>Ga0209666_1000841_pt1 | contig 23372 bp, 8 predicted proteins | sample SaaInlV_125m_DNA_FD_184679 | JGI IMG/M metagenome (GOLD analysis project Ga0209666, IMG submission 184679) | Marine microbial communities from expanding oxygen minimum zones in the Saanich Inlet - Saanich Inlet SI037_S3LV_10m_DNA (SPAdes)... | ecosystem: Environmental > Aquatic > Marine >...
AGTTGTGTGCGTAAACGTAGCTTGCCGTGCGGTAATGTCGCGACTGGAGTTTAAAAAGGTCGTACCGCTTACAGCCAAAGCGACACCACTGCCAACTAGACCATCACCGCCTGACCGCAGATTTAGACCGCCATCGTTAGAAATCGTTGCTCGTCCAGCATCGCTACTATCTCTAAATATATATCCGCCACCGGAGCCAAAGTAAGTCCTACCTGTATTTTCAAAGTAGAAACGCTGTCTGCCTCCTGAGTCTTGATGCCAAGAATCAACCTTTAATCGTGCGCCAGAAGCGCCTGCTTGTAGCGTCACATTCTCTAATAAACGACTAGAGTTTATTACTTGAGTGCCGTTGATCTGTAAACCGCCGTTGAACGCGGCTCCACCAGTAGTAGAGATCGACGCTACGTTTGTATCTGTCGAGGAATTTCTAAAGACCCAACCGCGACCGGTTGTATCCATAGCAAAGTAAGTGTTGTAAGAGTCAGTGCAAAAACCATGATTGCCTAGCGCTGGGCTTCCTGAGTTTGTTGGCTTAAACATGATCTGCGAGGTTGCTTGACCAGTATTACCCCACAATGAAATTCCACCGACCATGCTAGCTTTAGAGTATCCACTCTCGGCATCACCACGAATATGTAGGCTATCTGCGACGACCGCGTTATCAATAGTAGCTTTGCCTGTCGTGGTAATTGTGCCATTTATCGTCCAGTTTCCAGAGGTTGACATAAGCGTTGCATTTGTCCCACTCCCAAAGGGTCTAAACTGCAATGCACTAGAGTTGTCGCTAGGATTGGCGGCAATATCCCACATAGTGCTTCCGCTATTTTTTAACCGCGTGTAAGCCCATCCACCACTCCCCTGTATTTCAACGCGAGTTTGAGCGTAAAAAATTCTACTAGCGTCGATTACTGTAGTGCCGTTGACTTTATAACCATTAACAGGGTCTATAAATCCTGTGGCAAATATATTACCAGTATCAGATGTAATGCTAACCTTTGCCGCCTCTAGGTGATTCTCAAATATCCACCCGCGAAGTGCATCACCTCCAAAAGTCCTAAACCTAACATGATGAGAATTAGCCCCAGTTCTACCATCTAAAGAGGTACAAGCTGTACCACCCGATAATGACTTCCCCGAACCTGCGGTAGCCATGTAAATACCCCAGTTAGTGTCAGAGCTATCCCACATATAGATGCCATGACCGCTGGTCTCATTGGCATTCATCACTTCAAGCTTTGCACCCGCTGTATTAGCGAGGAAAGCGGGAGTGACGTTTCTACTAGCGTCTATTACTGTCGTTGAGCCTACTTCTAGCGTTCCACTAAGAATATTTAAACCACCGTTATCCATTCTAACTCGTTCTGTACCACCGCTGTACATACGAATTTGAGAATAAGAACCCTGTCCTGCGCGTATCTGCACCATTCCGCCATTGCCGTTTTCATTCCCCGCAAGACCTAAAGATGCACCTCTTGTATCGCCAAAAGCACCACCACCAGAAATGTTTATAGAGCCATTATCTGAGCCATCTGAAGTGTTATTTGTTATGTATGCGTCAGCAGTAAGAGTTAAATTTCCTGTACTTGTTATAGCACCACTAGAGATAGTTCCTGCTGTTAATCCAGACGAACTCATGCTAATGCCATTACCAAAAGCAGACTTGTAAGGTACAGTTTGGTTCGGAGTATTTGCATCTGCACTAATTGCGGCATCAGACCAAGACCAACTTCCTGCCTGACTAGCACCTCCAAAAGCATTGTACATACTCTCAACGTACATTTTCGGCCAATATCCAGGTCCTGCCAGATGAATAACAACTTTATTATTCTCTACGGCAAGAGTAATAGTAGGCGTCCAAGCTCCGCTACTTGTTGCTGTCCTGTTGTAAAACGAACTGCTATAAACGTGCCATGAAATCTGGAGATCAACGGTATTTGCGCCACCGTACTGAAAGCCTCTAATAGTAACAGAATGTGCGTGACTCGTTCCCGTGTACGGAATATTGGTAGTTATTTTGATCTGCGTAGGCGTACCGCTAGACGTAATTTCAAGAAGAGGTCGTGAATATGTTGCGTATGAGCCGATAGAGCTTGAGTGTTTGCCTGTATTTGAGATTGTGCCGATGTTGGTTAGGTTTCTACTAGAGTCTATTACGGTTGTAGTGCCAACTTGGTATCCTGAGTCTGCTTTTACAAAACCTGCAAGGTAAATATCTTTCCATTTATTATTACTCCACCCTAAACTAATATCACTCGTATGAGAAGTTGCAGTCATACTTGTAGGATGAATACATCTATAGGCAGAATTTGGTTGAAATAGTAATCCTGCTTCTTGAATACCTACACTATTACCGTCTAACTCAACAGTACCTATAGTTGTTCCATTTCCTAAAGAAGAGCTTCCTGTGCTAGTAATAGCCCCACTAGAGATAGTGCCTGCTGAGATATTTCTACTAGAGTCTATTACTGTGGTGTCGTTCATTTTTAATGGGTTTAGTAAATCTATAAACCCACGAGCAATCTGCATCTGCTTTTGCCAACCAGAGCCGTTGTTTGCCCAAAAACTTTGATATGTTCCATCTGTATCAATAGCCGCATGAGCAGTATTTCCAGACCCCTGCCATAATGATGTTGCTCCATTTCCATCAAGATATAGAACTCTTGTACTTGTGCTTCGCATTGTGTTGGCAAAAGCCGTTCCTGCGGGAGTAGTGTCTGCGCCAGTTGCGTTAAAGGTTGTGGCTGTAATAGCCCCACTAGAGATAGTGCCGATGTTGGTTAGGTTACGGCTAGCGTCTATGAAAGTAGTGCCGTTTACTTTGTATCCACCGACAGCGTTGACAACTCCAGTGTTACTAAAATCAACCTTAGAAACCGCATCTGTATAGAACCTATAGTGGTTATCACTATTGAACCACATAGTGTCACTTTCAATACCAATAGCATACCAAGAGGTTGCGCTTGCGTTGTACAGTTCTATTCTAGTTCCAGTAGCGTGATTAGCTGTGTTTGGCGCACCAACAGAACCGTTTCCTCTGGTTAATGCTGCTACTCCAGCTGAGGTTATTGCGTTGATGTTGGTTAGGTTACGGCTAGAGTCGATAACGGTTGTGCCGCTCATCTGCAAGTTACCGCCAGTGACATTGACGTTACCTGTTGAGCCGTGGATCGTAAGGCGATTAACTAACGAAGCACCGCCATTAGCTTTATTTCTAAAGTTAATGTTGCTGTATAAGCCATTATTGCCTTCGAAGTCGTTATCAATGTAAAGCTGTGCGTCACCTGTGGTATAGCGGAAAAACGCCTGCAACGACGCATGGTTTAGGTAGCCCGCTCTATAACCTACCGTCTGTCCGTCTGCGGAAGATCGGGCATGGAACATCACATTTGAGGCTTGAGCAACTACGTCACCGCTTCCGGAATATGTATTTATGCCCGTCAAGTTGCGATTGGAGTCGATTACTGTAGTGCCGGCTATCTGTAAACCACCACTTACTATGTCTATACCTTTTCCTGTTTCGATAGAGGCAACTCTAAGCGAACCTATGTCTCCTGTGGCATCTGTTCCGCTATTCCATAAGAAAAAGTCGAATGCATTACCTGTGCCTGTTCCTGAATTATGGCGGGTTTTTATACCGTGCTGATAAGATGTTGAACCTGAGTAGCCAAAACTTATTTGATTTAGAACGTAAGTACTTGCACTATTGCCTGATTTAGCAATAACCCCCGCTCCCTCTACAATGCCTGTACTGGTTATAGCCCCACTAGAGATTGTGCCGATGTTTGTCAGGTTTCTACTAGAGTCTAGTACTGTGGTGCCACCTAGACGATAACCATTTTTAGCTTCAATTTGATCACCCGCATAAATGTAGCCCCTATAAGGAGATAACATGATATTGAGGTAAGAGCCACTTTGAGTGCCCGTCCACGTTGATGGCATAACAGGGCCATACCCCGACACGGATGAGGTAAGGAAATATTCTGCACCAACAGTTGTATAAGCGCCAACTGTGGCACCTGCTTCGGAACCTGCGTTGAAATAGTAAATGCCCCAATTCGCCGCACTCTCTTTAAACAACCAGTTGTTAGCTTCTGAGGTATTTGATTTAAGAAATATTCCTCCGTTGGTGTTATTAATGAAATTACCAGTAGTAGTGATAGCCCCACTAGAGATAGTGCCGATGTTTGTCAGGTTACGGCTTGAGTCTATTACTGTACTAGTTCCGACCTTGTAGCCGTTATTAGCTTGCATCACGCCAGTAATAGTTAGATTGATCGCGTTAGATGTATTGCCTACAACATAACCAGCACTAGCATGATTGCCCCAGCCGTAAGCTGTATCATAATTTGATTTGTTAGTAGTTGTTAAGTTACCAGTGTGCCATACAACATTTCCATCGTCATACGAGTTTTGACCAGTTGCTGCAGTGCCTCCCGGTAAGAAGTATAAATCGTTATTCACAGATCCTAAGAACGCATCAGTACCAAAGGCGAATCCAGCATTATCAGTTCCTGTACCTTCATCCAACTCTATTCTTTCACCTAATATATGTATTCCATAACTTGATGCATGGTCAATATGAATAGTAGGTTTATTCGTAGTAGCATCAATAATAAACTCTGGATGATTACTACTTGTTCCACTTTGACCTGTAACATTAACTCGCCATGTTCCATTTTGATTCCAATAAACCGCAGTAGCAAACTGGTCAGTGCCGGTGGCAGAGATATGAGCCGTAAACCTATAAACCCCGCCAGTAGGAAGCGAGGTACCATCACTATATAGAATCTCTTGTGGTGATGAAGTATTTACAGTATATGCACGTTTCCATTTATGATACTCATTCCCTAAAGAATAGCCTGCATCATTGAGTGTCAGCTTGCCAGTCAGCGTACCGCCAGCTAAAGGCAGCTTGGTGGCAATAGAGTTTGTTACAGTGGTCGAGAAGTTTGCATCATCACCGAGGGCAGCTGCCAGTTCGTTGAGAGTATCCAACGTGCCCGGTGCAGAATCTACGAGATTACTTACTGCTGTACCTACGAATGCAGTAGTAGCAATTTGAGTTGTATTTGTTCCGGCTGTAGCAGTCGGAGCGGTAGGAGTTCCTGTAAGGCCAGGGCTTGCAAGAGGTGCGTATGCTGCAAGAGACTGATGGCTTGTTAAGTAACCTGCAGAAGCATGATTACCCCAGCCATAAGCTGTGTTCCAGTTAGAATTATTATAGCCAGAGCTTGCAATGCCGCCTGTCCACTGTGCACTAGCATTTATTATGTCTGTTCCTTTCCAGCTTATTATTTGATTATTATATAACTTTAAACCTGAGGAGTAAGTTCCATAACCATCTTTATATCCAAAATCAACATATCTATTTGCAGTACCACCATCATATCTAAATTTCCAACTAGGACCATTTATACTTCCATTATCTAATACGTGATACTCAACCTGGTTAGACATACTTCTGAATAACCAAGGTTGTGCTTGTAGGGCACCGGTCAATGTTCCACCAGCTAAAGGTAGTTTATTAGTAATACTTGAGTCTGAAGCAGTTATAAATCCATAACTGTTATTCCAGTTTGTATTACCGTCGGTAATATAACCAGCATTAGCATGATTACCCCAACCATAAGCTGTGTTCCAGTTGCTAGAGTTGTCTGTAAAAGGCAGTACATAATTATTTGCACTTGATGTAATTACACCAGTAGACGAGTCATATGAAATTGTGCTACCAGAGACGGAGATTGCGCCTCGAGCACGTGCATTTGTATAGTAAAGATAGCTTGTGTGCTCAGAAATGTCTTCAGTATCTAAGGATACAGAACCTCCGAGCGATACAGAGTGTCCTGCAACGGAAATGCTCGAGTTTTCTAACTTTGCATTTGTAATTGTAGGAAGACTATCAAGATCAATTACTTCATCCGCACCCGCAAGCGCAGACTTAGACTTCTTTACAAGTCCGCTACTGTTTAATAGTTCTGCGAGCAGTCGTGCGCGTGATTTAGACATATATATTCTCTTTATGCTTGGGGGGCGGGGTAAAATTAGCTATGGGTAGAAGTATACCACCCCCCACATTCGTTGTCAAGAATTATTTTTCAGACATAAGTCTATATACTAATTCTTCAAGTTTTTCTATTCGTTCCTGTTGTTGCTTGGCATTTTCTATGAGGTATCCTACAAGGTTGCCGTAAGCTACAGATTTGTATTCTCCTTCAATTACGAGTTCTGGGGCAACTTTTTCAAGTTCTTGTGCAATTACACCGCTACCTTGCTTTCCTTCTTTCGTGAAAGAGACACCCCGCATTTGTAATACTTTTGAACCGTCGAGTGTTTCAATATTTTCCTTGAGTCTTTCATCAGAATATGCGGTAACGTTTCCGCTGGCAGTAAAATTACCTCCAATGGCAAAATTAAAACCTGCATAGCTATCATTGTCGTGTCCCATAATAAGAGTTTCATTGCCGCAATGATATTGTATTTTAAATGCCTGCGAAGAGCTTCCATTCCAGTTTCCTCCAGTTGAAGCATCTCCATCATTAAATATAATACCTGTATCTGTCTCTGCATGATTTTCTATGATAAGATATTTACTGCTCCCATCTATAATAATATTATTATTAGTTTTAAGGTCAAACTGATTAAACACAAGCTGGCCAGTCGAGCTGGTGCCTTCAAGATCAATTTCATAATCATTCGCAGCAGTGCCTCTTAGTCTTAAGTAGTTATTACCAGTTCCATATACATGAATATCTGCAGCAGGAGAACCTGCAGTATCCCCGAACTTTGTAGTCCCTGTTACATTAAGGCTTGCTCCGTTAATTATAGCTCCGTTTAAGTTGCCCGTAACAGTCAAGTGGCCGGAATTGGTAAGCTCCATCTTTTGAGAGCCTAAGACTTCCCATCTAAAATTATCAGTAGAGTGTGAACGTAAAGTATCACTGCTACCAATTCCTCTTACATATATTCCTGCATTACCTACTCCGTCATTATTTAGATATACAAAACCGTCGGCCGCATCAATAGATATGTTTCCTTTGGTAGTTGTGTTTCCCGAACTATCAATCACCAAAATAGCACTAGACCCGCTACCTTGTCCTCCAATTTCTGATGCTGTAGTAGTTGTAGACGTTCTTAACTCAAACTTATTTGCATTATAGGATGCAGTGGCAGGCGCATTATGAATCCAGTAATGTCTAGTAGCTGAGTCAGAGTGATTTGTGAGAACAATATTAGAGGCCCAATCTCCTGTATTATGAGCAACTAAGTGAATTTGAGCTTCTGTAGCATTAATTCCTAGACTGCGATTTGCTCCCATTACTGCGCCCGAGACAGCACCAACTGTTAGGTCCAGTACACTTGAGGAAGTAATTGGACCTGAAACTCCTAGGCTGCCCCCAAAGGAGGCATCCCCATCAGAAGCTATAGTGGCTCTTATAGTTGCGGAGCCTCCTGTCATAAAATGAATGTTTCCTCCATCAGTTATGCTTTCAGCGAAAATACACACATCATTAGACACCCCTGCACCAGTAATTGTTCTTTCTTTAAATATGCCGCCAGCTACTGCTGTACCGTGTAAAAGTCGGTACTGTTGCAGATCGGTGCCAGTTGCTGTAATAGTAGTTGCTGCAATAGTACCTAAAGTTGCATTACCAGAAGAACTTATACGAAGAGTTCCTACTCCTGTTCCTGAAGCAGGCTTTGTGTAAAGTCCTTCACTAAAGTACAATTTACCTTGAGCTAAAATTGTAGTAGTTGGTTGATCACTTCCAATTTCAAACATTGCTCCAGAGCCGTAAGATTGAGTATCTACGTGACGGAACGTAATTGAGCCATTTTGACTCCAGCTACTCGGCTCATCAGAAAACTCTAAAACTGCTCCAGTTTGCGTAGTATTTTGACGTACATAAACTTTTTCAAAATACGCGTCTTTAAATTGACGGTTTGTAGAGCCAAGACTAATCGTATTGTTTATTGTAACCCCGTTTCTTACTGGCTCTACGGTTCCTGCACTAGGATGGAAACGAAGTCCAGATCCCGAGGTTGTTCCCGCTTGAATATAAAGACTATCTCCGCCTTCTATTCCTATGTCTCCTACTGCGCCTGCTCCCTTGTAAAAGCTAATAATATTACCATTATTAGTTATGTTATTAAGAGAAAGTGGATTACTTGCTCTTGAAAATTGAACTTTTCCAGGAGTACCGTCCTTGGCTAGTTCTGCACCTGCAGTTGCAAAATCAGACGCTGTTTTACCTATTAAAACATTGCCTTGATAATCTACTCTCATTCTTTCTGCCAAAGAAGTGCCTGCAGCACCTGAGACAGATTCTGCATTATTGGTATAAACTACAAAAGCTCCCGAACCTTCTTTTTCTTGACTGTCAGCGTCAGCGTTTTGACCAACCTGAGCACCTATTCTTACTTGAGGCGTTTCGTTTGTATTATCATCTTCAAAACTAAAGTCTATAAACGATCTTTGTGTATTAAGATCGGCTCCGGTATCATGATGAAGAGTTAAAAACGTAGCATCTCCAGTGTTTACCACTGTACTTGTTATAGCACCACTAGAGATAGTTCCTGCAAAGGTAGCGTTTCCATCTCTTGTAAGGGTAAATTTATCAGCCGAGCCATCTGCGTGTAAGGCAAAGTTAAAGTTAGTATCTGTTGCAAGCCACCAACCATAAGATGAATTAACTGTGTTATTTTCGTTTCTTATTTGTATTTGATAACGCTGAGTACTACTTACTTGTAGAGGATAATTTGTCCCTGAACCTAAAGTAGCTTTTGCAAAAGCAGCGTTTCTGCTAGCGTCTATTACTGTAGTTGATCCTATGCTTAGTAAAGGTACGCTGACTCCACCTGTTAAATTCTGGAAAAAGGCGTTAGTTGCATTTACATAAAACTTTCGCGATCCACCTGCAATTAGGCCAACAGTATTAGTTCCAACATATCCTAACCCTGTATCTGTATCTCCTGAAAAAGAGTATTTTGGCACAGAGTTTGAGGCTGTTCCGTCTGTTAATATTGTTCCTGTACTAGTAATAGCACCCGAGGAGATAGTGCCTGCAAAGGTAGAATTACCGTCTTTATCAAGTATTAGTGCTGAATTAAAGCCTCCACTGCTAGATTGACGGGTATAAAAGGTAAACTTTCCGCCTCTGTTTGTGCCGTCACCTCCTTCATTACTAGCACGAATTAGTGCTACTCTATCATCTGCTCCTTGTGCTGCAGTTGTTAGGAAACTAATATCTCGTATAATTGCTCCATCGCCAGCAGTATCATTTCTTAGATTTATATTATGCCCAGTAAAAGTGCCACTAGTAGTAATAGCGCCACTAGAGATTGTACCTAAAGTGGCATTTCCAGAATCATCTATACGAAGAGTGCCATCTCCGGCTCCTGTACGAAATCCAAATACCGCATTCACTCCTGCATCGTCAATAATTCGCATATGAAGCTTGTCATTGTCTTCTGGTTCGTAGAAGTCCAAAGATTCAGGAGTAGCTTTAATAGCCATATCAATGCCAGCATCCGCATTTCCATTAAAGAATATCTGAGGCGTTGCTACACCTTGCAGATAAATTTCCCCTCCGTCTACTATTAAACCGTTTTTTACTTTAAAATTATGATCTGTTGCCATTTGGTTTCACTCTCCACCAATTAGACTGTAATACAGTGCCGTACGACTTTAAACGTCATACTGTCAGTTGTTGCAGGAGTCGCAAGAAGTCGTACATTACCGCTCGTAATATCGGCGTCAAATGTTGCTTCTGCACTACCCGTGAAAATTGTTCCGTATTCTGTGATTTGAGGCGTTGTGCCGTCGTGAATCAATAGAACTTCTGTAATATGGTAAGTACTGTCTGTACTGTTTGTAACCTGAATAGTGTATCGCGCTGAACGGAAAGTTGCTGCTGTAAATGTATCGATTGCTACTTGTGTAGTTGCACTAGTAGAAGTAGTAGTAGTATCGATACCAAGCTCGTTTACTTGAAGTTGAGCTTGTGGGTTACTTGTCCCAATACCAACTATGCCGTCATTTTTAACAAGAAACCGTGTGTTAACGCTTGCATCGGCAACTTTGAATAAATGACCCGCCGCACCATCATGTCCCAGCAAAGCTCCATAATTTCCACTATTGCTATCATGTAAATCAATCCAAACCTGTGCATCGCCCGACTCAAATCTACCCACAACATTTGTTGTTGGGTGATAAGTATGAAATCTAAAAGCAGGGTCTTCTATACCAATACCCACATCTCCACTCGAAGTAATATTCATACTTCTTGCAGAGGCGTTTGTCCAAAATGATAAGTCGCCGTCTCCGTGATAACCTATCCAACCCAAGTTTGTAGTGGTATTTTCAAAACGAATATACGTATTTGCGCTATTGTCTTTCAGTGTTAGTGTATAGCTTGGAGAATCTGTACCAATACCAATGTTGCCATTGTCGTCAAGAGTTAGCCCTGAGTTAGCTCCCGCTGTAGCATTGTCTATATGCAAATGTTCCCCATTCATATATATCCTACCTGAAATAGGTCCAGAGCTACCAACTAGTTTTATTCCATCATTAAATGTTTCGGCAGTTTGCAAAATATCTAATTTAGCGCCTGGAGAACTAGTTCCGATACCAACGTTGCCGCTAGAATCTAATACTATTCTATTTAACCCTGCATCCGCATCATAGATGCCAAGCTTGCCTGTATTCATTGACTGGAAGCCGTAACTTCTACCACTAGCATTTGTCGATTCTAGTTGAAGTGAAGGAGCATCAGCTGATATTTCTAATTCTTCTGCTGGAGAGGTTGTTCCAATTCCAACGTTGCCTGTTGCATCAATAATCATAGCAGCAGTTGTATTTACTGTTGTTCCATTTCCAGTATGCAATTGTATTTCAGTAACAGAATTAAAATCTCCTGTTGCACCAAGACCACCACCAATACTTAAAATAGAATTAGTGTTTGAGTCTGTAAACATACCAATCATATTATGTGGTTGTTCTGATGAAGTATAGTGACGAGCTGCTATAGCTTGTCTCTTTGTTCCCGTGGCTTCACTCTGCCCAATAAGTAAACTTCGATAATTTGTTGCACCTATTAGATCAAGAGCATAGCCTGGAGAGGTTGTTCCAATTCCAACGTTGCCGTTTGCTCCTACCGTTACTTTTGCTGAACCGTTTTTACCAATCTTTAAAGTGTCGGTTGGGTTGTCAAATGTAAAATCAAAATAATTAGAGTCTGAAATACCAAGTCGAGCTTGCGGATAGCCTGCCGTGTAAACTTTTAAATTACCACCTGTACTCACGCTACCTGTTACATTTAGAGGCTTATTAAAGTCCCACTCATCGTTTGTTCCATCGTAAGTAATTGTTGGGTTCGTTCCAGTCCCAATATCGACTGTAAAGCCGGCACCACTTGCTGCGGCAGCATTCGCTGAACCACTAGCAAGAGTAATATTCTTATCATCTACAGCAAGAGTAGTGGAGTTAATTGTTGTCGTAGTGCCATCAACTTGCAGATTACCCGCGATTACTACGGTTCCAGTATTGTCTCCGACTGCCGCAGGGTCAATGGTAAATGTAGCAGGACCTGCTAAATAGCCAGTAGTTGTGATGTTGCCAGAAGAGATTGTGCCTGCAAAGGTTGCGGCGCTGGTAGTAAAGCTCGCCATAGACGAGCCGTTGTCTCTTAAAGCAATAGTTCCGCCGTCAGCATCGAATACCATGTTCCCAACGGCATCAATGTCAAAAACACCGTTACTCTGAATTCTTCCGCCAGTGCCAGCATCGGTAACTAATCGCACATCATAGTCATCGGTTGCTGGTTTCTTGAGATCAATATAAGCACCGTTAGCACCACCAACCTCTATTTGACCGTAGCCAAGAGTGTTTATTGCTTGCAGACTAGTGCCTGTGATAGCCGCACTGCTAGTAATAGCGCCACTAGAGATAGTTCCAATATTAGAAAGATTTAAACTGTGGTCTAAAAATGTAGTAGTACCCATTACAAGGTTTGTTGTGCCAAGACCGTTCTGTCTAAATGTTACGTTACCTCCGTCTGCTTGAAGTAGTAGATTTGTAGAGGCTCCGTTATTTCTCGCCATAATTTCATTGTCATCAATGATTATGTTAAGCCCAGAGGTCGCACCTGTTTGAAAAGCATGAGTAGTAGAAGTAAAAGCGGCATCCCCAGAGCCTAGAGCCCGTAGCTGCCCGGATAAAGTACCACTGCCGGTAATATTAATACTACCTGTGCCAGTAATATTGTTGCTATTAAGGTCTAAGTCTCCTCCAAGTTGTGGTGTGGTGTCTTCTACTAAATTTTGAAGAGCAGAGTCAGCAGTAGAGCCTTGTGTAGCTGTAGCGTAATCAGAAGAGTCAAACGCCTTAACCTGTGCTAGATTCGTAACCTCAGAGTCCATCAAGGCACCTGCGGCTGTAACATTCACTGTGTCAGTTACATCTGCATTGCTTTCTATATTATCTAATTTAGATCCATCAGTAGCTAAATCACGGCCATCAACAGTACCTGTAACTGAGATACTTCCTAAAACTGATAAAGGAGTACTTGCGCTTCTATTAATATAAACTAGATCTTGTTGTACATTGCTAACTGAACCTCTAAATTCTAGTCGATCATCTGTTCCATTATAATTAATATCAAAGTTATTTGTGCCAGATACTTCAGAGAAAACTATTCTACCACTAGGGTCTGTGTTTGCGGATGTGTCTTGAAAAGTAATTATTGGGTCTGTGCCTGACAAGGTTAAGTCACCTGTCATAGTACCACCAGCTTTTGGTAGTGCTGCACCTGCAGTCGTATTAAGAGTTTGTATATCTACGCCATCAACAGTACCACTTACTGTAATATTACCTGTAACAGTAGCCCCCGTACTTGTAAGGCGTAATGGCTCAACATTACTGGAAAGTTCAAAGAATATCTCTTTATTTGCTGCAAGGTTTTTAATTGCAAAGTTACCGGCCTCTGAAGAATGGCTAGCTCCGTAAGCAATTAAGTAAGCAGTGCCGGTACTGTGTTCACTAGTTATCCAGTCTTGCTTCGTATACGAAGTTGCGCTACTGCTTCCTATAGTCAACGCAGTAGCCGTCGATGAGGTATCTGTTATCGTGGCTGAGCCAGTTACGTTTATGCCTGTTGAGGTTGTGGCGAGTTTTGGGCTGCCATTATAATAAATAGCTGTTGCACCGCCTGATACTCCTTGTAAGTAAGCAGAACCTGTAGCACTAGACAATACAAGATTAGTTCCTTGTAAGTTAAGATTTCCTGTGCCCGTATCTACAATTCTACTATTAGACCCATCATGGTAAATCTGTAGGTCATCATCGTCTCCGAGTAAGAGCTTTTGATTATCAGACAGGCTAATATCTAAAGTAGTAGAAACACTGGATTTGTAGGCAGCAATTTGAAGAAGATCGCTTGTAGCTGCGCCATTGGTAAGTACTACACTTGTACCGTTCGTAGCAGTATAGTCAGTAGTATGGTCGAGAAGAACACCGTTCAGGTATACAAGAATTTTCGGAGGAGTTGCTGTATCGTAGGCAAGCGTATTTGAATTCGAATCCGAACCGCTAAAAGTAGTTTGTCCTGAAGTCGCAGCATACTCATATAAAGTAAAGGACGAAGCAAGCCCACTTCCTCCCCCAGAACCTATCTCTACTATGCTTTCTGTACCTCCTACACTCTTCTTGATATACATTTTGCCATCATAAGTATTGATGGCTACTTCGCCTAAAGATAATGCAGATGTAGCAGGTATAGAGCCCTGCGTAGCAGAGCGCTTTAACTTAATAGTTTGTGCCATTTGGCTCCTCCAATACTATGCGTATATACGCGAGAGGTGAATGTTTTTTAGAATGTGCCGCCGTCGAGTGTAGTTGTCCACGAAGCTGTTCCAGCCGTTCCCATAGTAAGAATAGCGTTATTAGAAGTGGGTTTTACAAGTCGGCTGTAACCTCCATTTGTAGCTGCACCGATAAGTAGGTCACCTACTGCTGTGGAAGTAATACCTTTAATTCGTAAATTGTCATTATTAATTTCAAGAGTAATATTGTCATCATTTACATTGAGAGTATTTCCAGACTTGCTAAGACCGTCTCCAGCAACAATTTGACCTGCACCGTTAAACTGAGTAAATGTAAGATTAGTGGTGTCAAGAGTAATTGGGTCATTTGTTGTAAGTACGAAACCATTGTCGCCGTTTGCGGTACCTTCTTCAACAAAGCAGAACATGCCCGAAGTAACATCTACAGAAGCATTTGCATCTGTGGAACGAACAGGAGAAGCGCCTGCGAGATAAATACCGTTTTCGCTTGCGTTTGTTTGATTTTTAACAAGTACACGGTCGCCGTCTGCAAGAGTAACACCGTCGATTGCATCGCCTACATTAAGAGCAGTAGCAATTGTAATTGCGGCAGTAGTAGCTGCTCGTACTGAATCTTTAATATCGAGTGCTTGTTTTACAGCGTCAACATATGCTTTGGTAGCAGCGTCTTGTGCTTGTGTGGGGTCCGTAACATTTGAAATACGAGAATTATTTACATTTACTGTACCCGAGCCATTTGGATTAAGTGAAATATCTCCGTTTGTATTTGTAGAAGAAAGTTCATTTCCGTTAAGAGTTAGATTATCTACATCTACTGAAGTAAGTCCATTAAGATCGGTAATTGTAGTACCAAGAGCTACAGAGTCACTGCCTAGAGTAATAGAATCATTTACTAGCTGTAGATTACTTACTCCACCTGTCTTAATTGTAACAGCACCGGAGCTTACAGCAAAATCAGCAGTTGCAAAGGAAGCAACACCCTTTGTAGTTGTTGTTGCATTATCAATAGCAACATCACCAGAAGTTACTGTAAAGTAAGAGCCTGCAAAAGATGCTACACCTTTATTGGAAGCAGAAGCAAGTTCTCCTTCAATTGTAAGAGTTACATCCGTACCGACTTTTGCAACTGTAAGGTCAATACCTTCGCCGCCAGTAAATCTAAGATCGTCTGTAAGGAGGTCTACATCTGCAGTAGTGCTATCATCGGTAACGTCAACCGTAAGGGTCGTAGATACGTCTGTGAAAGATACAACACCGGAGCCATTTGTAATAAGAGCTTGCCCTGCGTTGCCATCGCCAGTAGGAAGTGTGTAAGCGCCAGAAATCTCAACCTGTTGAGAAAACTTAATCTTTTCATCTGAGTTTGTGGTGTCAAGAGTAATATAATTATTACCGGCTTGACTAATAGTAAATGCAGTAGCTGAGTTATCAATAATAGAAAACTCAGTTGCTTGGTTAGTAACGTCAATTGTGCCTGAATTAATAATTAAACTAGCTGCGGGATCAATAGTTAAAGATCCTGTAGACGTATCAATTTGGTTAGTAGTATCATTAATACGAATACTACCTGTAAGTAATTTATCAATCTTACTATTTGAGTCTACAATAATAGCGCTTGAGGCAGTTAAAATACCTGCCGTATGATCAAGCATATCTACATATACTTTACCGCCAATTGCTACAACCGCATTATCCGCGGGAGCACCAATAAATAGTTTATCACTCTGATCCGAATAGGCTAATTCACCTGCTGTAAGAGTGGTAGGGGTTGCAGTTGTTGTACTGCGTTTGATTTTAATAGTCTGAGCCATTTAAAAACTCCGGTTGCCTTTAAAAGGCTCCTGCGTCTAGTGTGTCTGAATCGTCAGCGGCCGCACCTACAATTATAGGGACCCACTCAAAAACTCCATTACTAGTTTCGCGGTATACTTTTAGTTGATTGTCATCTACGTCGTACCAAGTGTCTCCTTCTTGTATGTTTGGACCAGTTGGTGTAGTTGTTGTTCGAAAATCTTGATCTGCTAATTGTTGTAGTGCGTCTCTTACATTATCAGCGGTTATAGTTCCATGCCCGTCAAAAGAAACATTACTAGAATCCATGAACTGAGTAGGGATAGCAAAGTTGTTTACAGTAAGAAGAGTAGGGTCTTGTACTAAAGTAACAGATAACGCATTAGTATTTGTAACGGTAAGCTCTGTAACTTCTTCTACAATTTGTACTGTTGTTGTATCTGCCATTTCTTATCTCGTTACTTCTTGATTAAGAGTTACTTTGCCCTCAATAAGACGCTTAACAATGGCGTCACCTGCAGTATGGATTTCCAAGTCATAAAAGAATAACCCGGCAGCCATCGCACTTGAAGTAGCTGCAGCAAGTTCCATTTTTACAATACCATTGCTAGGTATTGGAATAGTGCAAGAAAATGTGCCTGCTATCGTTGAGGCAGTTTTAGTAGAACGCATCTGTGCCCGGGCAGAGTAGCCGGTAAGGTCTTTTGCGGATCCGCCTTCGTTTATTGTTATATCAATAACGAAAGTCGATCCTTGGTCGATTGTCAGGTCATAGTTAGCGGCCGCCATTTAATTTTCTCCTATGATGCAATTATAGCGCAGGGGACATTTTATGTCAAGATTTATTTTTAACAAGGTGCTTAGGGGATACCTCCACCTCTAACTGTTTATTAACTTCTTTTAAATTTGTAATATTAAAGTAGTTGCATAGCTTAGTTACCCACCAACTAGTATCTTCTAAAATTAAGTGAGCATTTCTACCATCTTTTAGTATTCTTTGAGCAGGGTACATTGCGATAGTAAAGTATCCTTTTTTCTTTGTAACTCTTGCTAAATCTTTTATAACAGAGTCAATTAATTCTGGCTCAATATGCTCTAATACATCTATACAAATAGTGTACTCTTTAGGCTCTGGTACTATATCTAGTTCCGGAACTCCTGGATCATATTCATAGACTTTTACAGTATCGAGTGTTAGAGACTTTTTAAAGCTGCTGGATCCCGCCCCATAATCTAATACTTCTGTGGCCCCGTTTTCTGATAAAAAAGCCTCTAGCTTATCTATCATTTTTCCTGCCATGATACCCCAATCTGAAGTAGAATGTTCATGCTGCAAAAGTTTTTTGTAATGAGGAGAAACTAAATTAGTTTCTAGTACGGAGCCGTCTTCATGTAATTCTGAGCTATGATACAGTCTTCCTGGCTCTGGTACTTCTAGTGATTTATTTAAGTCTTCTAAAGATATGTAAGGGATTACTTCATTAATAGGAGAATCAGGGCTAATAGATTGTATATCAATACCGCAGTATTTACCTGTAGATGCTAGCCAGTCCGTATAGTCGAATAGTCTAGAGTACAGACTATTATTCCATTTTTTCTGTGTAGTAGATAAGCAGTTACTATAAGAGTAGTCTCCTTTTTCTAAGCTAAAATCTACACCTGCAAGATATACTTTTCTAAACCCCATGTATAAAATAAGATTTATTGCTGTAATAAAAACATTCTTATCCCATATAAAATTAAGTGTATCATTACCAAATCTATAAAATATATCTGCCTTATGGTCAAATTCAGATACACTAGCAAAGTAAACGTTAGATAAAGTTTTCAACGGTATTCCTTCACACGTTCTATCGAAGTAGTTTCCTCTTACTATTTTTGGAAAGGCTTCGTGAAATAGTCTTCTATCGTAACACTTAGGATCATCCATCCCTACCCAAATATCGGGTACTACGTGGGGATAAGTAGTATTTAACCCAAATACAGTTTTACCGGGGCCTTTCAAGCTGTTTATATCAATTTTACTTAAAGAAGGGCCTCCTCCTACTAATATTGCTACTTTATTTTCTTCTTTTCTGTAACAGTGCCAGTGTCTCCACTGCTCCCCGTCATGGTACATTATAGGCGCTTTACGCATTGGTTGCTTCCTTTAATAAATAATTCCAAATATAAACTAAGTCTCCTCTAGGGTGTTTCTGCTCATTAAACTCGTGTCCTTTCTTCTTCCACGTATCATGCGCCCATTGAGGGTGCCAAGGCTGAGTAGACATTTCAGTAAAATGCAGATGCCAAATGTCTGATACCCGTCTATTGCCCCCGTCTAAACAATTCCACCTTTCGTCAAACCCTATAGAGTTTTCTCTCACAATCCTATTAAATATGTTATCATTATAATTATTAGTTTTTAAATTCTCTATAGAAGGTAGTAGGTTTTTTAACTTTTCACAATCAAGTACCATTACACACGTTCTAACATCTTTTTCTCGTATAGCTATTGCTTTTTCTTGCATATCCATATGAAAAAGTTCTGCAATATCCTTAAAATTTACTTGATCTACATCCATGTACAAAGCTCTTCCCTTAAAATTACAATAAGCAGGAATGGCCCATCTTAATAACGAAAAGGGAGTCCACCAAGAAGAGCTATCAAAATCTCCGAAAAAAGATCCTAACGTATTTCTCATAAATACTATTTCTATCTCTTCAGAGCAGTTTTTTCTTAGTGTATGTTCTAATACTGTTTCTGCTTTTTTATCGTTAGTAGACTCACTTGTTCCTATAAAAATCCTAATCACGAGGCACCTCGTCATACCAACCGGAAAATGCTACTCTATGAAAGGGTGCGTACTTGCTTACTTCGCTAACAAAATGGGGGGTTCCTCCCTCTTGCCCAGTCTCCATTAAAATTAAAGAATTAAATTCAGGGAAAATTGCTTTGAAAGTTCCGTCTTCCTGTAAAACATTGAGCATACCACCATACTCAGGCTTCCATCCGCTTGTAAGATTAAGTATATAAGCTACCCCTCTGGTTTCATCTGTATGTATGCTTAAAAAGTCTCCAGACTGATATGCACTAATAAAATTTTCAGAAACTTTACAATCGTTCCAGCCAGTTTCTTTTAATACAGTATTCTTTAATATATTTTGTAAGTAGTCTATTGTAAAAGTGCACTCGTAACAGTTACAACCTTTTACATGAGAAGTGCTGCGCTTAAACTTGTATGAAAACTTTCCAGCTTGAAATCTTTCTTCTAGTTCTTTTTCTAGCCTACCTTTCGCATGATAGTCCCGTAAGCTATTATTTAAGTAAGAAAGCTCTTCGTTGTGTTTTATTGCGTAACTCCACCAATGCTCGGGGGTGTCGTAAATTTTGTTAGAAAGCTCTAAAGCTTTTTTCTGAGGGAGAAAATCCCTAATAATTTTTAACATTAGTTATCCTTAGGCTAAGTTGCCTATTTTTACACGTAATTGCCCACCTGCGTAGACTTCGATTCTATCTGAGCGTATTTCTACTCTATTTGTTGAGGAAGAAACACTAAGCGCATCTGCACTAATAAAACCACCCTGAGCATCTGTTGTTAATTCTGTGAAAGATACATCTTGAGTAGTTACATTACTGCCTTGATATTGGAAAACCCGTCCTGTCTGAATATGCCAATATACATCATTTGTTAAAACTTGGTTTGTACCTCTAAAACTTCGTACTAAATCTGCTTTAGAGTTTGATCCTGTGTCAGAATTAATAGAACTATCTGTATCAAAAACAATTGCATTGCCTGCGGATCCTGCAGGTCCGTCAGGGCCTGTAATACCTACACCACCTTGAGGACCGCTTGGACCCGCGTTACCCGTAGGCCCTAAGGGGCCAGTAACTCCAGGACCCCCTTGAGGACCAGAGGGGCCTTGATTTCCTGTTGGACCCACAGAACCTGTAGGACCAGGACCACCTTGAGGGCCGCTAGGACCAGGACCACCTTGGGGACCACTTGGGCCTTGAGGACCAGGACCACCTTGGGGACCACTTGGACCTGCACCGCCTTGAGGACCACTTGGACCTTGAGGACCAGGACCACCTTGGGGACCACTTGGGCCTGCACCGCCTGTTGGACCGTTGGGGCCTGTAGGACCGGGACCACCTTGAGGACCGCTTGGACCAGGACCACCTTGAGGACCACTTGGACCTTGAGGGCCAGGGCCCCCTTGAGGGCCACTCGGACCCGCATTACCTGTTGGGCCATCAGGACCTATAGGACCGGGGCCACCTTGAGGGCCGCTAGGACCTTGAGGACCAGGACCGCCTTGGGGACCGCTGGGACCTGCACCGCCTGTTGGACCGTTGGGGCCTGTAGGACCTGGAACAGTTGAGGCAGGACCTGAAGGACCCGGGCCACCTGGAGGGCCATCCGGACCTGTAGGACCTGGAACAGTTGAGGCAGGACCTGAAGGACCAGGGCCACCTGGAGGGCCATCCGGACCTGTGACACCTGGGCCACCTTGAGGGCCGCTAGGACCAGGACCACCTTGAGGACCTGTGTTTCCAGGCGCACCTTGAGGACCACTAGGACCAGGAGGGCCTTCTGGACCCCCAGGACCGGGACCGCCCGTTAAGCCTCCAATACCTGTTAATCCTTGCGGACCTTCAGGACCAGAAGGCCCTTGACCCCCTGTAGCTCCTACAGCGCCTGTAGGGCCGGGACCACCTTGAGGACCGCTTGGACCTTGAGGACCAGGACCACCTACAGCACCTGTAGGACCCGGACCCCCTTGCGGACCGCTAGGACCTTGTCCACCTGTTAGACCTACAGCACCTGTAGCTCCTGGAGGGCCGTCTGGGCCTATAGGACCTTGTCCACCTGTTAGACCTACAGCACCTGTAGCTCCTGGAGGGCCTTCAGGACCTTCAGGACCTTGTCCCCCTGTTAAACCTACAGCACCTGTAATACCACGAGGACCTTCAGGACCTTCAGGGCCAGTACCACCTTGAGGGCCGCTTGGACCACTAGGACCACTAGGACCACTAGGGCCACTAGGACCACTAGGGCCTTCTACTCCTTGTATAGATTTTGAGAATGTTTGATAAGATTCTACTACAGTAGTATTCTCAATATTTATATCAAACTTTATAAATCCAGTATTTGCGCTTAAAGCTGTAATAGGGCCTAGTACAAAAGATTTATTTGCTGAACCTCCTGCAATTGTGGGAGAGCTGTCTGCGGTTACGTTAGAAGTAGATAAACTTACACTAAACTGTCCCTGTGCAGGAGTACCGCTTACATTCGTTAATTGAGTACCTCCTTTATACACTTCAAGAGCAGTACCAGAGCCTACAAAACCATTAGTAAGTACAGTACCAGAATTATCAGTAGGAACAGTATGCGCCGAGTTAGTATTAACTACGGTAATACCGTCTTCACCTGCTTTAATACCAATAATAGAAATAGTATCGAAAGCTAGCTCATTTTGATCTCCATTTGCTACTCCTACTCTAATAGTATGGTTTGTAAACGGAGTAGTAGGAATTGTGTAAGACTTAGTAGCTGTTGCAGAAAAAGACGTATCATCCGATATACCGTCACCGGTAAATTTAAACCAAGGAGTACTTACGTGCTGAGAAACGGCTGTAAGAGTTAATGTTCCAGTAGGGGAAGGAGTACCTTCTGTATATACAATTGAGTAATCTGGAGCAGTAAGTTTTACAACCGCAGCATCTACACCCTCTGACCCAGTAGGTCCAATAGGTCCAGTAGGCCCAGTAGGTCCTTGTGAGTCTACAGAAGTACCTTCTACTCCATTAGCAGTTGCCCTAGGTTCAAAAGGAGAAGTAACAATTACTCTTTGTTGTCTATTGTTTACAGTATCTATACTATATCTTAACCAATAGTAAAACACAGACTGTCCGTCGTCTGTAATTGAATCTGTAAATACAGTACCTCTTGCTAATCCAACAAGCTCAGCGCCGGTACCGCCTGTATAATTTTGTGTAGTATTCCTATATATCTCTACTAGATGAGAAGCATCAGAGTAATTTGCAGAGTTTGTCCAAGAAAGTCTAATTCCTCCAAACCCATTAGCCGTAGCACTTACACTATTTGCTGCTATAGGATCAGGAACTATAGGAGGCTGTGCTCCTGGAGTAGGATTATTATATTGAGCTACTAAATCAGAGGGGGCAGCATCAATTAGATAAGCGCTATCATTGTGCTCTTTTGCTACTATATCTACTAATAAGTCATCCCGCGTATTTAAGCTTTCTATACGGAATAATTTCTTTGTCCAGTTAAATTTTTCATAGGTAATTGCGATTACATTACCTGCAAGCAATAAATATCCGCGAGGTGCCATAGTAAATGAAACTTCTAGACCTGCACGAGATTCATCAAGAACTTGCTTAATATTAAGACGGGCGTTAAAATAATTACTAATACCCGGAGCCTCATAGCTACCTTGTCTTGGAATACCTTTATCTTGCTTTTTATAAATAGAATTGTAGAACGCAATAGATCTAGGCTCAAAATTATTGGCAGGATCTATTATTTGAGCATTGACAGAGTTAAAAGTTTTACTGATTCCTTTATCAGAAATCTTTATATTTCCAACAATATCATTTTCTGTTACTGTTTCATCTGCTCCAAATAAACTAACAGATTTAGCCTTTACTTTCTGGTCTAAAAAATACTTACCGTTTGCGTAACGTAAAATACCATTAAACTGACGAAGCATACTGTTTACATTGTCAAAAACAGAGTTAGAAGTATTAATAGTAGCATTTGTTTGATGCCTAGTTACATACCTTTGGTCTGGGGCATCCCACCCTAAGTACTTCCAATATTTAACATCATCAGAATCATATAAAGTGTAGCCTGTAACTACATTGTCATTAGAGTCAATTTGTTTTACAAAAGGATTACCTAAATTAGTAAATAGAGAGACATTAACTTGCTCATCTGTTGTTTGAGTGCCTCCAACTTTTCTAATGTATACTATTTCTGTAGATGCGCTCGTTGGCTTAGATATTAGGCCCGCAGATATTCCTAGAGCGCCTACTTTTACCCAGTAGCCTCTTTCTGTCCATACAATGTGGTCATTTTGATAAGACTGGTAACTATACCATTTATGCCCTAATTTTCCTATACAGTCTTCAAATAAAACTTGCTTGTAGTTTGACCCATCTTTAGAAACACTGGTAACGCTTTTTACAGTACCTTGCCACTGAACATTTCCAGAAGGGGGATACTTATACTTATCTCCTATACTATTACTATCAAAGTCACTGCTACCTGCTTCTATTAAGAGATTTACATCTGAGCCTGTGTCACAATTTCTTGCTACTTGCTTAAAGGAGTCTAAGTCAAGATCCTTTGTTATATCTAGTCCTTTACCATATCTTTTACTGGTTAAATAGTCTAGTAATTGCATTGCAGGATTAGTTGTTACTCGAGCATCTGTATAAAGACCTGTGTCTAAATGAGACCCTTGTATACCGTATAAATAGTTAGCGTCTACGCCGGTACCTGAATCTGTACGGAATCTAGTCGGAAGACTCTTACTTAGTACTAAAATATTATTAGTATTACAAAAAGTTCTTAGAGAGCCTGTAGAAGGAAGTAATACGGCAAAGCCTTCGTTTAGTAAATCCTCTTTAGTTACTTCTATATTTAAGCCTTCTACTTCTGTAGAATCTGTCGAGTCGCCACTATTTTGAACTACTAAAGTATAGTTTCTTATGCTTCCAGCAGTAAGAG
>Ga0209666_1000847_pt1 | contig 23312 bp, 16 predicted proteins | sample SaaInlV_125m_DNA_FD_184679 | JGI IMG/M metagenome (GOLD analysis project Ga0209666, IMG submission 184679) | Marine microbial communities from expanding oxygen minimum zones in the Saanich Inlet - Saanich Inlet SI037_S3LV_10m_DNA (SPAdes)... | ecosystem: Environmental > Aquatic > Marine >...
GCAGCGAGGCTGACTTGGCAGTCGATGAAAACGTCGACACCTTATCTTGCCTCAGGCAAGCGCCTTCATTCTCCTGTGCACCCTCGGGACGCACGGTCGGTTTCGAGCTCTCCGAAAGGTCCACTTGTCACATTGTCACCAACGCCTCTTTCTCCGTAGACGAAGGCTTCCCCGTGTTCGCGATGTCGGTGCTTCGTGCGCCTTCCCTCCGATTGCAACCCTCGTCCATCAGGGCGACCCGCGGGTCGAAAAGAGGTGGTCGCGCTCCTCGCTGTGTGGCCAACGATGGTCGACCCGAGAAGCCCACCTCCACGGACAAAGCGCCTCGTGGACGCCGCGAGTTGATGCTGAACAGCAGCAGCCTGCTCGTCCTCGGCGGTCTCCTCGACAACGCGCTCGGCGGCATGGTGGACAACTCTCGTCCGAGCGGTCTCGGCCTCGCGCAGTACGGCGATGACATCTCCCTCACGCTGTGCCCTAACAAGCCCAACTGCGTTTCCACCACTCAAGATCTGAACGACGATTCGCACTACATTCCTCCCTGGACGTACAACCCCGATGAAGGACGCGGCATCCGAAACCCCGCGACGCAAGCCCAGGCGATGGAAGAGCTCGTTGACGTGGTGACCAACACCGATTGCGACGGTTTCGAGACGACCATCGTGACGAGGCTGGACGATTACTTGTACGTCGAGTACAAGGATCCCAGGTTTGGGTTCGTGGACGATGTCGAGTTCTTCTTCGCGCCTGGGGACAGGAGTCGCGTGGAGTACCGAACCGCGGGACGCGTGGATAAGGCGCCGAGTGCGGGCGAGACGCAGCGGAAACGCATCAAAGCGCTCCGCATCGCGCTGCAAAAGAAGGGGTGGAAGAGCATCGGTTTCTAAAAGTCTCAGGCTAGTAGTTAGTAGCTATGTATTAGGTCATTTTAAGTCATCGCGTCTAATCTCCACGAGGCCGTACAGTTGTTTCGCGACCGTCTTGGGAACCCGGCTGATCGGGTTGCCCGTGACGTCCAGCACCTTAAGGCTCTTCAGGTTCACCACAGACTCGGGTATATCCTCGAGCGCGTTTCCGCTCAAATCTAAAACCTGCAAGTGAGGCAGCTCGAATACGATGTCAGGCAGCTGCGTCAGCTTGTTGTCCGCGAGGCACAGCGAGCGTAGCTCCTGGCCGTTCTTCTCCAGTACTCTACTCAATCTACACACGCAGGCCTCGCCCACCTTCTCACACATCATGTTCACGCACTGCAAGTCTGAGCTGTTTCGCAGGTCGAGTGCTTTCATCGAAGGCGACCGGTTCGCCTCGAGCAGCGTGCGCACCACCTGGTACAGTCGGTTCGCCATCAGTCTTGGAATGCCTGCTGCAGTCGAGACCTCCACCGGGCACTCAGGACTCAAGCGTTCATGCGTGCTGTGCCTAAACGATCGAAACGAAGGATCGATGCGCGCCGAGGCGTGTGTCACCGGGAGACCGGCACCACGTGGAAGACTTGAAAATGGTCTCCTACACGAAGCCCCCGAAAGCGAAATCGAGAATCGGCACCCGCCGAACCAGCGGACATCGAAAGCCGGGTTCGAGAAAATCAAAGACGAAAAAAAAACAAATCTTCTAAAAGTGAGGTAACAAAAAATGGCGCGCCCGGCGGGGGCGGGCGGCGGGGTCGCCCACCTCCGCACTGGGTACCGATATAACGCGTTTTTCGTCTTCGCGTTACTCTCGTGCCTGCTATGCGAGGCATCCTCTTTGCTGACGGGATACAGGCGCGTGCACGCGTGGGGTTTCAATCGATTCGGCCAGCTTGGCATCGACCACGAGCCCAACCAGTCGAGGCAAGCGAAGCCGGACCAGTGTGAGCCTCAGTTCGTGCCTACACTCGGGCACGAGGTGTTAGGTCAAACCGGAACAAACATACAACGGATCGTGTCTGGACAGAACCACGCCATCGCCATCACCGAGGAAGGGGAGTTGTACGTGTGGGGAAATAACGACATGGGGCAGCTGGGCCTAGGAAAACTCGGCTCTGAGGACACCGAAATACGCTTCAAGCCTACGCTGCTTGAGCTCTTCAACCCTAACGGCCTGAAGCTCAAAGTCGTGGACGTCGCGTTGGGCTTGGAACATACGCTAGCGCTCGTCAACGGTGGGCGAGTGTATGCGTGGGGGAGCAACTTGTACGGACAACTCGGCTTGGACGAGGACCCGGAGACGACACCTTTTTCGAGTGTCCCCCAGGCCCTCGACGTCGGTGGTGAGTTGGTGAAAAACGTCTCGGCAGCAGCCGGTCATAGCGCTGCGCTTACTTTCACTGGCGGTGTTTTCATGTGGGGTGCGAACCAAGAAGGTCAGCTCGGGCTTGGAGGATGCACGGAACCAGATGGAAGGGGCTTCGACCCGTGTCTGAACTCTGTCCAAAAGCCGACGAAGATCCTTCGAACCGCAGACGGGAGTTTTATGCCCCAGATTAAGCTCGTGGCGTGTGGGGGTCACGTGGCAGGAGGGACAGAAAAAGCTCTAGAAGGAGGTCACACCATCGCCGTCTCACAAAGTAACGAAGTGTGGGGTTGGGGTGACAACTTTCACGGGCAAGTCGGTAAGCCGCAACAGTACACGAAGATCGCAAATCATACCGAAGTCTTCACGCCGAACAAGTACGACGACGTTACTGGGAGGTATTACAACCGCGAAGTGATGCCAGTTTCAGCCGGATTCCTCATTATTGAAAAGGCGATGTATCCGCCACCCCCAGCTGCTGTTGCATATCCACCGCCCGCAGTGGAAGGCGAAGAAGGAGCCAACGACACCGCCGCGGTGATCACAGAAGCACCGCCGCCGCCGCCACCATCACCGAGCGCTGCCTCCATGGCCCTCGAAGTTGTTGCTTTGAAAGCAGGCTCGCATCACTCCATAGCTTTAGTTAGGACTGGTGAAATGTTTGCTTGGGGCGACAATTTTCACGGTCAACTGGGACTTGGATACATATCATCGCAACGCGAACCGGACCGCTTCGAGAAAACGCAGGAATACAGAGCCCCAGAAATGATCGATCGCCCGACGCGACTCAAACATTTCGATTTTTACACGACGAAAACGTCAACTGTGCGTCAGGGAAACGAGACAAGATTCATAGAAACTTCGGAGCGCGTGACTGGAAGAATTCAATCAGAGGTGGACGCGCGCATAACGCAAATCGATGCAGGAAATTTCCAGACTATTGCGCTTTCAAGCAAAGGAAATGTTTACACATGGGGAACGAACGCTTTAGGACAACAGGGTACATGCGATTGCGGCGCGTGTATGGCTAATTATGACGCTGCGGGCACGTGCCCAGATATCCAAGCACCACCCGCACCACCATCTCCCGACGCGCCGGTTATCGCGGGTATAACGTACGAAGTGGCACCCTTCGTACCAAGCATCGAGAAGTACGAATGGAACGATGAATGTGAGTGCAACTGCGCTGGTGCGGGGACGTGCAACTTCACGCCGCAGATTGAAAATACCAACGCAATCAATGCTGGGCGGTGCGTCGGATTCAACGAAAACACGAAGTGCGAATGTACACCACCATATCTAGACATGACAGGGGTGATTACTGCGATGGACACGCCGATGACGTTTGCTCTTGGTGCGAAAACCAACTTCACGTTCGTTACGGTCGCTGCAGGCGGCGCCATGTTTGCGATATCTGAGGCGGAGTGCCCGACAGACAACAACGGGAATGAGTGTTCAGGCAACATTGGCGCCTGCACTGCCGATACGGCTGAAGCGCTTAAGACATGTGACTGTCCTGATGGCAAGGCGGTAAGTTCATTTCATTATTTCCCTTCCTTTTGAATTCTTCACTTAATACTCACGTTTATCTTGCGTTACAGGGTATCTTCTGCGAACACTCCTGCCCCAAAGGGACCGAGGATGACGTGATTGCTGTCCGTGGCGATCACAACATTATCAAGTTCCCTGACTCACGATACAGTGAGGCTGTCGACGGACTTATGCAAGATATGATTTGTTCAGGTCACGGTATTTGCGACGATAAAGGCGACTGTGATTGCGACGAGTACGTTCCCGAATTTTCCCTTCAACGCGTTTGAATTTATTTCCTCCGTTTACTCGATTTCCGCTGACACGCACGCCTCTTACAGCTATTGGTACGGTGACCGATGCCAGTACATGTGCCCATGGGATAATGAAAAGCGGCATTGCAGCGATAACGGCGTGTGCGTGTATGATCCCAGCGTTCAGGAATTTCCCTACTGCAAGTGTAACGCGTACTACACGGAAAATCCCAACCAGTTCCTGGCGGATCAAGCCCTCGCGGAGTGTCAGGAACAACAAATTCAGATACAAGATAATGGCTGGTGTTCATATTATGACGCCACCGTGGGTTTCGCTGAATGTTTCGAAGCCGGAATGTGCGGCGTCTGTGAAGACAAAGAGGGTGGGGCCCACCGTACCCGGTCTATCATGCTCACCCTCACTCTACTGTGCGTGTTAAGCGTTGTGTCGTGGTCGTAACTGAGCGCAGTCGGTAATTGAAAGCTTAGACAGTCAAAGATTTGATTGAAACGTGTTAGAAATGAAAATGCTAGAGATCTATCGCTAAAAGTGTCCTGACGTCCTTGCTTTGAGTATCTCCGCAGATTTAAAAGAAGATCCAGATGAACATGAACACGCAAAACAGCATGAGCATCGAACCGTACTCCGCAAGCGGCCTGAGCGTTATGCGTTTGTCTCCAGTGACTTCCCGAACGTGCATGGTCGCGGCGATCATGAGTCGCGCGAGAGGGGGAAACTCCATGTCCGAGATTGGCCTGTGAAGCCAGTCGCCCTGGTAGAGTCCCTTTGCGTTTGCTTTCGACTTTTCGAGCCTAGCCCATCCGATTTTAGGCCTATGCGCACCAGGCGACGTCGAATGATCCATTTCTCCCAGGTTTCTGGAACCGCCTCCGATGGACGTTCGCCGCGTCGCCTCCTCGCCGAGACGGTCCAATCTGAAAACAGAAAACGCAGCGCTGCGAAGCTTAGGAACCCTTTTCCGCAGCGGGTGTGAGGGTCCGACCGCCGAAGTGTCTCGATCAAGTCGCTCGAGGAGGGCGAGAACAATCTGCGCTTGCCCCTCTTGATCCAGCGAAAACATCGAGAGTTTCGGTACGACAGCTTGCGGTGCTGCGGCGTATCCCGCGCGACCGTGTCCCACCGGCGTCGACGCAAACCACTCAGACACGCCATCACCGACCAACAACTCTGGTGGGTCCCAATCGAGAATTTGGGATTTAATGAAAGGTAAAAACGCATCATAAGGCGTCGGCGGAGGGGGCTCCACGTTCGGCGTGGGCGGCGCATATGGATCCACGAGAGCAAACTTGTTGTACGCTGTCTCAACGTCTTCGAGCAACTCGAGCAACTCCGGAATGGATGCCAGCACACGAAGAACGCTGAGCAACGCGTTTGCGGTACCTTCAGCATCAACGGGAACCCGCTTGCAGCAAAGCTCAAGAAAGTGTCGCATGAGCTCGCAGTAGAAAGGCAAGTTATGCAAAACGTGTGCCTTATCTATTTGGTGCCTCGGACGGCCTCTTCGGCCGCCCCTAGAGCCAGACGCGCCTGAAAGAGGAGATGAGTCGTCCGCGAAAGCGGGCGAAGACGGCTTCCTCTCCGTCGCCACCGCCGTCACAGCCTCGAGGCCTCGAGAGAGCGTCGATGTGGGTGATCCCGACGACCGCGAAAGGCGGAACGGCTTGGGAAACTCAAGCGTCCAAGGCGTCAGATATGTCACCCATAAAGTCAGCAGCGGCAAGAGGCTAGCGGTGCTTTCGGTCGGCCACTGTGTAAAAGCCTCGCACAGAAAGCGGTACAGCGGCTTCTGGAGCATCTCTTTTGCGCGCTCCACCTCCTCGACCGAGTCGCGCTCTCGATCAGCAGGCGAAGGAGTTCGACGCGCCGATCCTCGCGCAAAAGGCGTGCCATTACCCCCCGATGCAGGGGGTGAACGCGGTGACAATCGCTCGCCATCCGCAGTCACACTTCCCGTTGTTTTCTTTTTCGCGCCGCCGCCTTCCGAAGTCTCGGCAAATAAGTACGTCGTCAACAGAGAGACAGCGTTGACGAGATCATCGTTAGGTGGGTTGTAATACGAGTACTGCTGTTGCAGTCCCGTAGGGTCCCCATATCTCGAGCCGACAGCGAAACCACGAGAGCGACCATCCGCGCCGACGCCGTACGGGGACCGCGAGGGATCTTCGGAGCGCAAAGGCTCTTCAACTCCTGGAAGCCAAAATTCGATCATGATGCTCACCAGCATCTCGCCCTGGCTGACATTCCCGGCGCGGTAAAAGAGCTCGGACGGCCTGGACCACCCTCCCCCGCCGCGTGCCCCCATCCCCCGCGAAGTTCCACGTCCGATACTCGCAGGACCGCGGGGAAGGAAGTATTCGAGATGTGACAGGAGGAGTTCCCGATACGGGTGAATTTTCTGGCTTCGGCCGAGCAAGCCGTCCATCCACTGGGGCCGACCGGAGCCCGAACCATACGGCGATCCTTGTCTGCCATGCCTCCTCCTATCGTTCGTCAGGGATACCGAACCGCGCGCTTCTGAGCACGCGTAGTACGCTGACCAGAACAGGAAGTAGTGGTACAGTCCCAGGTGAACGTGAAATCGACCATGCGCGTCCCGCTGCACGCAGTTGCGGTAGGGCAGACGCTGGTTCAGCAGAGCAGGATCCGTCTGAAGGCGTCGTTGCGTGCGCACAGGCAGGCGTTCGAGGGGAAACGCGAACTGCATTAGGCCGTCGGCATCTGCGGCGAGGACCGCTTTCATCAGCGGTCCAGTGGGGGAGAGGAAATCTATCAGCATCCAAGCCTCCCTCTCCGAGTTCCTGTCCTGCCGCCCCGCAGAGACGGACTGAAGCCAACCATTGGCGCCGTCGTCGAAGTTGAAGATCGACCACAGCAACGGTTGATAGCACGCGCTAAAGAAACCCCGAAGGTTGTCGCGGTTGTTCTCCAGCACCCTAAGCACGCTGTTGATGCGGTGCGACAGCGACGAGTGCCGGCCGCGCAGTATGCTGTTCAGCTCCTCGAACGTCGTCGGTTGCTTGGTCGCCCCGCCGGAATCGTGGCGCGGACTCCCGCCGACGCCACCCACGGAGTTGCTCGCGCCCACGCCCGCTCGACTGGGGCCCGCGCCGCTTCCGGGTGTCGTCGATCTCGGAGTGCCGGTGCCGAAGAACTCAGCACGGAGACCATCCATGGTCGGTCCCCGAGGCCCCCCCAACAGGTCTGCCACCAACACTTTTGCGCCACCGTGTGTGCTCGCGCCGGCGGGCGAGCGAGCTTTCAGATCTGAGAAAGAAAAAGGCCACGGTGCCTCGCATACAGTAGTGTACCGGTACAGCCTTTTTGATTTCCAATGCTTCTTGCGTTGCTCTTTTTCTTTGCCGCTTTTTCTGAAGAGCTTACAATATGCTTGTGTTGTACACGCCCTGACTTTTGAAGGAAAAAAGTTTCCTTAACGCACTTCAACTTCTACGCCGCCTTCGGTCGCTTCCTCTTGCACGCGCACATCACCTTCATCCACGAGAGTATCCGCGAGACCCTGAAGTTCTCTCTCATCGCCGTCGTCCTCGCTATCCTCTACCGGGGACGAATCCCTTCGAGCCTTCGCACCCGCGCCGCGGCGAGCGCGGACGTCCGCGATGAGCTTTCCGAACACATCCGCCTTGGAAGCGGGCGCCGCCGCCGCCAATCCCGACCCGCCCGACCCTATCAAGCCGGGAGCCGGCATCATTCCCGCGCGATCTCGATCTCGCTCGAGCTTACTCACCTCTCTGGCGATCGCCGCTAAGTTAGGCCTGTGCCCCGAGTCGATGGAGGCGTTGACGCGAAGGGTGAACTCCTTGTGCCTGTCGATCAACTGGTCCCTTCGGCCGACGGCGCTCAAACCGGCGTCCGAAAGAAGCTTCCTCAGAGGCTTGTCCTTCATGATGTGGTACACGAGCTTGGGAAGCTTCGCCATCGCGTATTGCTCGTCGCTGTTCTCGTTGCCGAACTCGTCCTTGGGTGACGATTCGCCTCCCACCGCTTCGGCGATGGCGCTGCCGAACGCGCCTCCTCTGGTGAGGCACACGTCGACGTGACTGTTGATGAGCCCTTCCTGGACGCCCACGCCACAGATGGGACACTGCACCGTACCCGGTCGCTTTTTATCGTCGGATCCTCCCGGGGTGGTGGACGGCGCCGACGGCTGGCGACCGCCGACTTTCCGCTTGGATTTGCCGCCGCCGCCGCCTCGGTCTTCGTCGTCCACCAAGTCCACCACCTCGTCTCGCGCCGCCGCGTCTGTTTCCAAGTCAGATTCGCTCACCACATCGTCATCCTCGTCATCCTCCTGGGTTCCGCCGTAGTCGACATCGCCCACCTCGCCCTTGTCGTCCTCGTCCTCTTCGTCCGCCGTGTCGTCTTCTGAAGGCGGCGTGGGCGCGGCTGCGCGGCGGGAAGCGCGAATCGGACGCCCCCACGCGCCGCCTCCCGACGTGGACGCCTCCGCACCGCCCGTCGCCCGCGCGCTCGATCGGGTCGCCTTTCGCGTTCCCGCGACAGGCGCATCGCTCTTCGCGACGTCGACGTTTCGCGAAGTGCGACGCGTGGCTCGTTTCGCGGGGGGAGCGTCGTCCAGCGCGGTCGCCCGGTCGTTGTTGGCACCCCCGCGTTTGTTTCGTTTCGTAGTCGCCTCGCTCCCGGGAGGCGCGGCGGCTGCTTTGGGCGTCGGATCGTCGACGCGCCTCGCGCCCGCCAGCAGTTTCGTTCGCGCGGCTTTGTACGCTCCGACGACAGCCTCCAGCGCGTGATTAGGTCTCAGATCCTCCTCCTTCGCCGGGGCTCTGCAAGCTGGGCACTCTAGTTTGAACTCCTTCAGCGTGCGTCGGATGCACAACGAGCAGACTGCGTGTGGAGAGGTACGGACGAAAACCGGTCAGCGTGACGCGAGGGCGGTGCGACTGGCGCTCGTGGTCGCGCATACGGTCCTCCAAAGTGGAAACGCGTCGGGTTGGCGACGCACAGCTGTGCGTGCACGTCGAGAAGCTGACGGGCATCGTGAACAGCTCCTGGCAAATCGCACAGCGCATCGACTCATCGAGTTTGCGCTGCTCCAGCTCGGGCCAAGCGTCCGGCTCGTCATCGTCGAGGTCCCCGGCGTCCACCCCGAACATCACCCCGGTCGTCCGCGCGTCGATCACACCGTTTCGACGCTTCCCGGGCTGGCGGCGGCGTGCGCGGGAAGGAGTGGCGGTGCCCGTATTTTCGACGCGCTGCCGAGATCTGCGGCCACGACTGTGTGCATTTCGCGACTGTCGCGGCCGAGCCGTCTCCCCAGCTTGAGCGACGTTTCCCGAACACTAACGCGCGCGCGGCGCCTGTCATCAATACATCGCTACTGCGAACGAAATCTCATCGCGATTCTCTGCCTTCATCTACTGTTCTCCGCCGAGGCCTCTCCGTCTTCGCCCGGCGGCGTCCACTCCACGAGCGCCGCGGGATACACCACCTCGTGCAAGAACAACCCGTGCGGCGGCGCGCCCATCGGCGCGACGCGCCTGTCCTTCCCCGCGAGCATCGCGTCGACGTCCCCCGCCCCCGCGCCTTTTTTCGTCGCGGCGAGCATGACGGCGCCGACCATATTGCGCACCATGCGGTACAGAAACCCGTTACCCTCCACTTCTAGACGCACGAGCCCGTCCTCGAGCTCCACCACGTCGAACCGGTATATCGTGCGCGTCGGGTCTCGGACGACGGACGCGTCGCGCGACTGGTTGGAAAACGCGCTGAAGTCGTGCGTTCCCACGAGCACCGCCGCCGCCGCGCGGAGACGTTCCATGTCCGGCGGCTTCCAGCCGCAGTGCATCGCGTGTTTTCGCGTGAACACATCGTGCTCCAGGCGGGTGTCGAGGTAGTAGTGGTACGTCTTGCGAACCGCGTGGAAACGCGCGTGGAACGCGGGATGCGGTCGGCGCAACTCCACGACGCGGATGTCCTTCGGAAGCATGCCGTTCAGGGACTTGCGCGCGCGTGTCAGGTCGGGCAGCGGTCGCCGCGCGTAGAAATGCACCACCTGGCCGCGCGCGTGGACACCCGTGTCGGTGCGTCCTGAAGCGCCGACTCCGAGAAAATCGCGGTCCTCGCCCGTGAGCTTGCTCAGCGCCTTCTCGATCTCTCCCTGCACCGTCGCGTCGCGAGGCTGGTACTGGAATCCGAGGTAAGCCTCCCCGTCGTACGTCACCTTGAGCATGTAGGTGACGTTTCGCCCGCGCGCCTCGCGGTGCATCCTGCCCTCATCGCTCAGGGACGCTTCCAGCGCCGCGTTGCGCCAATCCCCTTCCGGATACACGCTGTCCAGCTCGCCATCGGCGGCGTCGGGGGCCGAGGTGGACGCTCGAGGAATCCGAAACGCGCTGCCACGCCTTCTCGAAGGTGCCGTCCTGGGGCTGGTCGCGAACCACGAAAGGCCGAGAGGCGCGCACGACATCCCGAACACGCTTTTTCTCTTTCCGCGTCAGGTGGACGACGTCCCCCCCGGATTTCCGCGCGCGCGCTCGTGCAACGCGCGCCCCGCTATGCGCTGCCGGAGGTCTCGGAGAGTTGTTGAGTCGACGTTAAAAGCGACAAACCCTGCAGTTCGTTGAGAGTTTCGGATAACGCGACGAATCGACTCAGTCCTCACCGCACCTGCGCCTACTCGACGACCGAGACGCGCCGTATCGAACGCAGAGCATGTCGGCCGACATAAAGAACCTGCCGCAGAAGGGCTCGTGGCACTGCTACGTGCACAAGCTTCGCGCCTGGATCCGCGATGACGACGGACTCCCCGTCCGGCCGTACCTGATGCTCGTGGTGTCCACGGAGGACGGTAAGTTCCTGTCGTGCCAGCCCGGCGATACCGTCGAGACCGCGCTCGGCGGGAACATCGCCAAGAAGGAGCCCTCGTCGGAGACGGTGCTGAATTTCCTGAAGCGCGTGATGACGCACCCGACGCAGATGAACAGCTCCGCGGCGGGGGAAAAGTTGGCACCGAGCCGGCCGAAGACGATAAAGTTCGCGGACACCAAGACGGCGGCGCTTCACTTAGGCGAGAAGGAGAAGTGGGCGGACGAGACCGCGTGTCCGTACGTGCAGGGGTGTAAAGACGCGCTCGCGGCGCTGGGCGTCGAGGAGTGCCACTTCGCGCCGGTGCCCCCCATGTTCCTGGAGAACATCATCCGCGGGAGCATCGAGCCGGGCATGGCGCCCGAGAACCAGGAATACGGCACGCAGCACTTGCCCGGCTTGATGGAGTGCACGGACGGGTTCACGCCCGAGTTCGGGAAGTCGCTGTACGCCGCCGCCGCGGCATATGTCCGCGCCTCGCCCTGGGAGAGCCTCGCCGCGCGCCGCCCGATCCAGTTCACCTACAGGCTCGTGCTCCGCGAGGACGTGTCCATGAAGCTCACGGCGTTCGGCTCGGTGGTCGGGAGCAAAGACGCCGGGTCGTACGGTTTCTCCGTGCACAAGACCCTCGAGACGGCCATGAAGGCGTACGACCTGGAACACACCGGCGACGGCGAGGATGAGGCGAACGCCATGGCTGCGGGGGGGCAGACCTGCATGTTCACGTCCGTGTACGAGACCCCGTTCGAGGACGTGGACAACGCGGAGTTGTACGGCTGGGAAATCGCGGCGAGCGACGGCGACGCGCCGCCGGCGGAGGAGAACTGGCCTCTGTTCTGCAAGATCCAGTTCGAGAAGGGCGAGAACGGGGAGCAGGACACGTTGTCGCTGACGCGACCGGCGATCATCGAGCTGCAGTGCTTCGAGCTGATGTTCAAGGGCGTGGTCGAGCTCCTGAACGGCGGCGAGCTCAAGTCCTCCGGCGACGCCGTGCGGGACGCGGCGGGGCCGTGGACGGTGAAAGCGCAGACGGCGGCGGGGAGCGAGAAGGGCGAAACCGCGGAGGTGGAGCTCGAGATATCGCTTCCGGCGTTGACCAGCGACCAGGCGGGGACGTTCCTGTGACCGTCGCGTAGAGTTCGTTGTGAAAGGCACATCGTATCGTTGTTTACAAAATGTCGACGTGCGCGCGCGTCATCCCGATGTATGCATCAACCGAGCGGCGTTCTCACTCAAACGCCCACTGGTTCTCGCGCCTCACCTCCTCCTCTTCCTCGGGGGTGAAGTCGTTTTTGATGTTGAAAGTCTTGCGGATCTCCTCGGGGGTCTTGCCCTTGATCATGTTCGCCACGGTCATGCAGGTGAGGTCGAGCAGGGACTTGATGTTGAGGTAGTTGGCAGCCTGAAAGAAGGAAAAGAACGAGTCAGCGCGAGTTTTCGGGTTTTCTCGGAAGCGACGAAGGGGGCGAGAGAAGAGAAGAAGTTAGGGTTAGCGGGTTCGCGAGACGCACCAGGATGAGCTCGAAGAGGGTGGCTTGGTCGACCTTGACGAACTCGGTGTCGAAGGTCGTGTCCTCTTCCTTCTTGTCGCCTTCCTTCTTGTCCTGCTCGGTGTGGAACGTGGCGTACTCGATGACCTTCGTCAAGATCTTGGAGGGGACGTTCGGCAAGGGGATGGGGGCTTCCGTGCCGGTGTCTGCGGAAGGAGAACGCGAAGAGATGCGAGGGTCAGCTCGGTTCGAAACGGCGCGAGGAGAGGCGTCGGGCGGGCACGGGAAACATCACAGGAAAGGCTAGGCGGTGGGAAGACGAGCGGGGACGTACCCTCGATCATGTTCTTGATGGTCTCAGATTTGCTGTTGTTGTTTGGAATACGGGAAGGCGGAGACGGTCCGAGGTGGGCGGGGGGGTCAGCGGGTTCGCTCGAGACGATATCGGCGGAGACGTCGCGGGTGCACGTGTGCGACGAGTACTCACAAAGCCACCTCTTGCTTCACCTGGAAGCTCTCTCCGTCGGAGGACATCAGGGTGACGGGTCCGTCGTCAGCCATCTTGCTGTCTTTTCAAAGTTGTGGATCTGGGGCGGTAGGTTCGCTGGGAGCACTCCTCGGGGAGAGAGCGCGCGCTGAAGGAACACGCGAAGGACGCTGGTGAGCGTCACGTGGGTGGGTCGTGGACGTGCGGCGGGGCGCGAGCGTCAATGAACCGGCGCCCCGAGGACCTTCGAATCACGCGCGCGAACGAGATCGTTCGTTTCCCAGACTCCAGGACCCGTGACTTGGACTGACAACACCGGAATTTCCCGCTCACGGGAGCGATCGGTGCGCCGGTCGCGCGACCGATCGCGATGCCGAGTCCGAAAGCAAAAAGAAGGAGTCGTCGAAAGGCGTTGAAAGGGCGACGGGATTTTTTGCAGCCGTGTCTCTCGTTGAAAAAATTCGCTATGTAGTGGATTCGTTCGCTCACGCCTCCTCGGCGGCGGCCTCCTCGGCGGGCGCCGCCTCCGCCGCAGCGGCAGCCGCAGCCGCATCCTCCTCCGCCTTGGCCGCCGCGGCCGCAGCCGCCTCCGCCTCCGCCGCCGCCGCCGCCTTGGTCGCCGCGAGAGCCTCCATCTTGACCTGGTGCCTGGTGAGGCCCGTCTTCTTGGCCACGAAGCGCGTCTTGAGCTTCGCCTTCTTGCCAACAAGGTCGCGGAGGTAGTACAGCTTGGCGCGGCGCACCACGGGCTTACCGGCGCCGCGGATCTCCTCGAACGAGCACAGGGGCGAGTGGATGGGGAAGATGCGCTCCACGCCGTAGCCCTGGAAGGACTTCCTCACGGTGATGGTCGTCGCCACGCCCGCGCGGTGAATCGCGATGACGATCCCCTCGTACGGCTGCACGCGGCTCTTGCCGCCCTCGACGACGGTGACACCCACCTTGACCGTCATGCCCACCCGGAAGGGAATCAGGTCGTCCTTCATCTGAGGCGCGTTCACGCGCTCCACGAACTTAGCCAAGCCCTTGCGGGAACCGCCCGAGTTGCCGCGGGGGTTCGCCGCCACAACCTGCAGCGCGCCGCGGCGCGAGGCGGCGGGGACGGCGACAGTCGCCGAGGGCGCCGCCGCCACGGCGGAGCGCGCGCTCAGGGCGGAAGCCTTGCGCGCGGGCACGCCGGACGCCTGTCGAGGTGATGGAGAGGTACGCGCGGAACAGAAGGGGTCAGCGGGCGGTTCCGGCGAGGCGACGTCATTAAAAAATGCAGGCCTCTCTGGATAAGACTTGACCTAACCCTTTTCGGCGAGCGTGGACGCGCGCCGGACGCGCGGCCGAGCGCGCGACGCGACCGTCCCCGAGCCGCGAAACGAGCGGGACCGCTCGACCGGCGCGCGAAATACCGTCGCGGCCGCGTCTAGTGGGCGTATCGAGGCGTCGAGGCCGTCCGAACACGCCCGATGGGCTCGCGGAGCGGTGGCGTGGCGCGTCTGGACGCCACGTCCAACTTTCGGCGGATGGCGAAAAAGCGCACGAAGGGACGAGAACGCGGCGGGGGATGCGACACGCACCTTAGGCGCGAGGCACATGGCGTTCATGGAGATGCAAAGAGACATCTTGAATGTCCTGACGATGAGCGTGTCCCGACGACTACGCGCACGTACTGTGTCCGGTGCCGGCCGACGGCAAATCGCGACGACGAAAAAGCCGCTGAGCCCTAGCGACGCGACGCGAAAAAAAAACGCGCAACAAAATTAGACCGAAAATCGACGAATTGGAAGCGCTCGCTTCGTTTTTCGCAGACTGAATCTCATACACGAGCGTGACTTGGAACAGCTTCGACAGTCGCGTCCACGGCTCCACGCTCGTTCGATGCGATTGAGCGCTGTCTCCTGTTTTTAGGGGCGCTTTCCGGAAAAGCGACTGCGGGCCGACGCGTCATCGCTCGCCGCGCCTTCCCACCCGTCGGAACCGCCACCGCGAGACCTCCCGTCTCGCACGCACGTCCCGCGATGGAGGCGGCGGCTCTCTTCGCGCGTCTCGCCCCGCCTCCGCGCCTCCCCCGCGCCGACTTCTCGCGCGGCAGAGCATTCGGAGCGGAAAGAGCGGTCGTCGTGCGGGCGCGTCGCGGATGGGGCGACACCGACAGCCGGTTCTCGAAGCTGGACAAGAGGAGCGACGGGGCCGTTCGCGAGGACGACTACGGCGACACGCAGAAGAACATCTCGTTCCAGGAACTGCGCAAGCGTCAGGACAGGGAGCTCCGAAAGGTGCGCGCGAGACGCGCGTCCGCCGCCGCCGCCGCTTCGCGAATCGTCGTCGTCGTCGACTCTCCCTCCCCGGACGTCTTCCCCCGCGCGGGACGCGAGCGGCTCTGACCCCCACCCCCCCCGCTCCACCGCGTCGCGCCGACGAACCGAATCACGACTCGCACGACTCGCAGGAGCGCGGCGCCGACGGCGACTACTGGGGCGACGACGACGAGCTCGGGGGCTGGTCGCGTTTCATGGGCGAGGGCGAGAGCGGCAAGGGCGCCGCGCTCAAGAAGGGCAAGGCGCGTCGCGACGCCGAGAAGACGGCTCGCCGCGACGCCGTGCAAAACAAAGCCGCGGAGAGGTTGAACGATGCCGGCCCGATCGCGCGCCCCGAGGTGGCGACCACCGAGAAGGGCGTGAAGACCGCGTACAAGCGCGGCGGTCCCCGGCCTTGGGAGACGGCGCGCGCGGCGCGCGAGGCGAAGCAGGCGGACGCCGTCGCGTCCGGCGCCGTCTCTCCCGCGGACGCGGACGCGTCCAGCCCTTTCGCGCGCGCGGGCCTCCCCGAGCACATGGTCGCGGCGATGCAGAAGGCGGGCTTGCGTCGCACGACGGAGATCCAGCGGCTGGCGATTCCCGAGCTGGTGAACGGCGAGGACTTGGTGATTCTCGCCGAGACGGGCAGCGGCAAGACGTTCGCGTACGTGCTGCCGATGGTGGCTTCCGTGGGCGCGCCGGGGCGCGGAGGCACGAAGGTTCAGGGACGGTGCTGCCCTTCCATGATTGTGCTGGTGCCGAACGTGGAGCTGGGCAGGCAGGTGGCGTACATGGCCGAGCTCGCGGCGGAGTGGACGCAGACGAGCGAGTTCCCGAAGCCGGGCGTCTTCTCGCTTCTCGGGAAGGACAAGAAGCTGCTCAAGCCCACGGCGCCCAAGGCGCGCGGCGCGGCGAAGTCCGCCGCGATCCGGCGGAAGGTGCAGGAGAAGGCCATGATCAAGGCTGCGCGCGTCGCCGCGCGGCTCGCCGCGGAGGAGAAGGCGCGCGGCGACGGCCAGTCGCGGGAGGACGTCGAGGAGGCTGGCGAGCGGGCGGCGGAGGAGGCGGGCAGCCGCGCGTCCAACGAGGCGCGCGCGGGCGCGACGAGCGGGTTCTCGGTGAAGGCGGGCGCGAAAGGCTCGAAGATCAGAGGCGACATGGAGGCCATCCCCGAGTTCAGGCGCGCGGAGATCCTCGTCGCGACCCCCGCGCGTTTGCTCAGTCTCATGCGGGACGGGTGGATCATGCCCGGGCGGCTGCGCCACGTCGTCGTGGACGAGGCGGATGAGATGCTCAGCCGCGGGTTCGAGAAGGAAGTCGCCGGCGTGATCGCGGAGGCGTACCAGGGCGACGGCGTGAATCGCTTCGGCGCGCGCGTGCAGTTCTGCTTCGCCGCGGCGACCATGCGCGAGGAGGGGCCCATCTTCGACGCCTTCGAGCGCGGCGCGGAAACGCTCAGGTGGATCAGCACGAAGCAGTTCGGGGGCGTGCACCCGCAGCTGCAGCAGCGCGTGCGGCGCGTTGCGGGCGAGGACGAGCGCTTCGCGTCGCTGGCCAACGCGCTGCGCGGCGAGGCGCAGCACCAGGCGGTGGTGTTCGCCGACTCCCCCGACGAGGCGGACACGGTCGTCAAAAAGCTCAGCGCCGAGGGGTTCGAGGCGATGGCGTTTCACGGCAAAACCGCGGACCGCGGCGTGGCGATGGATGAGTTTTTCAACGGCGACTTGCCCGTGCTGGTGTGCACCGACCTGGCGGCGCGCGGGATCGATTTCCCGGACCTGCACCACGTCGTGCAGTACCGCCCGGCGGCGAGCGCGGAGATGCACCTGCACCGGTGCGGACGCACCGCGCGCACGGGGCAGGAAGGGCCGTTCATCGTGACGTGCCTGGTGGACGAGGAGCGCGACGCGGTGGATGACGAAGTCGCGCGGCTCATGGAGTTGTGAAAGAGTTCCGATGATGTGATCGTCCGCTACCGCCCTCCTCCCGCTTGCTTTTTGAGGTGCGCGAAACACTTCTTCTTGATCCACTCCTTGTTCTGCGGCGCGTACGCGTTGATGCTCGGGTCGTACACCAGCGCGCTCAAATCGCCCAGCGCGTCGATGTAGTTGTACAGATCCGAAACTTCGTAGTCGATCTCCCTTCGCTCGGGGTACATCTCCTTCAGCCTCTTCTCGAACATCGAGCAGATGGCGTCCATCGCCAGGCTCGTCTTCTCGTAGTCCATGAACGTCCGCGACGAGCGGTTCTTCGTCAGCTGCAGGAGCACGATCGTGTGTCGGTTGTCCGCCTGCTCGAGTGGATTCGGAGAAAGCGCGTCAGCGAACGAGCGGACCGCGGAAGACGAGCAGGCGGTCGCCGGGGCGCGTCGTCGGAGCGTCTCGTGGCGCACGAGATCGCGCGAACGGGCGAGGTTAGGCTGACGAGGACGTACCATGATGTCTCCCGAGCGCGAGGCGACCGCTGCGATGGCGCCGGCGGAGTGCACCGGGGCCGCGTGCCGACCCCGATTTTGGCGCGAATCGATTCACGTTCGCGTCAAGTCGTGTCATCTGGTTTTGTACCTTTTTGGGGAGGTGTTTTTTTATTTCGTTTTTCCCAGAAACACAAAGTTGCGCGTGGCTTCGTCGAGTCTCTGGCGAGTGCCAGTGTCCACACGCTGGGGTGACGATCGTACGAGGCATCGTCGACCCCAGTCATCACCGCAACCTGGAGTGGAACGCTTTGAGGCGAAAGATGAAAGGTCTGTTCGGCGAGGGCTTATGGAGGTCGACCTACAAAAGAGAGTGCAGAGCGTGACCCCACACGTACGAGCTCGCTCGCACTAGCTCGGGTACTAGCTATGATATCTCACCTCGCCCCGGCCGCCGCCGTGGCTTTCTTCGCGCTTTCGTCCGCCTCCACCCACGCATTGCCGTGCATTTCGTGGAACGCGGTGAGCGTCGTGCGCCCGAGGCACTCGCCGAAGAGCGTTCCGGTGGAGCAACCCGTGACGCGCACGGCGACGTACTCGCCGGGCGCGGGCGTCGCGAGCTTTTCCCCGAAACCGCCGTTCACGACGACGGTTTCGCCTTCCTCCGCCTGTTCCGTCGTCTCCTCTTCAACGTCGCCGCCGTAGATACCCACCGGGTCGTTTTTGAACACCACCCACTTGCTGGTGTCCGTCTTGCCCGTCAGCTCCTGGTCGTTCTTCTTAGACGCGCCCTCCACCGAGCACAGGTGCGTACGACCAATCTCCGCGTTCTGGTGCCTCGCGGCGGCGCCGCGGAAGGCGTCGATGACTTCCTGCAGGCGCCGCTGCTTGACGTCCTCGGGCACGTCGTCCTCCATCTTGCGCGCGGCGCTCGTGCCGTCGCGCTCGGAGTACGCGAACATGAACGCCTGTTCGTACGCGACGCGGTCCATCAGCGTCACCGTGTCCTCGTGCTCCTCCTCCGTCTCGCCGCAGAAACCGACGATGATGTCGGTGGTGATGGCGCACCCCGGGATCTTCGCTTTCACGCGGTCGATGAGGTTCAGGTACGCCTCGCGCGTGTACCCGCGCGCCATGTTCTCCAGCGTGCGCGTGTTGCCGCTCTGCGCGGGCATGTGCAGGCACTTGCACACGTTCGGGCGGCGCGCGATCACGTCGAGCACCTCGTCGGGGAAATCCTTCGGGTGCGGCGAAGTGAACCGCACGCGCATCTCGGGGTCAATCGCCGCCACGCGGTCCAGCAGCGCGGCGAATTGCACGCTCCCCTCCCTCCGCTTGTCCGCGCGGTACCGCGAGCTGAAACCCTCGGCGTAGCCCACGAAGGGCGTGCCTCCCGCGGCGGCCACCTCGGGCGACATGCCAGGGAGGGTCGCTCGCGGTTCCTCCGTTCCTAAAACGTCCTCCTCTCGCGTCTTCCCGTCGTCGATCCCGGCGGAGAGCATCGAGAGAAAATCCGTCGTCCCCCCCCCCGCGATCTCGTCCGAGTACGCGTACGAGTTGACGTTCTGGCCGAGCAGGGTCACCTCCTTGACGCCCTGCTCGCTGAGCAGCCGCACCTCGTACTCGATGGACGCGGGGTCGCGCGAGCGCTCGCGCCCGCGCGTGTACGGCACGATGCAGAACGAGCACGCGTTGTCGCACCCGCGCATGATGGTGACGAAGGCGGCGTGCGCCCCCTCCTTGCGCACGGGCACGATGTCGGCGTACGTCTCCTCGACGGAGAGCTGCACGTTCATGGCCTTCTCGCCCCCGTTCACCGCGCTGATCAGGTTGGGCAGGTCCCTGTACGCGTCCGGGCCCGCGACGAGGTCCGCGAGCTGGTCCGCCTCGAGCAGTTTCGTCTTGAGGCGCTCCGCCATGCACCCGAGCACGCCCACCACGGGCTTCTCCGATTTCTTCTTGCGCCTGCGCAGCGACTTGAAGTACGCCAGCCTCTGCCAGATCTTGGCCTCGGCCTTCTCGCGGATCGCGCACGTGTTCACCAGGATCACGTCCGCGTCGTGCATGTCGTCCGTCTCGTCGTACCCGCCGTCTTTCAAAACGGCGAGCATCACCTCTGAGTCGTTCACGTTCATCTGGCACCCGTACGTCTCGACGTACACGTGCTTGCGCTCCGCCGCCGTCTCCGGTTTGGAGCTCTGAATCGGCGCGTCCAGCACGGCGCCCGCCACGCCGACGGGGGAGCTCTTCATCGACGAGACGTCCTGCGAGTGCGAGGAAAGAGAAAGGCGTGGACGCGCGGACGAGACCGGAGACGTCAGCGTCGCGTTCGCGCGGCGGCGAGGTGGACGCGCGCGAAGAGAAGAAGGATCGACGGCGCGTTTTTTCGCGTAAACCCGAGGAGAGCGAAACGTTTGGGCGGGCGCGCGGGCGGCGGCTGGGACGACGCGGAGAACGGGGGTCGAGCCGCACCTCGGGGGTGAGGTGCTGTCCTCCGCCGGGTCCATGCGCGCGCACGCTGAGCGCGGCGCGGCCTCCGGCGGGCTTAGTGGCCGCGCGCGCGCGAGGCACGCGCCTGCCCGCGAGGCTTCCGGCGCCGGCGGCGATGGCGGACGTGGCCATCTTGCTCGCCACGGATTACGACTCGAGCGCGTGCACCCGGCGTGACCTGCGATGAAGCGTCGAGTCCTCGCACCGAACTGCGCTCGGCGAGAGAGAGGGGGAGAGCCTGCGAAGAGGTCTCGGTGTCCGCGCGTGGCACTGTGTCTCGGCTCGCCGCGTGTGCACGACCCACAAGGTCTTATCCGGCGGCACTTTTCTCGAGACTCGCTTTCTGGCTTTTCGGTCGCGACCCGGCATTGCTGGTCGGTTGGGCTTTTGCTCTCAGAAGAGGCTCAAGGGCGTCGCTTGACACACTGTAGGCGACGTGCGCACCCGTCGCGTCGCGGCGCGATGGCGGACGCGGCGGCCGCGATCGAGGAGGAGCTCGAGGCGCTCGAGGCGCTGTACCCCGACGATGGGCTGGTGGTGCGCCGCGCGGGCGACGCGCGCGAGGATGGTTCCGGAGCGTCCACCGCCGACGAAAAAACGGTGCGACACACGACGGTCTCCTTGGACGTGGCGCCGCGCACGCTTGACGACGAGACGCAGCAGTACGTCCGCGCGACGCTGTGCATCACGCTAGGTGACGACTACCCCGCGACACCACCGACCGTGCGCCTGTCGAACGTGCGCGGGCTGGATGACACGCGACAGGCGGAGGTGCGTCGCCGACTGGATGACGCGTGTCGCGATTTCTCATCCGACGAACCCGTGCTCGCGTTGCTGTGCGAGACCGCGTTCGAGACTCTGACCGAGCTGAACCGCCCGGACGGGGACTGCGCGTTTTGCCTCGCGCCGGTGGCGGACGCGGACGACGCCGACGCGTCCGCCGTGCCGTTCATCAAGCTCATGCGGTGTTACCACTGCTTCCACGAAAACTGCTTCGCGAGGTGGTGGCGCTGGCGCGCCGCAGACGCCGCCGAGGCGAGCGCCGAGCGGGGCGCGCACCACGAGGCCGCGAGCGAGTCGGAGGGGAAGGCCAGACCCCCGACGCACCTCTGTCCGGTGTGCCGCGTCGCCATCGAGGACGAGGACGTGCGGCACGTCAAGCTGGACGGCGACGGCGACGGCGACGGCGGCGACGGCGACGACAGCGACGGCGGCGAGACGGCCGTCGCCGCCGCCGGCTCGACGTCGGAACGGGCGCGGCGCGCGCGGTTCGAGGCGGCGATGGCCGAGCAGAGAGCCAAGGGGGGTCTGATCGAGGAAGGCGCGGGCGAGGGGTTCGTGTTCACGCCGGGCGCGCGCGCGTCGGATTTCGCGACGGTCTCGGTCTCTTCCGCGCCGAGCGTCTCGGTTCCCGCGCCGCGACCGCCGCCGCCGCCGCGGGCGCGGGCGGGGGCGGGCGGGAGGGCAAGCGGCGGCGCTCGGGGCGCGCGCGGTCAACTGGGGTGGCTGAAGAAGGCAGCGGCGGCGTCCGGGGTGTCGGGTTCGGATCGTTCCCCTGAACCGGACGCGGGGGCGATGGATGCGGCTGAGCGAGTCGCGGCGTTGGACGTGAACGGTCGGGGCGCGGGGGGTCGAGGCCGTGGACGCGGACGACGTCGAGTCGGTTCCGGTGAATAGCGCGGAAACGCCAATCGCATCGTTGGTAGACGAACAACAATTTGTATCTGGTCTCTCGAGTTCCACGTCACCAAGCTTCGCGTCTCTTCGCGCGCGACGGGAAAGAAAAGCGCGGCGGGAGAAGAAAAAACTCTCGTCTCCAATCACGCGGCCTCCTCGACGATCGGCCCGCGCCCCTCGTCGACGCGCGCGTCCGCCTCGCGCACGGCCCGGCGCAGTCTGTCCTCCCCCGCGTGCCTTCCGACCGCCGTCGCGACGCAGCGCAGGACGTCTGTGCACGTGAGCACGCCGATGGGCGTTTCGTTCGCGTCCAGGATCCACGCTCGGTGTTCGCGCTTGTTGGTCATCAAGCGCGCCGCGTCAGCCACCGTCGCCGCTTCGTCCACGGCGTCCGCGGTCAGACCGGCGTGCGGGCGACGCGCCTGCCGCAGGAACGTGCCGACCGTGTGCCCGCCGGCGAGCTCAGCGCTTGTATCTTCAAAGCCGCCCAGCAGAGGGTCTCCTTTCGGCTCGCGGAGCGCCGCCACCGCCTTGGCGTCGTCGCCGCTGAAGGACTCGCTCGCGAAATCGGAGAAGCTAAGCGTGTCGACCGCGCGCCACGCCGAGGGGTCGCCCGCGTGCTCCAAGGTCCACTTGCTCAGCCGCACGACGCAGGCGGCGCTGTAGCCCTTGTCCAGCATCTCGCGATACACGCCGCCCAGCGGCGCGTCCTGGAACGTGCAGAACGGACGCGACGCGTGCTTCAGGGCGGGCTCGCCCAGCGCGCGCTTGAGCGAGGCGGCGGAACTTTTGTCCTCGGGGTCGTCGGCGGCGTAGAGGAGACACCGCACGACGTCCATCTGCGAGACGACATCGATGATCTCTTCCCACTTGGGCTTTTGGCTGGGCACGCGACGGGACGCGCCGAGCGCCGAGACGGACGGATCGTAGCGTCCTTCAGCCTTCGCCGCGTCGTCGGGAGGCGTCGACGGCTTTCGCGGCGACGCGTCGGCGGGGGCGCCCGCGTCGACGACGCAGAGGCGGTGCACTTCGGCGTTGAACCACCACGAGCCGCTCTGGCCTTTGCCGATGGGCTCGTCGCAGTGCTGCTCGAAGAGCAGGTAGCCGTGCTCGGAGATGAGCTCGCGGATGGGCAGGTCCGCGCAGGCGAAGGGCACGGAGCCACCGTCTCCGCGCGCCCCGGAGACGAGCGACGGGTTTATGACGTCGTTCACGCGTCTTTCCAGCGCCAGCCGCTCCTTCTCGGGGCCCTCGCCGCTCTCGGCCGCCTCCAGCGCGACGCGCACGCCGATGGCGGCGTCGAAGAACCCGAGGATCTCGCCGGTGGTCTTCGCGCGCACGGGCACGGACTTGATGTTGCTGAGCGCGAGCTCGTCCAGCGCCTCGCGCAGCGTCGCGGTCTCCTCGACAGCCACGACGCTGCGAGGACTCGCGTCGGGGAAACCGCCGGCGTTGGCGGTGGCCTTCACCTCCAGAACGTTCGCCAGCGTCAGCGGGTCGAACGCGGACGCGAGGTCAGCGGGAGGGGACGCCATCGCGCGGGG
>Ga0209666_1000849_pt1 | contig 23294 bp, 18 predicted proteins | sample SaaInlV_125m_DNA_FD_184679 | JGI IMG/M metagenome (GOLD analysis project Ga0209666, IMG submission 184679) | Marine microbial communities from expanding oxygen minimum zones in the Saanich Inlet - Saanich Inlet SI037_S3LV_10m_DNA (SPAdes)... | ecosystem: Environmental > Aquatic > Marine >...
TTTGAACGTTCCGGAGGCGGTATTGGTATTACACGCTTAATAAAAGTAATGAAAGAAAATAATTTATTAGATTATTAGATTAATTGATTTTTTTGTAATATATATAAATAAAAGAATATTTATATATATATATATGACATCTAAATTAAATAACGAATTCCTATTAAAACCAAGTGATCGTCTTACAATTTTTCCAATTGAACATAATGACATGTGGGAAATGTATAAAAAATCTGTTAGTGCTTTTTGGACACCAGAAGAATTAGATTTAAGCAAAGATGTAGATGATTTTAATAAGCTCAATGATAATGAGCGTACATTTATTAAACATATTCTAGCATTTTTTAGTTCCAGTGATACAATTGTAAATATTAATTTAGGTGAAAGATTTTTAAATGATGTTCAAGTATTAGAAGCTAAATTTTTCTATGCCTTCCAAATGGCAATTGAAAATATTCATTCAGAAACTTATTCACTTCTAATTGATACATATTTTAAAGACACCACTGAAAAGTCAGAAGCACTAAATGCCATTAATTATATGCCTTGTATTAAAAGAAAAGCAGAATGGTGTTTTAAATGGATTGAAGATGAAAAAGCACCATTTTCCCAAAGATTGCTAGCATTTGCACTTGTTGAAGGTGTATTTTTTAGTGGAGCATTTTGCAGTATATTTTGGCTAAAAGAAAGAGGTTTAATGCAAGGTCTATCGTTTTCAAATGAATTAATTAGTCGCGATGAAGCTATGCATGTTGAGTTTGCTGTATTACTTTATTCTAAAATTGAAAATAGACTTCCTCAATCAACAGTACATCAAATTGTGAAAGAAGCTGTTGAAGTTGAAAAAATATTTATTAATGATAGTATTCCTTGTTCCATGCTTGGTATGAATGCTGATTTAATGTGTCTATATATTGAATTTGTTGCAGACAGATTGCTAACACAACTAAATTATGATAAAATTTGGAATTCTTCTAACCCATTTCCTTTTATGGAACGTATTTCAATTGAGTCCAAGTCAAATTTCTTTGAAAGTCGCGTATCGCAATATAGTAAAGCTAATGTTGGAAGCAAAAAAAATCATTCGGAACTTCGCAAATTTGATTTAGAAGCAGATTTTTGATATACTTAAAGATATTAAAATATAATTTAACTATATAATGAATAAAATTTTCAATATATTTAATGAAATAAAAAAACAAATTATATACATAATAAATGATAATGATATATTATATACAAATAAATATTTTTCATGCTTAAATGAAATACTAAATGTATTAAATAAAACATTATATAAAATTCAAGATATATATTATAAATATATATTATATCCTAAATTGAAAAAACTTTGATTATTTTTATTTTTATTTTATTACGAAATATCTTGTTGTGATAAACATAACTTAATTTCTCCAAGTGAAGCAATTGTATATCGTAAAATAATTGGATAGTTATTTTTAAGATATATTTCTACATTATTAGAAAGATTTGTACATTTTGTAAATATTGATAGATATTTAAGACTAAATATCCCTTGTATAATTTCTTGTTCTTCGTTTGTACTATTTTTTTTTATAGTAATAGATTGTGTTTTTTCAGATCCCAATATAGTTTCTTGATGACAAAAATCTCCTTTACAACTTAATATTAATTTATCACCTATATTTCTAAATTCAATGAATTCAGCAAGATTATGCATGTCTCTTATAATTTTTTGTAAATAATTAGAAGGCATATTAATAATTGTATGAAAATCAACAGGTGGTATTTGTATATTTAAAACATCTATATCTAATACTGATAATTTATAATTAGTTTTATAATTTTTATCATTATTATCTATTGTTATACCAAGATGATTAGGATCATCTTTTAATATATATAAAGACAATATATCATTATTTGTAATTGTTTTAATTAATGCGTGTAAACGCAACATATTAATACCAACATAAGTTCTCTTTTCACATTCATATATTTCAAATTTATCTGCTTCTAGCTTTAAATGTATAAGTACTATATGTGTATTATCCATTGCAACAATTTTAATACCAGTCTCATCGAATTCCAAATTAACATCCATTAAAATTTCTTTTAAAGCATCAATAACCTGTTTAAAAGTAGATGCTTGTATAGTTTTTATATTTAAAATGTATTCGCTGTTATTATTTTCCATATCAATAATTATTAGTTAATAATAATTCCTTAAATAATAATTAATTACGTATTGTGTTAACAATGAATTTTATCAAATCTAATAGTCTTAATGGGATATGTGTAACCAGGTATTACTTTTAATAAAAGTAATATAATTATAATACTTAAAACTATATTTACATTATAATTACCTTCTTTTAATAATGGTTTAATAAAGTTTTCATATTTTACTGCATCATAAATATTGTCATCTATTTTTGATAATATTATCTTTTTATCTATTTCTAATAAAGTTTTCGGTGAATATTCGTTGTAATATTTTTTTAATACTATATTTACCAACGTAAATATTATTACACCTGTTAATATACCTTTTATTAAAAATAAATCCATATACATAGATTTTTTTGCATCATTCATCATTTCAATAAATGATTTATTTTCTTCATGTTTTAATGTATATCTTCCTAATTCTTTAAAATAAGGATTATAGGAATTGGATAATTTTAAATTTTTTAACTCTCCCAAATTTATAAAATGATTAATTGAATTAAAATTGAAATTTTTAAATTGTTCATCAGTACTATCGCAATGTTTTAAATATTCTTTTGTTAATAATGATGAAAAAAATATTGGTTCTAATTCTACTTCACTATTATTATTGTCAATATTTTTATTTACACCCCACCATAATAACGCAAGTATAGATTTAAAATTATTTTTTAAAAATTCAAATTCGCCAAATATACATTTTAAATCTCCAATAAAAACCTCTAAGTTATTATATATTAAATTTTCTTCATCTTGTAGTTTATTTTTTACTTCAAAATTATTTGATTTTTCACAATTATCAATGAATTTACTAAATACTTTTACAACATCTACACTAGTATTTTCATTTATTAAGCAAAGTTTCTGACATAATTCAAGTATATTATAACAAATTGATATTGATTGTTTGTTTTTATTTTCTGAATCAACATCAAAATATTCTTTTATTTTCATTTTATAAAAATTATTTTTATTTGTATTTTTAATAATTTTTTTTAGTTTTTCTTTATTAACATCATCTATATTTTTATATTCTTGATACAAATAGTTTTCAAATGTGCTTTGGTCTTCTTCATATTTATTATAATATTTCTTTCCAGGATTATTAAAATTATTACTTATTATAAATAATATTAAAGCAGATGCAATTCCAACATATATTATATTTTGATTTTCAACATAAAAACTATCTTGCATTGTTGCTGATGTCTTACTTCTTCCAGCATATTCTACAACAAATGAAATAAATATTATTAATACAAAAAATGTAAAAATTAAATTGTAAATTTTAAATAATATTGTATTTATATTTGTGGTTAATACAATATCTTTATTATAATTTGTACATTCTCCTTTAACCACATATGAATTTAATAATATTTTGTATCCAAACATTGTTGATACAGGAACATTCATATCATTTACATTTTCGCTATTATCACTATCATACCATACAAACAAGGCATTATATACACTATTTAAAAAAACTAGTGAAGATATTATAAATACAATTATTATAAATATAACTACTAACTTTTGTTTAATTATTGTAAAATTACTCATTTATTATAAATGGGACTTCTTATTTATTATAATATTTTAAATTACTTTAAATTACACCATATATTGCAGTTTCTATTTCATCTTTTGCTACTTTTATCCATTCTATTGTTTCTTTTATTTTTTCTTTTAATTCTGGTGTACTTTCGTCATAATATAACATAGCATATAATATTATCAAAATTACAATAAAGTTTACACCTATTTCTAATGCTAAATATAAATTAAAAAAATATACTGGCATAAAAAAGTTTAGATTATTATTTGCATTTTCTACATTTTCAACAAAAGTTTTTATTTTTATATTAATTAAATCTATAACATTTTCATATACAAGATCATAATTTTTTCCTTTATTATCTACATACTTTTTTAATATTTGATTTTTAATTGCATCCCTTATATTATTTAGCTGATTTTGTGCATCGGTAATATCTAACTTTTCATATAATAATGAACGTAATGTTAATGTATATTCAATATCCTTATCTATATTTTTATCGCCAACTTTTAGAATATCTCCTAATATTAATTTATTCAATTTTAATATTATATATGGGTCTTCTTTATTATTATTAATAAAATACATGTAAACCATAATTATAAATAATTGCGATGCTAATAGTCTATCCACAGGCTCAACCTCACGCATTGTTGTTGTTTTCGCCCCCTCATCAGCAATTGTATCTGATGATGGACCAAAACATACACTAACATTACTACAATGATAATTTATACATTCTTCTATATATTCTTTTAAATTATATAGTTTTGTATGATTTCCTACATTAAATTTTTTATTTACTAATAATATTTTCTTTGTAAACAAATCTATCTGAGTTTCAGCATCATTAGTTTGATCGTCAAAATTTACAATAGTATCTCTTTTATCTAAATTTCCATTATGAGATAGATATTTTAAATTATCAATAGTTTTTTCTTTTAATTTTTGAATTTCAGATTTACTATTATTTTTATTATAAAATAAAATAATTTCACTAAATTCACTTTGTACATGCAAATCTATTTTAAGTATTTCATTATACATTTTATAGATTCTATCATAGACATTTTCAATAAATATTTTTTTATACAAAGTACTATGAAGCATGCAATATAAAAGAACAAATATGATAATAATTATTGCACTAATTTTTTTATTATAAATATGTCTAAAAATACTTTCTTCTTCGGATATATTTTTATCACTTATAGTAGATAGTAAGTTACTTGTAATTGTTATAATAACTTTTATTATAAATATAAATATAATTATAAATATAACAAATATAATCATTTCATAATATCTGTTATTTAGATGAACGTATAAATATGTTGCTTTATCGTCGTAAAGTGAGAAACTACTAAAAAATTCCCATAAATATCTAGATATATTCTCAAAAAATCCTAAATCTTCATTTATCTTTTCGTATTTACAATATATAATTTTTTTTTCTTTCACGTCATTACCATCTTTATCTTTCACGTTATTACCATCTTTATCTTTAACAGTTACTTCAATATTTTTATCAACAGGTGATTTAATATAAACATAAGTATCATCTTCATTTTTTTTTATTTGTTTTTCAATATATGAATAGTCATTGTGATAAATTATATCTCTAAAATCATTATTATTATTTTCATCATAAAAATTTTTACCATAATCTTTCTCATGTACTATTACAAAATTACCATCTTTATAAATACAATATTCATTTGTTCTTTTATATCGTATATCTTTATTCTTATTTAGCAAATAAACATAATTTATTAACATATAATTGTAAATAGTGTTTAATTTAAAAAATGGTGAGTTATTATAGGTGTATTCTTTTCTAATTGCATTAATACTATATACACTATACAATGTATAATTAATTATTGCAATTATTGTTATAATAAAAATTAACGCTATTATTAAATAAATTATATAACCAATTGCCATTGTAGTATTTTCATTATTCATGATTTTATCAATCCCTTAATTAATATCTATAAATTAATAATCATTGCGCCAATTATTAAAGTAAATAAAGTGAAGAATACAAGTAGTGTTTTAAAGTAATCATTTAACCACTCTTTATATGTTATATTAAACCATCCAGTTTCTAATATAAAAAATGTCAATGTAAATATTGATGCAAAAAATCCAGACATTGTTATAATTAATAACCACATTTTATAATATATTGTATTATCTTCATGATAACTATTGATATTTCTAGAATATTTTGATATTCTATTTTTTATTTCATCGTACTTAACTTTTAATTTTTCTTCACTAGGTAATACATAATTTAGATTAATATTATCAACATTAAATGGATTACTAGCAAAATCAGGCGGATATATAAATAAATATTTATTTGTTATTTCTTCATATTCGGGTAATATAACATTTTTCTTAGGATTATTAAGCATATGATAAAAACATTTCTCATTTGGTGGAATATACGCTTCGCTATTATCAAGATCTTTTAATGATTTTATTTTAATTGTTCTAAAAGAAGCGTCTTCACTTACTATATAGGTTATCATTAATTTTAATCTATTATTAATATCTTCTTTATAAAAATACTTCATTACATTTTCAATATTATCACTCCCTACTAAATTCTTTGCTTCTGGACTATTAATAAAATTATGTAATTTAGTAGGTAAGCTATCACCATCATTTTTAATTAATATTTTATATAGGGGAGGTATTATATATTTTTCAAATTCATCATTTATCCCTTTCATATTACCATAAACTTCTGTATCAATAACATTTAAATTATTATAATAATTATAAATATAATATATTAATATTAAAAATATTATCAATATATAAATTGATAAATAATTTAAGAAATTATAATCAGTTTTATTTGTTAAATCATAATTGAAATATTTACTATATCCAACTAACTTTATTTCTTTACTAATTCTTACATATGATAATGCATCAACAATATAATTAAACCAGAATATAAAAAACAATATAAAATATATTACAAACCACATTAATGTTTTTTGATCAACAATCAATGAATTAGTTTCATATAAATTACAATATTTTTTATATAAACTATCATTATAAGGCGAACTTGTATTAACAGGTTCGGAACCCATATTATATCGGCTTATTAAAAATTGAATAATATCTAGTAAATTCAATAATAATATTGTTAAAAATATTAAAATAATTACAAACAAAAATATATTATCTATTATTCGTGTATTATCGCTATTGTAAACTCTAATAGCTGTATCTACTAAATCGCTAAAACTCATTTGTTAATCTTAATATATGTATTTATAAAATATTAAAATAAAAATAATTTATATTGCTTTAAATATCCATAATAGTAAAAATATTGCTATTGGATAGCTAATTCTTAATAATAACTCTTGAAAATCAGTTAATACATTATCTCCAATATATTTGCTTATATAATGTGTTATCATTCTATCAATTGATATACCAAGAACAATTACTAATGAGAATAAAGCAAGTTTAATAATCTCTGTTTTTTTCATATTCATTTTATCCATAAAAGTGTATTCAACACGTCTTCTTGAATTACTATCTTCTTTTTGCAAAGGTTTTTGTTGCTGTACATGTTGAGGTTGTTGTTGCATCTGTTGTTGTTGCATCTGTTGTTGTTGCATCTGTTGTTGTTGCATCTGTTGTTGTTGCATCTGTTGTTGTTGCATCTGTTGAGGTTGCATCTGTTGAGGTTGTTTTTCTTCTTGTTCCGTACTAGGTTGTAAAGCCATTTTATGTAATTGTTGGCTTGATAATTGCGAAGAATACATTCTTTCACCTTCTCTTTCTCCTATTTTGTCACCTATCAAATTATCATCTGAACCATATAATAAATTTAAATCAGTCATAATATCCTACTTATATAAATATAAATTTATTATTTATAAAATAAATAATCTTTTAGTATAACAGATTATAATAATAAAAATATGGATTATGAAATGATATTGAATTATATATCATTAATATTAGCAATTTGTATTTTAATTGTAATGTTATATACTTGTTATAGTAAAAATACTATTGAAAGATTTGAAACAGAAGGTGAAAAAGTAACAGCTACTGGAAAAGCAAAAATTGGTGGCGTTTCAAAAGTAGAGGTTACCAATGGTGGTTCTGGCGTTGAAGAAGGTACTACTATTGAGTTTTCTGAACCCGAAGAAGAAGGTGGTGTCAGGGCAGAAGGCACAGCATTAATAGCTGATGAAAAAGTTACAGCAATTAAAGTAACAAATAGTGGTAGTGGATATACATCAGCTCCAAAAGTCAACTTTAAAGGAGCAGGTACAGGATTAGAAACAATAGTAAAACTTGGTGCCATATCTAAAATAGAAATAACAAATCCGGGAAAAGGTTACGTTTATGTACCAACAATAGATATTGGAGAAACTCCATTGGGTGGTGTTAAAGCAGAAGCAACGGCTATTGTAAAAAATGGTGAAATAACAAGTGTTACTATTGATAATGGTGGCGAAGGATACAAAGCAGATTTTGATGTAACATTTCAAAGTCCACAAGATACCGAAGATGATACTAACCCATTTCTTTCACTAGGTGACAAAAAAGAAGCAGTTTTAAAACTTTTAGAAGATTGTGCCAAAATAACAAAGGATAAAAAAGATAAAATAAAAAAAAGTATTGAAGATGATAAATTAAGAAAATTAGAAGTTGAAGAATTAATATCAAATATTAAATAAGTAAATTAATCTTCTTCATCAGAAGAAGATTCATTCTCATTAACGAAAAAATTATTGTATTGTTGTAATAGCATACCTTCTTCACTATACATATTTTCTTTTTTCTTATAATCCATAATATTATCTCTGGAAAAATCTTCTTCATCATCATCGCTATCTCCTTCTATTTCTTCTTGATTATATTGATAATCAAGATAATTCATTTTATATTCGGGATTTAATAATGATCCTTCTGGAAATTTTTTCTGTATTGGTTCATAATAATATATAGCAAACACAATATTATGATTTACTCCTTTAAAATCATAAAGTGTTCCATTGTTTGTTTCAAATCTAAGTGTCATTTTTGCTAACTTACCTATTGGGTGAAACTCTCTTACTGGTAATTTTGTAATACTTAATCTTTCACTATTAATACCTACACTATCAACACGAAATTTGGCCAAACCTAATGTATATTTAGAATATGATAATGAACCATATAAATGCTCTTCAATCTCTGGACATTTCATAACAATATATTTATTACCAATAAAATATATAATACCCGGTGATACTATTTTATATATATCTACTATACCATCATTAAAGTATTTAACTGGATTATCATTAATAACACTATGAAATATTTTCACCATATTATCATTATTATATCTATAAATATCTTTGTATATATATCTACCTTGTGTATTTTGATTAGCATACAAATCAAATCCTAAATTTTCAGATATCGTAGATCTTTTCATATCTAAAATAAAAGGTTTTTTTGAATATATATCAATTAAATTTGTTAACTCTGATGGGTCAGAGTGTTCTTTGAAACCTATTTCAAAATTATTTAATTCATCATAATTAGTTAAAAATGTTTTTAGTGTATAATCACCTGGCATAATGTCAATTTTGTTAAATACATCTTTGTAATTAATTTTTTTTTTATGACCAAAATTTTCCAATGTATTATCATTAATTTTATTCATTTTATACCATATTATTAAGTTACTTAATGTATTTTTATGATTATTATCATAACAATAATTTATATCATTTTGATTTAGTACTCTATTATATATTTTAAAATCTTTAATATTTAAATTTTCCGTATCCCAGTCACCATTATCTAAATCTAAGCGTTTTCCAATATATTTATCTGTATAAAATACATTTTTTATTCCAATAGATGAGTCATATGTTTCTGTTTTATAATATCCCACCTCATTTATTATATTTATTACCCATGTGTTATTTTCAGATATTGTCCATGCAATATGAGTTAAATAACTTAAATTAATATTATTAATTATTTTCTTATTAGTATCATTACCAATTCTAAATAATAAATTATAAGTTTGTAATTCGCTGTTATTTTGTCTAATTAATTTAACTATTATTGGTGCTTTTTCAGATGTTGTTGGATTTATTAAATGATTATAGTTGAAATCTAATAAAGTATATGAATTATCAGCATCAATAGAATTATTATATGATGAATTTGCAGTTAATTTTAAACTAATTGTAATTCCTTTTGTTTCTCCACCTATACCACCTGAATTATATATATTGTATAAATTTACTACATTTTTAATATATACATATTCTTTACCCTTAATATTTAATAAATTATTTACTATCGAAGCATTTGTTATATCTGCGCTGGCTTCTATTTCATCTGTCACGCCATTTTTTATAAGACTATCATTAATATCTTTACCAATATAATAATATATTGAATTATTATCTGTATCCACATTATACATCGTTCTTGGTATACTTGCATCAATAATTTCCATACCTATAATATTTTTAAAAGGCGTACTAAACTCAACAACATAGTTGTTTGGGTCTGGGAAAATAGTTCTATCTCTATCACTACTATCAATTAAAAAAGTATATGTTTGTTTAATACTATTTGCTTTCAAATAATTAACGTCTTCTATAGACATATATACCTCTATTATTAATTAATATTGTATTGTTTTATATAAAGCATTTTATATTTTGAGTACATAATTTTAATAATCTCTTTAAATTTTAAAGTTTTATAAAATCTAAATAAAAATAAAATTATGTACTCAAAATATTGTTTGTTTTAATGATTTACCTTTCCCCTTAATTCTCTTTAATCTGGTTTTTAATTTTGGAAAGTATTTAATTATAAAATGTGTAATATCATCATCATTTCTACATTTATATATTTTCAAAAAATCATTGATATATACATATAATATTGTTTTATATACAACATAACAATAACAATTTGTTTTTTCAAACCATTTGTAATCACCTTGATGGTCTAATACATTTTTAGCAATTTTTAAACTATGTTCTTTATCTTTTTTTAATAACTGCTTAAATTTCTTGCCTGTTTCAAGCGAATAAAATATTGTATTTAATATACATGCAAAAGTTTCAATGATGGCTTCGTTTGGTATTAGTAATTGTCTTTCACTAATATTGCTGAGTTTTTTTAATATTTGCAAATTATGCGGTTTCCAACCATCGTAATGCATAGTAATATTATGATGTAATAACTCATGTAATATTACTTTTTCATAATCTTGAAATCTTACTATATATATATTATTACCATTTATGTAAGTAAATCCACCATTTATATTTACAGCATTTACACTCATATGTTTTTTTGGTAAAGTACGCTTTCCAGGATACATAATAATATAATAATTAAAATCTTTTATTATATTATATAATTGCGCAGTAAGATACACACGATAAATGCTTTTACATAAATGTTCACGTTTTTTCCTACTTATAGTACCTTTTACAATAATATTGAATGTAATATTTTTATAAGATATTCTGTAACATTTATTACAAGAATTATAATAATCTATTACAAATTTCCAATAAAAAAAACTATCATTTAATAAAAGTCTCTTGACATCACCAAAATAACTGCAATCAATTTCTTTTATTATACATTCTTTTATATCAAATTTATAAGCGGATTTAAACACACGATATAAAATATTTAAATTTCCTGGACAATTAATATTCATTAGAAATAAAAAATTGTTTAGACTCCTTAATAATATTAGATATATATTTATCTTCTTTTAGCTTTGTTCCAATAAATAATAACTTAGATGACATCATTTCAGTTTTGCTATTGACACTATTTGTTTTATTTGCCCAATGTATAGATCTTTCAATAAATAACTTACATACATTGTTTCTTATTGCATTTTTTAATTTTTCACATTTTTTATCAGTATACCATATATCATTTTCAAAATACTCCCATACATTATTTTCAATATATCTAAAATCACTTTTTAATATTTTATATATAGCATTTGCTATATCATAATCACTATTATTTGTAATACAATCGTCTATAATTTTATTCATTAAATATATAATATATATATAAAATAAATAACATAATGCTTATTTATAAAAATGTTAAAGGCGATAAATGTAGTGTTGAAAGCTCTTTAAAAGAATGCAATAAGGCTTTAAATCCAGATAATACTCAAACATTCTTGAAATTTGAAAGATGTATTAATTTAACTTTTAAAGAATATGATGAAAAAGAATATATAAATGACAATATTTGTTGCATTGAATTTGAAACTACAATAGATAATATTAAAAATGAAATTAAAAATAGAATACGCAATATTCCGAGAGTTGATGCTTTCCAGGGAAAAGTCCCATTGCCAATTTATGTGATGATAGCAAAAGTTATAGAGTATGATCCAAATGATAAAAATGCAAATACAATTAAAGTATTTTTAGACGAATTGGATGATGTAAATATGGTTAAAAGTTTAAACAAAATACAAAATTCATTCAAAAAAACTTCTTTGGTTAAATATACATTTCAAGGTAAATACAAAGTAGTAATTTATATACCAAATTTTATGAAAATTAAAAAAGGAGCTAATAGAAATAAATATACCTATTTTCCATCACTTGAATCAGTATCTCAGCAAAATAAATGGATGAACTTTGTTGTTAGTAAAAAATCTATGTATTTTCGCGCAGTTAAACAAGATACAGATTACACAAAAGAAGTAATTGATAAAATTGGAGTTGATGAATATTATGATTTATCACCACGTGAAAGAAGAAAAAAACAAGAAAAAATAATTGAAAAAAACATAGATAATTGGGAAAACGATTTATTATTTTATGAACTGGAAAAAACATGCTTAAATATGGGGTGTGTTTCAGATCTTGGTGAAGATTTTGAAGAGTTAGTTCCTAAATATAGTATGGATGGAGCAGAAATGGATAACAATTCAAAGAAAAAATCACCATATTATCCATCTAAATGTTTTCAAACAAAAAATTATAAAGATTACATGTTTGATGATAGTGGCGAAGGAGAAGATGATGCCATTGAAAAAAAAGAAAAATATGCTGAAGAAGCCATTGATATTATGAAAGAGAAATATGAATCAGCGGAAGATGCAAAAAAAGCTATGGAAAATAATGAAGAGCCTGGTGAAGATTATTTTAGTGGTTCATTTGATTCTTTGATTAAAACCTCTGTATCAGAAGCACGAAGTGAAGTTTATGATAAACCAGGGAAAAAACCGCATCAATATTCAAAAGCTTTTAATAATAATATATTAAAAGATTTTGCTAGACGTAATAACAAATATCCTGGAATACCCGAAATGACATTTCGTTTATATAAATTAGAACAAAATAACAGCGAATTTAAAAGTTTATTTCATTATATGCCATGGGGGGATATGTTACTAACACAAGAATATGTATTAAATGAAGGTGAAATAATAAGAATGGATGATCCAGTCATTGATAAAAAAACACTAAATGTCAGTATAAATCAATTAGCATTTAAATCATTTAATAATAGATTTGAAATTAAAATTAAGGGTAATGGAATATTAAATGTATATGATAATGGAAGAGATATTGGTGCTTTAAATGGAGCACAAAGCATAAATATGTTGAATTTTAAAAATAGAGTTTTAAAATGCGAACTCAATAATATTCATATATATGGAGAAGATGTTCATGAACAAAATGACAATCGAGGTACATTACAATTAACTATTAAAGATTCAAAAGCAAAAATACCATGTAGTATAATTGTTGATCCAAATAATGGAAGTTTAGTAATTTATGATTTAGGATTTAATGTAGTTAATTAATATAGAAAAATTTTATTAATAGATAATAATACAATATATTAGGAAAGTATGATTAGTAGCGAATGGGATATATTAGATTTATATTTTAAAGATCATAAATATCCATTTACTGGACATCATTTAGATAGTTACAGAGATTTTATTAAATCCCAAATACCTTATATCATTAAATCATATAATCCTATAACAATGATTAAATACGATGATTATGATAATATAACTATGAAAGTTAATTTATACGTTGGTGGAGAAAATGGTGATGAAATTTTTGTAGATAGACCAACAACATACGAAAACGGCACCCCTAAACTAATTACTCCTAATGATGCACGCATGAGAAATTTAACATACGAATCACATATATTTGCAAAAGTATTTATTAAAATAACTACACATGATTCAGCAAAAGAATTTACTAAAACTTTCAATAATGTTGCTATTGGTAGTATACCTATTATGCTTCATAGTGATACATGTATTTTAAAAAATCAAGGTTCTAATATTTTACGTAGATTAGGCGAATGTCCTTATGATACAGGTGGGTATTTCATTATTGATGGTAAAGAAAAGGTAATTGTCGCACAAGAAAAAATAGTTACAAATAAGCTATTTGTAACAAAATTACATGACAATAATGAAGGCTTTGGATATAAAGGTGTAATAAGATGTGTTGCAGATAAAGGTGCATTGGCACCAAGAACAGTTGAATTTTATTATGTTGAAACACCAGTTATTGATGCCATGTCTAATGAAGATATTAAAATAAAAAATTCTACTTTAAAGGATTTAAAGGACTATCTTTATGGTTCAATATATGTTTCATTACCATCATTTAATGGTAAAGTACCTTTATTTATACTATTTCGTGCATTTGGTATTGAAAGTGATAAAGAGATATATAATACTATATTTGGAAATAAACTAAATGATAATGAAAGAAACTACTTTGATGATTTAATAAGACCTTCTATAATGAGCACGACATATATTGAAGATGGTTTTGAATATAAAATTTATACACAAGAAGATGCTATAAAATATCTCAAAAATAAAGTTAGATATGGAACTTTTGAGCATGTTAAATCTACTTTAACAATGGATGTATTTCCAAATATATCAGATTTCAATAGTAAAGGAAAATATCTTGGATATCTTGTATTACAATTTATTAAAACATTTATCAATGTAATGCCTATTAGTGATAGAGATAGTTATATTTATAAACGTGTTGACATTAGTGGTTTTATGCTATCAGAGTTATTTCAAGATGCATATCAAAAGTTAAGAGATAGTATCCGTAACACGATGGATAGTATGTATTATTATGGTTCATGGAAACAACAAGATAATTATGATAATTTCATTAATGAACATAATATTTATAAATTAGTTTCAGCAATGATAGTAACAGATACCTTCAATAAATCTTTAAAAGGTAGATGGGGTCTAGCAACAGATGAAGATCCGGAAATGGGTAAAGTACAAGATTTATCACGCATTAGTTACATAGGATATATGTCACATTTGCGTCGTGTTAATATACCCATTGATAGAAGTATTAAAATAACAGGGCCACACAGATTACATTCACAACAATGGGGAATGATGTGTCCATTTGAAAGTCCTGATGGTGGTTCAATAGGATATCTTAAAAATCTATCATTACTTGCTAAAATAACAGCAGGTTTAAATATAGATAATATTGAACAATGTTTAATTGATATTGGTATTATTCCATTGAAAAACTACAATTTATATACAAATAAAAATATAACAAATGTATTTTTAAATGGAACTCTATTTGGTATTACAGGCGACCCCATATTTGTAACACGATTACTTAAAGCATTTAGAAGAAATGGATTAATCAACATATTAATATCTATATCTTGGCATATTCCAACAAATGAATTACGTATATTTACAGAAGCAGGTAGACCATGTCGTCCTCTACTTATATTAAAACACAATAAATCAGGTGATAACGAAATAGCAGTATATAAACACAAATATACAAATTGGTTTGATATGTTAAATGGGTTATCTATTAAATTAAAAGATGAAGAAAAAACAGATGATTATTATTATAGAGATATATATACAAACCCTCTTGATATAAGTATTTCTAAACATACTTATGCTGCTACAGGCGGTGCTAGTTATAATTCTTCTGAATATGATAGTAAATATTATGAAACAAATTATCAAGGTGGAGGACAAGACGATGCAAATGAAAGTCTGGGAGGTGTTGAAGAAGAAGGTATTTTTAATTTAATAACTAAAAAATTATTTAATTATGAAGGAGGTAAAAAAGAAGAAGATTACAACGATAATGAAGATGATGAACATAATAGCTATTATAGAGATAAATATAAGAAAATATTAGCTGTATTAGAAAATAACGCAGCATGTATAGAATATCTTGATAATGAAGAAACCGATACATGTTTGATTGCAATGAATAAAGATGAAATTACCCCATATCATACACATTTAGAAATACATCCTTCAACTATATTAAGTGTTGTAAGTGGTAATATTCCAATGTGTAACCATAATCAATCAGTACGTAATGTTTTCCATGCAGCTCAATCTAAACAAGCAATAAGTATGTATGCAACTAACTTTAATAATCGCTTTGATACTATGAGTTATGTCTTACATTATCCCCAACGTGCAATAATAAATACAAGAATAGCACAATATACATCAAGTGATACTATGGGGAATGGTTTTAACACAATAGTAGCAATAATGACATATTCTGGATTTAATCAAGAAGATAGTATTATGATAAATCGTGCTACAATTAATAGAGGTCTTAATTCACTTGCATATTATAAATCTATTACAGCAACTTCTAAAATTGTTTCTCAAAATGAAAGAACTATATTTGGAAATCCTATTAAAATGAATGAAGAAGGAATAAAAGTTTTGGGAATTAAAAAGAGAGACTATTCTCATATCAATGATAAGGGATTTATTAAAGAAGGTACATATATACCACAAGGCCAAGAGGTTATTATTGTAGGTATGTTAAGTGTTAAAGAGATTTATAAAGAGGTAAAACGTGGTGTATTTATTGAACAAGTCAAAGAAACTATATATACAGATATATCAATAAGTACTGATAATTCACTTTATGGTACAATTGATAAGGTTTATATATCAAATAAATTGGCTGGTGAAGATTCTATAATATGTAAAGTTAGATTTTTGAAAATTAAAAAACCTGAATATGGTGATAAACATGCTTCGCGTCATGGTCAAAAAGGTGTATTGGGTATGATTATACCAGAAGAAAATATGCCATTTACAAAAGATGGTGTTAAACCAGATATTATTATAAATCCTCATGCTATCCCTTCAAGAATGACAATTGGACATTTAGTAGAATGTATATTTGCTAAAATGTGTTGTTTGGATGGTATTATGGGTGATGCTACTGTATTTATACCAATTGATAATGAGAAAATATATAAAAGACTTGAAGATAATGGTTTCAATAAACATGGTAACGAAATATTATATAATGGTTTTACTGGTAAACAAATAGAAACTGAGATATTTATTGGACCAACATATTATTTTAGATTAAAACATATGGTTGCAGAAAAATTAAATGCTCGTGGAATAGGTAAATTAGCAGGATTAACACGACAACCTACAGAAGGAAGACGTAAAGGAGGTGGTTTACGTATTGGTGAAATGGAAAGAGATACTGTATTAAGTCATGGATTATCACTATTTTTAAAAGAAAGTATGATGGAGCGTTCTGATAAATATACATGGTGTGCATGTAAAAGATGTGGAACACTTGTTGCATTTAATATAACTGAAAATATTAATACTTGCAAAAATTGTAATAATGACGATGTATCTGTAATACAAACCCCTTATGCATTCAAACTATTTACACAAGAATTAGAAGCAATGGGTATACAAATGAGAATTAATACAGAACATATAGAATTGCCCATTGAACAAGTATATCTAAATAGAAATAATGATAGTGATAATGAAGAAGGTGATGATCTTGATGATATTGAATTGTTTGATTATGAAGATGATACATTTATAAAAGATGAAAAATTATGGGAAGAACAATATAATTTTAAAGAACAAGTTTTCAAACAAAGTGGAGGAAGTATAATTGAAAAATATGAAGAAAATTATGATAATAGTGAAGATGAAGAATTAGATGGTGGTAGTAACGCGAGTAACGCGAGTGACGCCATTGAAGATGAAGAATTAGATGGTGGTAGTAACGCAAGTGACGCGAGTGACGCCATTGAAGATGAAGAATTAGATGGTGGTAGTAACGCGAGTAACGCGAGTGACGCCATTGAAGATGAAGAATTAGATGGTGGTAGTAACGCAAGTTACGCCATTGAAGATGAAGAATTAGATGGTGGTAGTAACGCCAGTGACGCGAGTGACGCGAGTGACGCCAGTGAAGATGAAGAATTGGGAGGTGGTGGAGATACAAGTGGTATTGAAGATGCAAGAGAATATAATGTCGAAGCAAATGAGAACAAAGAAGTATCTGATATTAGTGAAGGAGGTATAGCTAGTGATATAAGTGAAACTAATGATGATATAGAATATTTAGATGATGGCAGAGAAGAAAATATTGAAATTCAGGAAGGTGGTAATAGTGAAAATATTAAAGTTATTGAAATACAAGAATAAAAAAAAATGTATTAATAAGAGAACTATATCAAAATATAATGGAAGTTGTAGAACTTTTAGTTTATATAATACTTGTATTTGTACTTTTATCATTAATTGGTATAATGAGCTGGTTATTATATGATTATAATAATCTTAAAACTAAATTAACAGGAGATTTTCAAACTATTAATAATACTTTTTCAAGCCAAAAAAAAAAAGATAATACATTAGAAGATGATATTAATAGCAATAGTTCAAATATAATTAATACTAGCAATTATGTAGAATTAAATGCTTTAAATACTAGTAATTATGTTAATACAAAAATATCCAGTGAATTAACTAAATCAGAATCAAATACCATAAATTATATTGGTGATGTAGAAGATAGTCTTAATAAAAACTTTTCAACATTTCATGATAATCTAAATAAATATTTTACATTTGGCACAAGTGGTGAAGATATAAGTGGTACTGACACAAAAATATACAATTATATATTTGATAGTGATTTAACTAATAAAGATAAAAGATTAGAATTAATGTATGAAACTACAATTGCTCAAGATATGATTGTAAATGGTGTTGTAAAAGCAAATAGTGATGTTAAATTAAAAACAGACTCTACAAAAAATCTAAAAGTTTGCAATGCTAATGCTGTGGGAGAGATTGATTCATGCTTTGATATATATAAAGAAGGTGCTAATTTAATAATTAAAAGACCTGCTAATGGTGATATAATAATTGGTAATGGTGTTGTGAGTGATAGCTTAGTAGTTGGAAAAGATACAATTGAATATAAAGGAACAGATTTATTAAAAACACCACATACACATGGTACATCACAAGAAGCATCACAAGAAGCAAAACAAGATGCAGCTGTTTATCCTCAATAAATTATTATATAGTTAGCAATTTATTTTTTTCTAATAATAAAAATAAAATAATTAAATTATATAGAGTAAATAAATAATGAATTATAATGAATTGATTTTATTACTACTGCTAATAATAACATTATTAATATTAATATTTCATTATTACATTAATATTTGTAATAATACTTTAACCGAGCCCTTTTCTAGTATTATGGTAGGGGATAAATCTTGCTTAGTAACAGAAGATCAAGAATTTCCCACAGGTAAAACATTATTAACAACATATAATGCGTTTAAAAATCAAGTTCAAGAATTAAACTATCATTCAGATTATACATGTAAAGCAAGATTAGGTGATAATGGTGTTAATAATATATTTTATAGTTCAAATAATTCATATACATCTGATATATCAGCTAATAAATTATTATTAGCTTATAATTGTTTAGAATATAGTCCTACCGATATTAAAAATAAATTAATAGAAACAGGTAATTTTACTAATAATGATTTAATAATAATCGGACACGATAAATGTATTATAAATGATAATAAAACTCTTGAAAATATAATTGTTGAAGAATTAAGTTCAAATAATAACTATACAGGTCCTATATATGCTTGCATCGCACAAGCTCCATTTTTAGAAGGTCAACAAGCACGTGGAGATATAATAGCTCATGGAACATCATGTTATATTAAAAATAATGATAAATACGGATATTGTAATTATAGTAATAAAAGTTTTAAATGTCATATATTATTAGTTAAAACAAGTGGTAAGCAGTCAAAAATAAAAGGATTTGTTGATTTTGTTAAAAAAAATAAAACAAATGACAATTTATGTCACTTATTCTGTCATAAAAATAATAATTTAGGTTGTGGATGTTTAAATTTAGAAAATTCTTATGACTTTGGAGGCGAAAAATATTCTTCTGTATGTTATGGTCCTGATAATAATTCAAATAATGGAACAATAAATTCTGCTCCAATTACTAATTATAGTATGATATACTTTTTAAATCCATATAATATCGATGTTAATATAAAACCTTGGAATAAATATGATTATTAATCATTATCGTCCAAAAATTTAAACTTTTTAATATTGTCTTCAATAGGCATTAACTTAAACTTTTCTACTTTTTGCCAAAACTCATTTATTTTTGGCAAAATGGTTTGCCATATTTCATTATTAAATGTTTCTCTTTGAATATTCATTAAATTAAGCTCCCAATAAATTAGTTTATTAAATTTTGCAGATGAATTATTATATGCTTTAACTTTTTCATCAATATTTTTATGACATTCATGGCTATTTAAATATTCATCACTATATAAATAAATATATTCGCCTTTACATTGGTATTCAGCAATGATACCATGATTCATCTTTTTCGTTTTATATTTATCTATATAAGTTTCACAATCCAATTCATTAAAATCACATTCAACATAATCACATTCTGTTAAATTACACACTGCCAATTGCCCCTGTATTTGCATTTTATATTTTTCAGGTATTACACCATCAATTATTTTTCTAGAAATAGGGCATTTAATTTCAATCATTATTCCCAATTCATTTATACCATCTGGGGATGCTCCAAAATGTTCATTATTTTTATCGCAAATTAATCCAAAATCATAAATACCTATATCATTATTAGCTTGTGAATAACAGCGACCAGCCATAGGCTCAAACATTGTACCCCATTTTAAAGCAGGTACAGCATTATAATTAGTATTATCTTTCAATATTTTGGCTTTTTTCTTTGCAATTCTATCACTATTATTATTATTTTTAATAGCATCACATAAATCACTTGCTGTCAAGCGAGTATCGCGTGCATCATACCATTCCTTAGTTCTTTGTTCTATAATTGGAATCTTACGTAATTCATTTAAGATTATTCTATTATTATGTAAAATATCAATACGTTTTGCAATTATATTTTTATCAATAGATTTATTATTTTTAATAATACTATTACATTTTTCTAAGATATTACATGATTTATTTGTTTTTATTAATTTATATACTTCACTATCAATAATATTATTGATTTCTAATATAGACATATTGCAAATATCGCTATTATAATTATATATTAATATATATTTATATAGGATTTTGCTGCTCTTTCTCACATATTTTTTGATATGCTTTAGAACTTTTAAACTTTTTATCAAATTCAGCATTAATTCGATTATATAATTGTTTACTATTAAAATCTATTTGTGATGGGTCGGATGTCATTTTTTTATTCTTACTCATCTTATTTTCATAAAGTTCCATTAATTCAATATTTTTAGTTTCAAGTAGCTTATCAAAGTTTTCTGTGTTCATTTTCCTTAGCAATTTAATTATATACTAATATCAATTTTTTATATATTACTTAACAGACATTTTACGCGAATCCCATCCCCAATGTAATAGTGTTTGTCTTAATCTAGGATATATAGTTTCATTATTACTACCTTCTTGATTTATCTTGCGTTGTAATTGATTTCTAAATCTACCTTTGGGTCCTACTGACTTTTTCCATCTATTTATTTGGCGTATATCATCATCTGTACGTCTACCATTATAAAAATTACAATACCATTCTATCCATCCATAAGGATCAATATCTTCTTTAATCCAATTTTTACTCATCCAAAATTCATAAGATGTTCCCACAACAACATTATAGAAATTTATACTTTTATCATATTCTTGTTGTGCTATTTTATTTGTAGGAATACCTTTAAGAAACTTAAACTTTTTATGATGGTTTTTGTATGTTTTTTTTGTCTTAGGTGATTTAATTATTCTAAAATAACAACCACCCATAATGCCAATTTCAAACATTTCTTTGGGACTAATATTTGGTCGAAAATCTGGATAATCTTGAAATTTCTTCATTACTCTAAAAAATGAGTACATAATTTATAAAATCTATTGAATTTCAAAAAGTTTATAAAAATCATAGAAAAATAAAATTATGTACTCAAAATTTAAAAACTTACTAAACATTACCAATAATAATTATAGTTTTTGAAATGTGTTTTTTTGATTTTAGGGTTAAATATTATCATAAAATAATTTAATAATTCTAATTGGGTCATCTGTATAATTATCTAACGATAATGCTAATGTTTCTTTTAATTTTACTAATCTATTATTCCAGTTATGCTCTTGATTTTTAGGAATAACTCGCATACCAGTTTTTTTATCTACATTAAAACAGGATAAAACTTTTTTACCATTTTCAGTATAACCATCAGGATTAAATCTAATAATTATTATGGGTCTGTCTAATGCTTCTTGAATGTTATTAACTCTTGCTTCATCGCATATTGGATTATACCATTTATGCTGTTCTTCGTCAATTTCAATAATTATAGAATGCTTATTTAAATGTATCAATACATCAGGTCTGTTTTTCAAACATATACCATCGCCTATTAAAGCTTTATCAGTAATCATTTCAATATCTTTAAATTCTTGTTTTAAATAATTAACTACTTCGTCCTCTTTAACTTTAAGTCGTTTAGGTTTTTTTGATGGATTATGAAAATAATAACATCGCCAACAATAATTATCTTTTCGAGATTGTTGTTCGCATAAATTCGTAATACATTTAGGGTGTTTTACATCAATCATATTAGGCAATTTACAATCACCACAATATAACCCTTTGCTTTCTGTTGGATGATTAAACTGAGGTTGTTTTAAATTACAAGTGATACATTTAGGACTTTTTACATCAATCATATCAGGTTTTTTACAATCACCGCAATATAACCCTTTGCTTTCTGTTGGATGATTAAACTGAGGTTGTTTTAAATTACAAGTGATACATTTAGGATTTTTTACATCAATCATATCAGGTTTTTTACAATCACCGCAATATAACCCTTTGCTTTCTGTTGGATGATTAAATAGAGGTCGTTTTAAATTACAAGTGATACATTTTGGATTTTTTACATCAATCATATTAGGCAATTTACAATCACCGCAATATAACCCTTTGCTTTCTGTTGGATGATTAAATAGAGGTATTTTTAAATTACAAGTGATACATTTAGGACTTTTTACATCAATCAT
>Ga0209666_1000850_pt1 | contig 23282 bp, 8 predicted proteins | sample SaaInlV_125m_DNA_FD_184679 | JGI IMG/M metagenome (GOLD analysis project Ga0209666, IMG submission 184679) | Marine microbial communities from expanding oxygen minimum zones in the Saanich Inlet - Saanich Inlet SI037_S3LV_10m_DNA (SPAdes)... | ecosystem: Environmental > Aquatic > Marine >...
GTTCGACCGCGAGATCATGCTCGGGATCCCCGACGAGAACGCGAGGGCGCGGATCCTGGGGGTGCAGGCTAAGAAACTGAGGCTCGCCGGCGGGCTGGACCTCGCGGAGATTGCCAAGAAGACGCCGGGGTACGTGGGCGCCGACCTCAGCGCGCTCGCGAAGGAGGCTGCCGCCTCAGCGGTCGCACGCATCTTCAAGCAGCTCTCTCCCGACGGCGGTGCGAACGATGGAGACAAGGCGACGGGGGTCGACGCCGAAAACGCGGAGAACGCCGAGGCGCTGATGGGTTCGGGGCGACTCGCGGACCGACGCCCCTTCGACGCGTCCGAGCTCGCCGACCTCTCCATAACCATCGACGACTTCGCGCTCGCGCTGACCAAGGTCCAGCCCTCGGCGCAGCGCGAGGGGTTCACCACGACCCCGGAGGTTACCTGGGACGACGTCGGTTCGTTGACGGAGGTTCGCGAGGAGCTCAAGTTTTCCGTGTGCGAGCCCATCGCGCACCCCGCGCGGTTCCAAGCCATGGGACTCGCGGTGTCCACCGGCGTGCTGCTCTACGGCCCACCGGGCTGCGGCAAGACCTTGGTGGCGAAGGCCACCGCGAACGAGGCGAACGCCAACTTTATGAGCATCAAAGGACCCGAGTTGCTCAACAAATACGTGGGCGAATCCGAGCGAGCGGTGCGGACTCTCTTCGCCAGGGCTCGAGCCGCGGCGCCGTGCGTCCTGTTCTTCGATGAGCTCGACTCCCTCGCCCCGAGGCGCGGGAACGAGGGGAACCAGGCGTCGGAACGCGTCGTGAACCAGCTGTTGACCGAGATGGACGGTTTAGAAGCGAGGAGCAGCACCTTCGTCGTCGCCGCGACTAACCGGCCCGACATGATCGACCCCGCCATGCTTCGACCGGGACGGTTGGATAAGTTGCTCTACGTCCCGCTGCCGCCGCCCGACGGCCGCGCGGCCATCTTAAACACGCTCACGCGCAGGACGCCGCTGAGCGCGGACGTGGACGTCGGATCCATCGGCGTATCGACTCGATGCGCCGGGTTCTCGGGTGCCGATTTAGCCGCCCTCGTGCGCGAGGCGTGCGTAGCCGCGCTCAAGGGGAACCTGGCGGCCGCCACAGCCGCGGATGCCGAGCGCGAGCGTGCACGCAAGGAGGGCGCGGGGGGCGGCGCGGGTGGTGCGAACTTACCCGCGCCGCCCGCGCCGCCCGAGGTGACGTTGGAGCACTTTGAGCAGGCGTTTGAACGGGTGCAGCCGAGCGTGAGCGCGGCGGACCAGCGGCGGTACGACGAGCTCAGGCGGAAGTTGCGCCGAGACGTGGGGTCGTTGAAGCCCAAGGATGCAGCGGAGGCGCACATCGGTGCCGCCACGGGTGGGGACGGCGGGACGGAGATGGACGTGGGAGGAGGGGGTGTGATGGAGGGTTCGGGTCGCGGGGCGCCTTCGTTGTACGCCGCGGGGGGCTCGGGTAAGAAGCGAAAGGTTTGAGTTATTTCGTGACCGCCTATGCGCCGTGGAGGACGCGGTTGAATTAGAGTTTTGTAACCGCAATCTCGGATTTTGATTTCGTAACTGGTTTGCTGTTGCGTGCCCCGAAATGAGCTTCCAAAAATGAAAGAAACGCACAAACTGGCAAAATCGCAACGGAAACGTCTTTTCCCCCTTCCCTCACGGGTAAGAAGCCCGGCGTCCGTATCGCGAGCGCCACTCCTCTTGAGCGCGGCGTGAGCGACGTCGACGTGCGCACCACCACATCGCGCCCGTATCCCAGCGAACGCTCCAGCCATGACGGCCCCGAGCTCCGATGCCGGGGCGAAGAAGCCCCGCCTCGTCATCAAGAAGATGGTGCTGGAGAACTTCAAGTCCTACGCCGGCGCCCAGCACGTCGGACCCTTCCACAAGGTGCGCGCGATGCCGACCACCTCACCGCTGGTTTTAGCCGACGCGGCGTCGTATCGAGACCGTGAAGGGTCCCGATATCGACCCGACGCGCCCCGAACGGACGCCCGTCGCCCCGGATCTCGCGCGGCTCCCCGTCCCCGTCCTCCGCCGTGAAGAGAGAAATCTCGCTCGAGACTTACCCCTCCCTTTCCGTCCCCGCCGTCCACCCCGTTCGTCGCAGTCGTTCTCCTCCGTGGTCGGCCCCAACGGAAGCGGCAAGTCCAACGTCATCGATGCGATGATGTTCGTCTTCGGCAAGCGCGCCAAGCAGCTCCGCCTGAACAAGGTCTCCGAGCTCATCCACAACTCGACCGATTTCCGCAGCCTCGAGTTCGCGCGAGTCGAGGTGCACTTTCACCAGATCGTGGACAAGGAGGGCGAAGACTTCGAGCCCGTGCCGGGTTCCGATTTCATCATCGCGCGCGAGGCGTACCGCAACAACACCTCCAAGTACTTCGTCGACAAGAAGTCCAGCAACTTCACCGACGTCACCAACCTCCTCAAGTCCTACGGCGTCGACCTGAACAACAATCGATTCCTGATCCTCCAGGGCGAAGTTGAACAGATCTCCATGATGAAGCCCAAGGGCGCCACCCCGGGGGACGAAGGCCTCCTGGAGTACCTCGAGGATATCATCGGCACCAACCAGTACGTCGAGCCCATCGACGCCGCGAGCAAGGCGCTCGAGGAGCTCAACGAGAAGCGCTCCGGCCAGGTGAACCGCCTCAAGCTCGTCGAGAAGGAGAAGGACGTCCTGGACGATGCCAGGCGCGAAGCCGAAGCCTTCATGGCCAAGGAGCGCGAGTGCCTCCGCCATAAGACGATCGCGTACCAGATGTACGTCAAGGATGCGACCGATAACGTCGCCAAGATTGCCGAGTCCGTCGCCGACCTCAACGGCAAGCTCGAGGAGGAAAAGGCCAAATCCGCCGAGTACGACAAAGCCGTCGACGAACTCGAGGTGGTGGTCAAGACGCACGCCACCGAGCTGAACACGCTCAAGAACGAGCTCGACCGCGCCACGAAGGAATTCGCCGAGTTTGAGCGCAAGGACATCAAGCACAGGGAAGATCTCAAGAATATGAAATCCCGCGCCAAGAAGCTCGACGAGAAAGTCGCCAAGGATACCAAGAAGCGAGACGACATGGCGAAGGAGTGCGAGGCCATCGAGACGGAGGTTCCTTTGCTCGAGGCGAAGAAGGCTGAGCTCGAGTCCCGAGTGGAGAAGGAGGAGGGTGCGCTGGACGCCATGCTCGAGTCCCTCAAGGGCGAGATGGCGGCCATCGGCGCCCAACTCGAAAAGGCGCAAGCCGCGCTGTCCCCGTGGGAAGGTAAGATTGCCGACGCGAAAGCCGCCGTGGACGTCGCCGTCACCGAACGCGATCTCCTCGCGACCCAGAAGGAGGACGCCAAGGCGAGGTTCGAGGAGGCCAAGGCTGGCGCCGACGCCGCGAGCGCTCTCGCAAAGTCCAAGACTGAGGAGATCGCCGACGCGGAGTCCACTCTCGAGAGCGAACGGGCTCGAGCCGTCGAGCGCCGCGAGGCGGAGGCCGCCGCGAAGGACCAGGAGAAGCGCGCGAACGAGATGACCCGCGAGATTCGCGGTAAGCTCGCGCAGAGCAAGTCCACGGCGGACCAGGCTAAGAGCCAGAGCGTCATCGTCCAGTCTTTGATGACGGCGAAGTCGAGGGGGAAGATCAAGGGTGTCCTCGGCCGCCTCGGTGACCTGGGCGCCATCGACAAGAAGTACGACGTCGCCGTCTCGACCGCCTGCGCGGCGCTCGATTACATCGTGGTTGAAACCACCGCCGATGCCCAGGCGTGCGTAGCGCACCTCCGCGCCAACAACCTCGGCGTCGCCACCTTTCTCATCCTCGAGAAGCAGCGATCGCTGGAGGGACGCATGCGCGAGACACGCAAGGCGCCCGCGGCGGCCAACGCGCCCAGGCTCATCGACCTCATCAAACCCGCCGAGCCACGCCTGGAGGTTGCCTTTTACTACGGCGTGCGAGACACCGCGGTTGCCGACGACCTCGACGCCGCGTCAAAGATCGCCTACGGCGGCGCCACCCGCCGAAGGGTGGTCACGCTCCAGGGCCAGCTCATCGAAACCTCCGGCACCATGTCCGGAGGCGGGTCCAAGCCCAGGGGCGGCCGCATGCGCACCGGCACGAACGCCCCCGATCTCGACGGCGAGGGTGCCGAGTCCGCCGCCGCCGTCGCCGCGGCGGAGGCTGACTTGAAGAAGGCTTCGGTGACGTACGAGGAGGCGCACAAAGCCGCGGTGAGCGCGGGTAAGGAGGCTAAGGACGCCGAAGCCGCCGTCGCTAAGCTCGAGCGATCCCTTCCCAAGCTTCGCGCCGAGGTTGCCGCCGCGGAGGAGCGCGCGGCTGACCTCAAGGGCCGACTCTCCGAGCTCGAAGCCGCCGCCAAGGTGACCAAGGAGGACGCCGCTGAGCTCAAGCGCCTGGAGAAGGAGGTCACGGACGCGCAGGCGCTGTACGAGAAGACGACGCAGGACGCCGCGGGTGTCCGCGCCGAGTGCGAGGCTCTCCAGGCTAAGATGGACGCCGTCGGCGGCGAGAAGCTCAAGAAGCAGAAGGCGTTGGTGAAAGATCTCGCCGCCGGCATCGCCGCCGCCGGGGATGCCGCGACGGAGAAGCGCGCGACCGCCGCGTCGCACGCCAAGGCCACCGCGCGCCTCGAGAAGGCTATCGAGGAGGCCACCGCCGAGCGCGCTAAGCTCTCGGAGGATGTCAAGACGATCAAGGCGGAGTTTGCGGCGCTTGAGGAGGGCGCGATGGCCGTGCTCGAGTCCCAGAAGGAGCTCCAGGGCCTGGTCGACGCCAAGTCCGCGGAGTGCGCCGCGGCGTCCAAGGCTAGGGACGCCGCCGTCAAGGAGATGGCGGCACTGAAGCACGTCGAGGTTGACATCCAGAGCAAGCTCGAGGATCTCGATGTCCAGTCGCGGGAGAACGAGGACAAGGCTACGCACTGGGACAAGGAGCTCAACAAGCTCCGCAAGGAGCAGACGTCCCTCCACGCCGAATCCGACGTCCCGGTGCCCGAGCTTCTCACCCCCGAGCAGCTCGAACAGGCGGACGCGGCGGCGGAGATGCAGCACGCGGCTGCCTTGGAGGAGGAGATCAAGGAGATGAAGCCCGACATGAGCTCCATCGAGGCGTACAAGGCTAAGATGGGCGAGTACGACGAGCGCAACGGCGAGCTCAAGTCCGTCACCGAGCAGCGCGACGAGACCCGCGCGTCCTTCGACGAGCTCCGCAAGAAGAGGCTCGACGAGTTCATGGCCGGGTTCAACGTCATCTCGCTCAGGCTCAAGGAGATGTACCAGATGATCACGCTCGGCGGAGACGCCGAGCTGGAGCTGGTCGATTCCATGGATCCATTCGCCGAGGGCATCGTGTTCTCCGTCCGGCCGCCCAAGAAGTCCTGGAAGAACATCGCCAACCTCTCCGGCGGCGAGAAGACGTTGTCATCGCTCGCGCTCGTCTTTGCGCTTCACCACTACAAGCCCACGCCGCTCTACGTCATGGACGAGATTGACGCGGCGCTGGACTTTAAGAATGTCTCCATCGTGGGTCACTACATCAAGGAACGGACCAAGGATGCGCAGTTCGTGATCATCTCGCTCCGTAACAACATGTTCGAGCTCGCGGACAGGCTCGTGGGCGTCTACAAGACCAACAACACGACGAAGACGGTGGCTATCAACCCCGGCGCCTTCGCCGTCGGAGTGGATAACGGGGCTAAGCAAAAGGCGGTGGAGTCTGAGACGCCGGCGACTGGCGACGAGGAGAACCAGGCGCCCAACGCGATCACCGCGTGAGGTTGAGGGATCTATGGCGGGGGGAACAGATAGGGGGGGAACGTTAAACGACCTTGTGATTCTGTATAAACAAACATGATGCGTCATCGAACCTCCGTCTTGTCTTCCGCGCATTCCAGAAGTAACAATCGCCATTTTTGCCGTTTGCGAGATCTCCCGAGCCACGATTGGGCAGACAATTCACCGGTGAGACCCGCGGCCCCATTCCACGGCGCGCGGTAGGTAGTATCGCGCCCTGAGCGGCTGACCTCTAGCTAGTAGTAGTCAGCGCGCACACCATGGAAGGCGCCGGGGCGACCCCCCGGCCGCCGGATGACCTGTCGAGCCGTGGGGCTCGAGGATCGGGCGCGAGGGCCAATTCGTCGGCACCGAGGCGATCGATGCCGTCGGGACGACAGGGCCTCGCGAGACGAGGCGCGCTGGCGTTCCAGCTGCTCTCCTCGCTCGCGCTCTTCGTCGCCGCGACGTTCCAGGCGGTGTCGCAGCGCCCCAGCCTCCTGTCCGCGTGTTTCCTCGCCCTCTTCGGCGCGGAGCGCATGGCGACGAGCGTCGCGCCCGTCACGCAGCACGCGCTGCTCACCCGGACGCAGACGGCCATCTGGCGACGCGCCCTGGTGCTGTCGATGTTCGCCATCGCGGGGGAGTGCGTCGTGCAGGCGCTGTACGTCTCACTCGGACCCGATTGGCCCAAGAGCGCCGCCGGGAGCACCGCGCTGCGATGGCTGGGCTTCGCGGAGCTCACCGGCGGGGGCGCCTATCTCGCCGACTTTACCCCGTTCTTCATCCTCGCCTGCGTCGCATCCGCCCAGCTCTTCCTGCACCGCGTCGCCGCCGCGGAGGTCGCCGCGCTCACCATCGGGCTCCCGGGAACCCGCGTCGGCGCCCACGCCACGGAGGCGGCGGTCGCATCCGCGCTCGCGGCTGCCGAGTCTGGGCGCGGCGTCGGCGTCGACCAATCGACGCCTCGTTGGGCGGCTCCGACGGCGTGGGCCCTGGCGTTAGTCGCGGGCGCGTCCGTCCCGTCCTTCGCCGCGGCACCCTACCTCGCGTGCGCGGTGTTCGCACTCGGCGCGTGGGGCTTCGTGTCGCACGAGCCGCTCACCCCTTTGGCTCGTCGCAGGCGTCGAAACGAACGGCGCCGGCCGGGAGTGCTGAGCGGTTGGTCCGGCGTCGGGGGTTGGTATAGGCGGAGGCTCGAGTCGGGGGCGTCGCCGTTGCCCGCGTCGGTCGCGCAGTTCGCCGCCGTGTACGCGGCGGCGCACTTCGCGCTGCTGTACGCGTACCAGCTGCCGGAGCTGACGGCGACGGCGAACGCGGTGCGGGCGCAGTGGCTGGGGCTGTACGTGTTGGGCGGCGGCGAGGGGTGGGTCAACTTTTTCGAGTGCGCGCAGGCGGCGAGCGTCGCGGGTCTGTTTTGGTGCCTATGCGCGGCCGGCGCGCTGCGACCGACGCGGAGGGACGCGGACACGGACGTCGACGAGACGGAGTCGGAGATGAGCGAGACCCCGAGGAGCGCGAGGAGCGGCGGGACGGGCGCGAGCGGCGCCGGCGGACGCGGGGGCGGAGCCGGTTTCGTTAAAAAATCCGTCTTTGCGTGGCCCCCGTGGCGAAGAAACGCCGATGCAGACGCGGGGGATGACCTCGACGAGCCCTTGCTCCGCGGCGAGGGTTCGTCCGTACACTCGGGTTTGTCCGACCTCAGCGATGTTGACGACGACGAATTGGACGCGTATGGGCAAACAGGGGACGAGGACGACTCGGACGGCGCCGGGCTTCGCGACGACGATGCGCCGACCAACGATACACCGATGAACGTCCCGGACGTGGAGACGAGGCTGTTCGCTCGGTTCGCCGGGGTGGCCGCCGGGGTGGTCTGCGTCGCGGTGTCCCTCGCGTCCAAGTGCGCGATGGCCTACCCCGCTTTATTGTACGGCTTGGCTGCGACGGTTTCTCCGCCGTCGCACTCGAGTTTTAGTAAACGGTTGGGCCCGTCGCTCATCGCGTACCTGGCGGCGTGGTGCGGCGCGGAGCACGCGTTCATATCCATCCCCGACGCCGTGGTCCCGAACCCCGACACGTCCAAGATCGGTAAGCTGCTGTTGGCGATCGGTCTGCACAGAGTCGACGCGCTCACCACGGCGGAGGGCCAGTTCAGGGTGTTTGGCATACTGGCCGCGTTGGGCGCGGTGACGTGGCTCACGCGCGTCGCTCGTACGTGCCCCACGGAGAGAGAGATCGAGGAGGCCATCGTGGCGACCGGCGGGAGCGGTTTACCGGCTGATTTCGTCCGGTTAGAGACGAAAGGGGCGGAGCGGTTACCCGAGATTTACGACGAAGAAACCGAGATTTACGGGTACGACTCCGACCCCGATGGCGAAACCGAACGCGTCCTCGATCCTTCCGGTTTGAACGACGAGGACGGAGACCCAGGGCGACCTCCACGTGTCCTCGCGGCGGCGGCGTACGCGTCCGCGAGGAACGCCGCATCCGAGGACCGCGTTCGAAGGAGCGGTGAAGCGGGCGACTCGCGCGCGTCGTATACGGATCTGGATGCTGAGCGGCTGCCCGGTTGGGAGCGCCCGGCTGTCGCGCTGCTGAGCAACCTCCTCGTTCCTCTCTCGCTGTGGCTCGTGGCGTTGTCCAAGGATGACTTGCTCCACGCGGCGCTGCTGTTCGCGTTCCTCATGACGCTGGTGTGGCCGGGCGATACCGGCGTTCTTCGAAACACCGGCCGCGTCATAGCCGTCGCTCTCTCGCTCATGTACCCGTGGGCGCTTGATCACGTCCCGGAGCTGACGGGTCTGAACCGTGAATCGTGGGTCCCAGCGCTCAAGCTCGTGGGCCTGTGGCAGCCGGACGTGGTTCGTGCGATGGTGCCGATGGCGTGCATCCTGGTCATCAACTGCCTGGTGCTCAACTTGCCGAAGGTTGTCGAGATTTTACTTCCCCTCGACCGCGAGGAGACTGGGACGGACGCGGATGACGTAGACGCGCGCCGAGGTGAGCGGAGACCGACGCAGGGCGTCACGTGGGAAGCGTTCTGGGCGCTCGCCACGGCATCCGCCGCGGAGGCTTGGCTCTTCACCGTCCGCCTCGTCGACGGATGCGGCGCCTACGCCGTGGTTCTCACCGGCGCGTTCATCGTCGCCGCCGGCGAGTGCTCGCTCCTCAACCTCGCGTTACTGAAGCTCGTTGGCGCCGCGCTGATCGTGCCGCTGCCGCACGACCCGAAACACGAGCGGAACTCGCCGCGGTGGCGCGCGCTGCTGGGGTTCGCGCTCGTCAACCTGGGGGCGAGGTACGCGTTCGGAGCCTTTCCGCTCGCGAGGTGGCTCGGGCTTCCGCTCGGGACGCGCGTTTTTTTAAATCGCACCGTCGGACTCGCCCCGGACCTCCCCGCGAACGAGCTGATGTCCCAGCTGTTGGGCCCCAGCGCGCTGGTCATCGTCACGCACTTCCACCGCATCGGCGCGCTGTCGTCGGCGTCGGGCGTGGGCGTGAGGCGGCGCACGCTCTCCGTCGCGGCCAATCAGGAAGGGGCGCTGCCTTTCCTGCGAAGGATGGCGATTCTTCACTCTAGCAAACTTCTCACCGCGTGCGGGCTCTACTTTGCCCTGAGGCACGTGGACGTCTTCGGCGCGGTCATGATGGGCGGGTTGGTGTGGCTGTCGATGTCCCTCAAGACCGCCGCGGCTCCTGCCGAGTGGCTGGGAATAATCGCCATCTCAACTGCCGTCGCCAATTACGCCTTCACGGTTGACTATCTCGTCGAGGAAATAGCTCACGACCGCAAGGTTGTCTTACTGGACTGGCTGGGCTTACGTGAGTGGCCAGCGCCGTCACTCGCGCTGTGGCCGAGGTACGAAGAGATGCTGCGCGCCAGTGCGATGGTGCTGGTGAGCAACGAGCTGGTGCGCGCGTCCAGGCGGTGGCTCAAGGATCTGCCACCGGCGCTCCGGTCCGGGTGCGCTCCCGAGCCGTGCCACCTCTTCTGGCCCTTACGCAAGATGCAAGACGAACGACGAACGACGAACGACGACGCCGGCGGCGGTGGAAACGACCCACACAGAAACAACAACCCGTTTGTTTCGTTGGACGGTAATAAGGCTGGAGGGGAACGAAGCGTCGGCGACCTCGGGTCCCCCGGCGGCCCGCCGAGCGTCATCCCCGAGGGCGACGAGGACGATTTCGAGATTGAACCCAAAATTGAACCCGCGGGTCTCGACGGCGGGTCTCGGTCTCAGTCCGCAGCCTCCGCGGGTGATGACGCGCCGCCGTCGCCGTACGCGAGGGGGTTCGGGCCGGAGGGTGCCTACGGGACCCCACCCGCGTCCCCGCGCGCCAAGACCCCGGCGCTCGGCCCCGCAGTCGAAGAAGGACGAATCGACGGCGAAGATGAACCGACAACCTGGGGTCAGCTCGGCGCGCTCGTCTCGCTCGCCCCCGCGTTCCTGGAGGGTGCGCTGGCGTGCCTGATGCCCGGCGTGATGTACGTGGTCTTCGCCACCGTCGCCATCGCCAGCATGAACGCGGTATCCGTCGGCTACCTGGCGTTGACGGCGGTTCTCATGGAGTCCAAAATCGGGGAGGCTCCGGCGAAGCGGGTAAACCTCTGGAGAGCCGTCGCGCTATTCTGCGCGGGGATCGCGATGTGGCAGTACCTCGTGGCGCTCGGCGTGCCGCCGAGCGTGAACGATCCGTTCCCGCCACCGCCCCCGCCGATGCCGCCGCCGCCGAGCCCGCCGAGCCCGCCGCCGCACCCGCGATTCCCGCCGCCGATGCAACCGATGCCGCCGCCGCCCAAGGCGCGTCCGCCTCCACCCCCGCATCCACCGCCGATGCCACCGCGGCCCGGGCGCCCGCCGCGCCCGCCCGCGAGCCCGCCACCGCCGCCATCACCCCCGCCGCCCTACGTCGTGAGCGAGGTCGCGTCACGAAGGCTTCGGTCGCTGCTGCAGGCGCCCGGCGAGTCCGATACCCGCCCCCATCCGCCCCGGGACCAGACCCCCGAGCGTCAGCTCCTTCGGTGGCTCGGCATGGCGCCCAGGGACGTCGGCTTGCTCTTCGGGTACTTTGCCGCGTTTTTCATCGCGGCGTCGCAGCTCAGGATGGACGCGGTGTTGGCCGCGACGGAGATGGGGATGAGAAGAGCGTCCGCGCTCGACGGGGACGACATGTCGAGGATAGGTGACCCACTGTTGCGATCGACCGAGACAGGGATGAGTGCAGATGCCCTCTCCGACGATTCGTCAATCGACGAGTTCCTACCGGACGTGCACATCCCGCGAGTGACCGCCACGCAGGTTGCACTTTTACCCAGGCGCCCCGGCGACCCGCCCCTCTTGGCGTCGATTTTCCGACCGCTGAGCGCAAAGTACAGCGCACGGTACACCAACCTCGAGTGGTGCAGGTACTTCATCGTGCGGTACTCCCTCGAGGTTGGGCTCGTGTCCGTGCTCGCGGTGGGGACGAGCAGCCGGGACGTGCTGCACGGCGGGTACCTCGTGTTGGCGCTGTCGTTTCTTCGGCTGCGCGACGCCGTCATGGTCAAAGGCGACGCCGCGTTTCGATATATGCGGTACTATAACCTGGCGTGCATAGGCGCCGCGTTACTGTACCAGGTGAGTCTCTACTTTTATCTCCGTACGTATTGGCAATTAGATTGACGTACTGACGTTTTGTTTTGTGTACAGGCTCCGCTGGATGAGTTTGGTATCGAATACAACCCCGACGCGTGCACTCCGTCGCACTTGCTCGGTTTGTACAAGGTGAACAGCGTGTTGGGCTGGGACGACGGGCAGCTGGGTCCGGACTTGGCGATATTCGTGCTCGGCTACGGTATCCGGGCGATGCTCGGGTCGGGGGCGTACGCGGCGGTGGTGGCTATGGAGCGTGAGGCTCGGTCCGCGGCGCTCGCGGGTGGAGTCGCCCGCCGCGCGGAGTGGCTCAAGACGCAACTCCGCGAGTGCCTCGTCGCGATGCGCACGCGGGAGGAGAGACGTGAGCGCGCCGAGCGGATCCGCGCGGAGGTTGCCGCGCTGTCGAGGGAGGTGCTCGAGCTCGAGAACCGTCCGCAAATGAGAGCCGGCGACGCCAACGCGGACAGCCGAAGGTTCCCAAACGACGATTTGAACGAATCGAACGCCGCCGCGGCGCCGTCCGAAGTTTCCGAGGATGAATCGTTCGCCAGCGCGGGGGACGCCACGCCGAGAACCCCTCGTTCCCCTGTCGCGAGGGCGAGGGCGCTGGACCGATTCGACGCCGACGCAGAGACGTTTGACGAGGGTCGAAACGGGAAGATTAAATCGGGAAGATTACATCCGTCGGATTCGTCCCCGGCGGCGATTCTGCAGTCATGGATCAGCGACCGGTCCTCGATGCTTGGGCTGATCTTCGGCGCGATGTACAAGGTGTGGCCGTGGGTCACCGCCCCCGAGTTCTCCGCGTGTTACGTGGTGTTCTTCGTCGCGTTCGCGTTGGACTTTTCCATCGTCACGCTGGTCTTTCCGACTTCGCTGGCGTGCTACGCGCTGATCGTCTCGCCGAAGCCGCCGCCGACGTACTGGCTGTGCATGCTCGTGTACAGCGAGGTGTGCCTGATCGTGGGTTACGCGGCGTCCATCCCGTGCACGAAGCAGTGCGTGGATTGGGGTTTATGCGAGACGGAAGCGGCGCAGATGTGGGGCTTCCCCGGAACCGACGGAGGAAAATCGTTTTTACGTTCGTCCCTCTCGGTGTTTCTGGCGTACCTGTGCACGCTGCTGCACAGGTTCAAGCTGCTGCGACGCGGCGAAGGCAGCGCGGACGCGGGTCGGCTCGGGTACAAGGAAGTCGATCGCCGATCGATCGCGTCAGGGGACTACTCGGACCATTCAAACGACGACGAGTCGAGCCTCTATTTCCGCGAAAAAGCGCCGGAAAATCACGGCGGCTGGCTCGCGCGAGTGACCGCCGCCGCCGAGGCTCTCACCGACCGAATCCTCTCTCCCGACGCCGAGCGGGACCCGTCCTTCGTCGCGGTGTCCATCCTCCGCCCCGAGCCGAACGCGTTCTTCGCCAGCCAGAGCTCCGCATCCGGCGTGGCGTGGACGGAGGTTGAAGCTTCGCTCAACAACGCGTTGCTCGCGTATCACAGACACGAGACTCAGGAGGAGGTCATGACGGCTCGATACGCGGCGCGGGAGACGTCGACGGCACGATCACGCGACGGAACCTTCTCCCCGGTGTCCGTCGACGAGGCCATGTCCATCTCCGGCGACAGGCACAGCGACGGCGACGCGATGCGGCTCGAGCTCGTGGAGGCAAACCCGCGGGACCTGGCCTTTCTGGAAGCCAGCGGAGATGTCGGCGCCGTCCAATCCAACGCACAGACGCACAGATGCACGGCTGTGTTCCGCGTGACCGCGCCGGCGTCGTCCATGACCCCGGCGCGCGACGCCGCGAGGGCCATCGACGCCACGCAGCTGCGGGAGGCGACGAAGAGCGACGGGGTGTTTCCGGGGAGTCGGACGCCCCGCTGGCGTCCGCCGGGGATCGTCGCGGCGACGCCCTTCTCCCGCGGCGGCCGAGACTACTACTTTCAGTCCGTCTCCGCCGACTTTGCCTCCCTGGTTTTCGTCGCGCTGTTCTATCAGTACGCGGTGAACGGCGACGACGAAGCGCTGGTCCAGACCTACAACCAAGGTTTGTTCCCGATCGATTACGTCCTCGCGATCACAGTCGTCATCGCGCTCATCGTCGCGGATCGGATAATCTACCTGAACAAGGCGAAAGCCGCGAAGGTTGCGTACCATTTCCTCACGTACGCCGCCTTTTGCACCTTTACCTTTCGGCTGTACCACCAGCACGGGAGCTTAAAGTCCACCAGCGCTGGACGCGCGGGTCTCATACGGGTATTCTTCCTGCTGAAATCTGTATCCTTCGCGTTGAACGCTCGGCAGATTCGCGCCGGGTACAAAAACGACGGCGGATCCAACAGGCTTCACAAACGCTCGGATTTCATCTCCTTTCTCGGGTTCATGACCTACCTCTCGGTGCCGTTCCTGTACGAGCTGCGCGTGCTGCTGGACTACGCGTGCACCGACAGTTCACTGGACCTGTTCGACTGGCTCAAGCTCGAGAACATAAACCGCGAGCTGTTCCGAGTCAACGTGCGCAACGATACCTACCGAGCGTACCACCCCTTCGGTGAACCGCAGCCGCGGTGGAAGAAAGTCATCGTGCAGGGCGGCGGGCTCTTCCTCCTGCTGCTCTCCATCATCTTAGTGCCGTTCTTCGTGTTCTCCACGAGTAACCCGCAGGTTGGCGTCAACCCGGTGCACGCGGCGAGTCTGAACATAACGGTATCCGCCAGGGACGGCACCGCCACTTTCCCCGTGTTTTACGGGGGTTACCAAAAGTACATTGGCGTCCCGGAGACGTGGCGGGAACTCGGCACCAACACCAGCGCGCCGCCTGTGAACTACCCGGCGCAGGTGCAGGAGGTGTGCCTCGCGCCGGACAGCGACAGGGTCTGGGCGCCGCCGCCACCACGGCTCGCCGCGTTCAAGGGCGTGGTGTCCACGCCCGGGACGGTGGTGGAAGCCGCATGGACCTTCGAGCGACATTTACCGCTGGATAACCAGGTGCTGTACGCGCGCGGTCCGCCCGTGAAGCTGGACCGACAACTCGCGGCGCAGTTCGCGCAGGTTGCGAGCGGCGAACGCGACGCCGTGCTGATCAAGGGTTTATACCCGCGCGCCTGGCGGCTGTTGGGTAACGGCGCTCCCATCGCGAATTATACGACGAACGCGATGGTGGATTGCGAACTTCGCTTAAACGGCTTTGGTACCCCGCAGCCGTGGTGGGGCGCCCGGTGCGGGCAGGTCATCGAACAGATGGACGCCGACAACTACGACATGTTCGTGCCTTGCGACGGACACGGGGAAGGGCCGGAGCTCATACTGGTGTCGGCTGAGGTCGCCCGGGGGGCTCTGGCTTCGTTTTCTAAGTTCGTCGGCGGTCTCACGGGGGTGTACGTCGTGTACGTGTTGGCCGTCGGGTCTTTCGCGCGGCAGTTCACGACGAACTTGGTGCAGAACATCCCGTACATGGAGCTACCGTCCACGCACAGGCTCGTGCGGCTGTGCGAGGACATCTACGCCATGCGCGCGGCGAAGGAGTTCGTGCTGGAGGAGAGGCTGTACTGGCTGCTCATTCGCATCTACCGGTCCCCCGCGGTGTTGTTCGAGTTTACCAGGACGAAGCGGGGCGACGCCATGCCGGAGCGGCCGAGGCTCATCGGCGGCCGCACGGGTGGCGTGGGTATCGGGGGATTGAGGCAGCGCCGCGCGGGCATTCACTTCGCGTTCGTCATGTGAGCGCGGTTCTCGTCGAGAGGACTTCACTCGACGTCACAAAATTAGAAACTAGACTATCAGTAGAAACGTTAGTACGTCACAGGACGATCACGTCGTCTTCCGCGCCCGTCGCGCCTCCCCCGGTGGCCACGAAATCCACCGGCGCCTCCGTGTACTTGGCCGCCTCTATCCTCACCCGCTTGGCGTACTCGGCGCCGCTCTTCTTGAACAGCCTGTACGCCGCCTCCTGCGCCGCGTCTGCGTTGTTGGGATTGTCGAGTAACTCTTGGACTCCGACCAAGATCTGTTTGACCGTGATGGACGGTTTCCACCCTTTGTCCTCGTTGAGGATGCTGAGGCACACCTTGCCGCTGGGGTACACGTTCGGGTGGAAGAACCCGGTGGGGAAGGCGACCTTCGGGGGCTTGGACGGGTAGTCCTCGGTGAACTCGAGTCGGATGGGGTAGAGCCCTTTTTCCCACAGGGTGCCAGCTTTCCCTGGGATCTTGCAGTCCCAGTTGAGTAAATCGACGGATCCGTCCCTGGATGTGCGGGGCTTGGCGACGAAGCCGTGGGGATGATCCTTGCGCCAGCCCTTGCGCTCCGTCTGCAGCCGCGTCTTGGCCAGCGAGCTCATGATACACTCGCGGTTGATGCACCCGTCGGTCGAATATTTGGGCACCCCTTTATTCACAGCTGTACGATCTGGTCGGGCGCCTTCCTTCGGCGGCCAAGACGGGGTCCGCTTCGAGGGTGGGAGACGCGGATGCGACGGGGTTTATATCCCGCCGTCGTTATGCCCTCGGGTACCGAGCTCAGAGTCTCCGACAGGAGAACCCCGGAAGCAAGCGCCCCTCTTTTTGATTTGAAATCAGAGAGTTTCCGAGCTCGACCCGCTTGACTTCCTCGGAGGAAACGCGTCGCATGAAGCGCGTCGCACTTCACGTGACACGTCGACGAACGACGGCGCGATGGCGTTCCATACCGTGGTGTCGACCATGGAGACCGGGGAGCTCATCCTCGTGATCCTGGCGTGCGGCATCGGCGCGTTGCTCATCGGGGCGGTGGGTATCGGCGGGGTGGTCATCCTGCCGGCGCTCCTGGTGGCGGGGGTGAATCCGGCGGTGGGAATCCTCTCGCTCTACGTCGCGTTCGTGCCAGCCGCGTGTGCGAAGCTGCTGGTGTTGGGTAGAATCAGGGGTCTGATACCGTGGACCGCCGCCCTGAGCTGCGGATCCACGGCCGCCGTCGGGGCGGCGATCGGCGGGGTGTTGGTCGAGTCGTCTCCCCGGCGGACGCTGATGTACCTCGTCGGCGTCTTCGCGGCTCTCGCGGGGTTGAGAGACGCACACGAGCTCATCCAACGGAGGCGGAAGCAGCGGAGGGACGCACTGGAGGGTGGACCGAAGGAACCCACGGCGTCGGGATCCCCCCCTCTGCTCGAGGATGCGAGGACACAGGACGCCAAGGGCGACGACGCCTCGAGAGGAGCGGTCATGGATGCAAATTTCGTCAACGTCGAGATCTCGGCGCCGCCGCCGCCGCCGCCCGCGACGCTTCGCGAGCGCATCGTCGTCGCCTACATGAGCACCGACTCGATCCCGGCGCACCTACGATGGAACCCGACGCGTCGGGAGATGGCGATACTCGCGGCGATGGGCCTCGTCATCGGATGCGCGTCGGTGCTCACCGGGACCGGCGGGCCGCTCATTCTGATACCGGTGCTGCTCACGTGGAAGGGCGACGAGGCGATAAGCAGGAAGGTGATCGTCGGGTGCTCGTCGGTGCTCGCGGCGTGTTTAGTGGTCTCCGCGGTGATTGCGATGACCGCGACTGGGGTCAGGCTGGACGCGGGGCTCGCGCTGCTCATCGCGCCGTGCGCCGTGATCGGAATGGCGACGGGCGCGAGGATCTTGCAAGTCGCGAGCAGGGAGGCGCTGCAGGCGGCGATGACGGTGCTGCTGCTCGCCGTCGCGGCGCTCACGATCTCCAAGGCGGCGACGGACTGATGGTAGCGATGTAGCGATGTAGCTCTTTGGATTGAAAAATGCATTGAAAAACTTTAGACGTCGCCGCCGTTCGCTAACCACTTCGCGCACTCGGGCCCGAGCCTCTCCTCCGCAGCCTTCTCGTACGCAGCCACCTGCGTCTCGGTGAGCACGCCGACCCACCGCCCGTTGGTGCCCTTGTTGATGAATGTGTCCGCGCCGCCCTTCCACATGGCGCCTCCGAGCGGCGCGATGGCCGCCGCGTTGCCTTTCATCGCTTCAAAGGTACACGCGTGAACCCGCGCATCGAACTTGCTTTCGTCGATTGGCGCGCCGAGGAAGTCCGCGATGCGACGCATCTGCCCTCCGAGATCCTTCTTGAGGTCCGTGAAGTGCACCATGAGGACGTTGGGAAGGTCTTTCGCGTCGTACCATGTCTTCGCGTTGTAGAACAAGGACCAGAAGGGCCACCCGTCTTTCTCCCACGGGTGCTGTCCCCACGGCGTGTTGAGCCACTTGTCGAAGATTGTCCGGACGGCGTCGTCGCCGTCCTTGCCGTCGCACGCGTCCTCCCACGAAGGGAGCTTGTCGCCGACGAGGCCCGGGGACTCGTTGAGGGCGCCGTACCACATCTCGTTGCCGAACTTGTAATGGTTCATGAGGGACATGAACGCATCCCGACCATCGCGTGCCACGTATACGTACTTCTTAGTCGTATCGTACTCGAGCGCGTCGGTTGGCAGGTGGGTCTTCAGGAAGCGGCGACCGGGGATACCCTCGATCATGCCCTCCTTGACCTCGCGCGGGGGTACGCGGAGATCGACCCACGGGGAGAGATCGCCGAGTGACGCAGGTGGCTCGCCATTGAAGAGCAGCTGGCTCATTATTTGCTGCATCCATGTCGTGCCGCTCTTGTAGGCGGTGGCGATGACGATGTCGTCATCGCGGGATTTGACGACGTCCCACGCCTCGGAGTCGAAGTGGTGGGACGCGTAGGTCTTGGTCTTGGTCCAGCCGGCCATGTCGGGTGTCTCGTGCGGGGCAAAGTGAACCGGCGCGGATCGGGAGGTCCAAGGATGCGGTCAAAAAACTGATAACGTTATGCAAGGCTGCCAGCTGGCAAAAGCGTTTTTTGAGACAACTCCTAACTAACGCCTCGAGGTTGAACCAGTCCCTGGGAGGAGCCTCTCCAACACCTCCCGCACCCGCCTCCCCCGCGCGGTCCCCTCCAACGTCCCGTGATCCCCACTCGGGTCCTCCGCCGCCGTCGCCAACACCGCGTCCAGCTCCTTCCTCAGCAGCTTGAACAGCACGCCAGTCTCGGGCGGACACTGAAACTTAAACTTTGAAGCCTGCGACTGTTTACCCCCCGACGCGGCACCCGTGGACACGGAAACGGTCGAAGCCGCGTGATCCACGCTCAGCGCCCCGCCGAACAGCAACACGGACTCGTCGGGCACGGCGGTGGTATCCCGCAGGTACACCCTCGACGTCTCCACCTCCTCCTGGTACACCAATAAACCCTTCTCCGGGCCGCCTTGAAATTGCAACCGGCCAGACCCGTCCTTCCCTTGCGCGTACGCGGCGTTGACACCGGAGGGATGCACCGCCACCTCCACGCCCCTGTTGTTCAGCACTCTGGTCTTCGAACCCGGGTGACGTGTGTTCTCCGCGACGCCGACGCGCGCGACGTTGGGAAAGAGACCGGCGACGAGCACGCACCGAACGAAATCGTCGTTTGTTTTGTTTCGATCCGCGGCTTGGGAATCGGGTGAGAACCCAGCCGCCTCGAGTTGTTTACGCAGCTGATGCCGGGTTTGCGACACGTCCTGCATCGCGGCGTGGCTCAGGTTCAAGTCGCGGCACGTTTGGCCCCGCTGTTTGGAGCTGGACCACTCGTCGAACGCGTAGACGCACGCGAGGTGGTCGGACTTTGAGTCCCTGGAAACCTTTCGCTTGGCGGCGGTGGCGTCGGCTTTGTCGCCGCCGCGCGCGGTGAACATGGGCTTACACGACATCGCCGCCGTCGCCGTCAACACCGGGGACAGGCATCCCATCACGCATCCCAGCACCAGCATCTTACCCAGCCTGGGCTCTACCGGTAGGTGCGAGAGGTGAAAGCCCAGCGGCGTGAGCGCCACGGTTTCATCGTCGGCGTTTGAGTCGTCGACGTGGACGGCTCCGATGGCGCGTAGCCTCGCCACCGCGTTCCGCGTCGCGTCCACAGGCGGCGGGTCCAACGCGTCGCCCAGCGTCCGCGCGGGGTGCGTGTCCGGACGGATCGCCAGCGCGCGCATCACGAGGGTTTCCAAGGGCGCCGTGTGCATCTCCGGTAGATCGTGATCCGCCATGTCGTTCTCCGCGACGGACTTTCCGTACAGCCGGATACATACGCCGGGCCTGACGCGGCCCGCGCGTCCTTTTCGTTGCGCCGCGCTCGCCTTACTGCACCAACCTTCCGTCAGTTTCGCCAGCTGTGTCCGCGCGTCGAAGGTCATCCGTTTCACGCGCCCAGAGTCGACGACGTGCGTGACGTCCGGAATCGTCACCGAGGTCTCGGCGACGTTTGTCGCCAGCACCACCTTCAGGGTACCTTTCGGCGCGGGGGCGAACGCGCGGCGCTGCTCCTCGGGCGCCAGCTGGCCGTGCAGCGGGACGACGTGGACGTTCCGCACGTCCCTCAGCTTACCTTCCGCGAACGAAATCTCCGGGGCGCCGGGGAGGAAGACCAAAACCGCCGCCGCCGCGCCGACTTCCTCCTTTCCAATTTTCTCGACGACGGCGCGGAGACGGTCGTGGTCGATTTCGAACCCGTCACCGTTCCCTTTACCGCCCGGCGGCCGGCCTACCGCTCGACCACCGCCCCGCGCACCGCTCTTAGGTAAATAGTCGTCCACGTACACATCATTCACCGGGAAGGTTCGGCCCGGGATGTGCGCTCCGCCCGGGACGGGGAGACCGGCGCCGGCGAAGTAATTCGTAAATTTGGTCGCGTCCACCGTGGCGGACATCAGCGTCACACGTAGCTTCGACTCACCCGATCGGAGCAGACGCCGCAGGTGGATCAGTAAAAAGTCCGCGTCCGCCGTCCTTTCGTGCGCCTCGTCCACGAACACGTGCGTGATATCCGCCAACGTTGGGTCCCACTGCAGCCGTTGCAGTAAGACGCCGGTGGTGCAAAACGTGAGTCGGGTTCGGTTACTCGTCCTCGATTCCCCCCGTACCCGGTACCCCACGACGTCCCCAACCTTCTCACCGCGCTCCTCCGCGACGCGCCGTGCGATGGACACCGCGGCGACGCGCCTCGGTTGACACACCACGATCCCGCATCGGGCTCCGTGTCCGGCGTCGACGAAATGTTCCAGCACGAACTGCGGCGCCTGCGTGGTTTTCCCCGAGCCCGTCTCGCCGGTGATGACCGCGGCGGGTGATGCGGAGTCGACGCACGCGGCGATGATGTCACCACGCGCGGCCGCCGCGGGTAAGCTGGCACGCTGCGCCGCCATCGTGATCCGTTCGGCGTCTGTGGGCGCGATGGAGAGGAGGGAGAGGAGCCTGGCGGATTCGTCGGCGGTCGACTCCGGTGATTGGCTTCGGTGACTCCGGGCGCGTTCGGATGCCGCGCGCGCTCGCATGCCGGCGCGTAGCCTCTCCGTCGGATCGTCCCCGTCATCGTCCCCGTCGCCATCCCCGGCATCCTCCCCGGGTGCCGACTTTTCCTTGTCCTTTTTGTCCTCCCGTTTGGGCGGCTTCGTCGCCGGCGGGTCCGAGCTCACCGCCACCGTCGCCATCGGTTCGAGCCGGAGTGTGTCGTGGATCTCCTTCCCCGAGGGTACCAGCCGTACGCTCAGCGGCTTCTTCTTGAGCTTCAGTTTGCTCTTGGCGGCGGAGAGGAAGTCCTTGAGGTCGGCGGCGCGCTTGATCTTCATCACCTTGGTTTCCCCGCCGCCCTGCGCGGAGGTGACTGAGATGTTCGCCTCGGAGCCCGATGGATGGGGCGATGATGCCCATCCCTGTGCGTCGCCATCGTTCCCGCCGCCGTTCCCGCCCTCGGCGACGGACGCCTTGCGATCCTTCTTCAGAGCCTTGGCGAGGACCTTCTCCTTCTTCTCTCGTTCCTTCTCCACGCGTCTGGCCTCCTTCGCGCGGTCCTTGCGGGCGCGCTCGGGGTCCACATCGGCATCACCATCGTCGGCACCCGATTCGACGCGACTCGATCCAACCTCGCGAGTCGTCTTCCCGTCGCCCCCGGCCTTATCCCCGCCGTCCTTATCTTCCCGAGACAGGCGGTATATCAGATCTAGGAGCGCATCCCGGGAACCCGCGTCCAAACCCACCAACCGCGGCATGCCCCTATGGCGAGCTACGTTCAGTCAGGTTACTTTTTCTCGGGAAAATCGAAGTTTTGAATACTTTCTATGCCTATTGCAGCTTCACGTCCGGGTTCTTCTCCAGCCACATCGTCGCCGACGCGTAGTTCGCCATCGCGTGCGCCGCGATCGCCACGCTCACGTCCCCGCACCCCACCGCGCACGCACCGTACAGGCACCCCACCGCCGATGCCCACGCCGCGAACGCCGCGTTTCTCCCGCCGCCCACGTGCAATACGCCGAACACCGCCCCCGACGCCACCACGCCCAAGGGCCCACCCCCCAGCGCGGGGATCACGCACCCGCGGAACAGCGCCTCCTCCGCGACCGCGGGCAGCGCGCTGACGGTGACCAGGTCGCCGATGCCGAGCGGCGCGAGAACCTGCCGGTTGGATCGGTCCGTCGCGGCGGCGAAGTCTGGCCATTTGTCCAGCAGCGCCTGCCTCGACGCGGTGACGAGCGCGGCGGCGCCCACGGCGACCGCCGCGTGCACCGCGAGGTCGCTCGGCTCGAACGGCGGGTGCAGCGCCGCGACGAGTGGGAGCTGGTGGGTCCAATCGCCGATCGCGGGTGGGAGGACGTCGCGGCCGAAGAAGGTGCCCTCGCGGAGGATGACTGCGATGCCGAGCATCCACGCGGTGGTGCCCAGGCAGCTGTCCAGCACTTGGTCCCTAGTCACCGCCGGCAGGGGCTCGTCGATCGATGGATCGGCGCTCGACGATGCGCCGTCCCCGGGGACGGGCGTTTGGGACGCGGGTGCCGTCTCCGCGGCCGCCGTCCCTACGGTGGGGACGGCCACGTCGGACGTCGCATCGGATCTCTTCTCAGCCTTTGGTCGTCGGCTGCGCTTGCCCGCGACGACGCGAAGGGGCGCGCGGGAAACGACGGCGCGGGCGGCGCGTGATGCGCCGCGCAGGGACGCGATCGGCGTCGTCGGGTGGAGGAGGGCGAGTGTCGTCATCGTCGCCGGCCGCCTCCTGAAGTGTGCCCTATCCTCTCGGAGAGTTCACGGAAAGTTCACCCGAGGCCGTGACTCCGAGAAAACTGTCCCCGGTCAACACCCTTTTCGAGCCCCTCTCCGTGTCGAACGCCGTCACACGGAGGAGCACGGAGGTGTCGGCGGGCAAAGGTGCGCCCGCGGGTCGACGGAACAGCGGCTCCAGAAGGCGCGCGGGTGTCGTTCGGGGCGCGGCGCAGGCACCAGGGACCCGGCCCGGCGCGGCGATTCTCCATACGGGATACGGACGGTTTTTCCTCCACTCCCAAAAGGGCGATTCGACGGGACACCCGGAGGCGGGGAGGCGGCGGCGCGGGTTCACTCGAGTGACGCGCGGTGGGTCACGTACATCACGACGCCACTCTAGCCATGAGCGAGAGCGGTCCCGGGTCGCGGGGCGCGGAGGGCGGGGGCCCATCCTCGGGCGGCTCCGGGGGATCCGCCCGAGGCGACCCATCGCTCTCTGAATCCTCCACACGCGCCAGTCTCGCCGCGGAGATGCCCTTCGCGGCGTCCCGAGGGGCATCGTCCGGGTGGGCGGAGGCGCCCGAGCGGTCCATCTCGCCGGAGTTACGGTCCCCGAGGGACTCCCAGGGCTCCGGGAGCAACCGTCCACGACGGAGCGACTCGTTCAACCTCGGCCGCTCCATCCCAATCCCAGAGGATTCAGACATGCCCACCGGCTTCGGCGCCGACATCATCATCCCCGGTCCATCGATCGATTCCCCAGGCGATTCCCACGGCGAGGTGTCCATGCCGCTGAGCGCCGGCGCGAACGAGACGGACGCCATCCG
>Ga0209666_1000852_pt1 | contig 23252 bp, 16 predicted proteins | sample SaaInlV_125m_DNA_FD_184679 | JGI IMG/M metagenome (GOLD analysis project Ga0209666, IMG submission 184679) | Marine microbial communities from expanding oxygen minimum zones in the Saanich Inlet - Saanich Inlet SI037_S3LV_10m_DNA (SPAdes)... | ecosystem: Environmental > Aquatic > Marine >...
GCCTCCCCCCCCAACGTCGCCTAGCCGCCCGCCATGCCGAAGGCGGACCCCGACGTCGCCGAGGCGGCCGCCACGCCGAAGGCGACTCCCGACGTCGCCGAGGCACCCGCCACGCCGAACGTGGACCCCGACGTCGCCGAGGCGGCCGCCGTCGCGAAGGCGGTGCTGGACGCGGCGTTTGAGTACGTGTACGCGACCTTTGGAAAACGAGAGGAACCTGCCGACTCCACCATCCGGGAAACGATCTTCGCGAAGCACGTCTCGGTCCAGGTGGCCCGCTTGCAGCACACCTGGACGCGGGAGGGAAACGGGAAGACCGTCGCGGCCTTGGAGGACATGGGAGCGGGGCTCCAGAACTTGAGCGTGGCGTGCGGCAAGCACAGCCTGCACGTCAAGCTGGTGGAGTCGTAGTCGTTGGCGAACGACTCGTGAAAACCCCCTAAAAAAGTAGGGAGTTTTTCGAGTCGTTCCCGAACGACTCGGCGTCGTTCGGGGTCGTTCAAAAATAGGGAGTTTTAGCCAAAAAATAGGGAGTATCTTTCGAGCACTTGGCCCATCTTTCGAGCCCCTGCCAAGGGGCTCGTAAAATTGACTCCCTACTTTTTGCGCAAAACTCCCTAAAAAAATGTCCGCGGTATTCTTCGACAAGTGGACCCCAACTTCACCAAAACTTGGACTGTCCAAGTTTTTTTTTCGTGGGTGCCGGGAGCGCGCTCCCGGTTCCCGGTTCCCGGTTCCCGGGAACCGGGAAAATATGGACAGTCCAAGTTTTTTTGGGACAGGGGAGCCGGGCTTCCGGGTCTGGGGGAGCCGCCCCCCCCTCGAGAAAACTTGGACTGTCCAGGTTTTGGGGGGTTCCCGGTTCCCGGTTCCCGGTTCCTGGGATCCTGGGAAAATATGGACAGTCCAAGTTTTGTTGCCCATTTGTCACGGAACGCGCTTCTGGCGGGTGTTGGTGCCAACACGGCGCTGAAACAGGCTTGTCCGATGCCGCGATGGGTTTTGGGGGACTTGCATAAAAACTTGGACTGTCCAAGTTTTGATTAGGCTCTGCGGCTTCATCGACAGAGACCGCAGCTCGCAAAACTGTGGACAGTCCACGTTTGGGTAGACAACTGAAAACTTGCAAACTGCAACGTTTCTTTATCACGCGGCCCACCGCAACGACCTCACTATGAAGGCGATCGCCGCGAGGCTCACGGCGCAACTAAGCACGGACACAACGAGAGCAAGCTTGGCCGTGCCACGGTCCACGGGTGCGTCGGGCGCGACGGGTGCGTCGGGCGCGACGGGCGCGTCGGGCGCGACGGGCGCGTACGCCGCCTCGGGCATCGCCGCGTGCGCTCCAGGCGTGCACCCTGGGGCCCTGCGCCGCGTTGGTGCGCGCGCCCAATGGGGTGGTTAGAGGCCGACGCTACGCCCAAACCGCTGGCACGCCTTCCCGAAATCTGATCGGAAGGCTGCTGCGCGCGCCGCTCACCTTCACCAAGGGGTGCGCGAGGTTGCCGTTGGCCTGCGGCTCGATGGCCTGCGTCGCGAGGCCGGCCTGGTCGGCCTCCGGCACCTCGAGCAGCGTGCAGCAGCCCGAGGGCGAGAGGTGGAAAACGGCGGTCTGGTTGTGGTCGTGCGCGAGCGTGCAGCACTCGTGCTCCGAGAGGCCGCACGGCTCCTTGAAGGCCACGGGGTAGGCGTCGCCAAACGAGAGCTGTTCGTAGAAGTGGCACCCGTGATCAAACGGCGGCGGGTCGGGCGGAGCGGCCGCTTGCGGCGGCGTGGGCGGCTCGGGGGGCGGTGGCGGCAGCGAGGGCGGCAGCGCTTCGAGCGTGCGCCACACCGCGCGCGTGCCCATGAGCCAGAGCATGCGGTGCTCGCCGAGGAGCGTGAGGCGCACGAAGCGCACGTCGCGCATCGCCACAAAGGTGGCGTCGTCCGCGAGCGCGTCGAGGCACACGTATTGGAAGTGCGTCATGCCCTCGGAGTAGAAGTCGACCGATTGCTTGTGGTACGGCTTGCACTGCGTGGCCAACGGGTTGTGGTTGATGTCGAAGACCTCGAGCGCGTAGAAGCGATTGGTGACGTCGCCGCGATCCTCGGAGACGCCCTGCGCCGACTGGAAGAAGAGCCGGCCGAGCTCGGGCACGGCGGGCAGCGCCACCTCCAGCGCGAAGAAGTGGTAGTCGCGGTCGGTGGGCCGGTTGGCGCGCAGGTCGAGCTCCATCCACGGCGCGCGCGTGTTCTCGTCCGCCGTGCCGCAGTGGCGCGCGCCGTTGACGCAGCGCAGCGGGAAGTCGCCCGTGCGGCACGGCAGCGCCGCGCCCTGGTCGATGAGCGCCTGCGAACACTGCGCCCACTGCGGCTGGTCAAGGTCGTACGTGATGGCCTGGAAGGCGGCCTCGCGCGTGGCGTTGGCCACGTTGTCGAGCGCCATGGCGTTGCCCGTCTCGGCGGATGCGGTGGCCGCGTGGGTCTCGAAGCCGCCCACAAAGTAGGTGGAGAGCGTGACCGCCTGCGGCGACTGGAAGACGACGCGCCCGAGCTCCTCGTCCGGTAGCGGCGCGAAGGCCAGCGGCGAGGGCGGCGGAGGCGGCGGGCGATAGACGTCCTCCCGCTCCACGACGTCGAGCGGTGGCGGGAGCGGCGGCGAGAAGCCGTCGCCCAGCACAAAGCGCGTCATCATCACCGACGCGAGGCGCGAGCAGCGCGCCTCGGCGCTCAGGATATAAACAGAATCGCAGAACTGGCGCTGCGCGATGAGCGCCATGGCCTTGCCCTGGTCGGCCGTGATGGCCACGGGTGGCGCGGGCGGCGGCGGTGGCGCGGGCGGCGAGGGCGGCGGCGGCGGGCGCGGCGAGGGCGGCGGCGAGGGCGGCGGGGACAGGCCGTTCAGGCGCACCAAAAACTCTTCTCCCAGCGTCTCCTCGTTGGTGTCCGCAAGCTCCAGGGGGCCCTGGTTGCACTCGGGTCGCGACTGGTACGTCTGCTCGGGATGGCACGACTGGCCCGCGGGCGCGTTGAGGCAGCACTGCACGTTGGCGTCCTCGGGAAACGTCTTCTTGAGCAGGTCGGAGCAGCGCGCCGAGTAGAGCGCGAGCTGACCCGTGCGATAGCCCGCGGGCACGGGGTCGGCGGAGCCGGTGTTGATCACGGACGTGATGTACCCCGGCTTGAGCTGCTGGCGGATCAGGTCGAAGCGCAGCGCCGCCTCCTCGCGCGAGAGGCCCCAGTACCGGTCAACGCCCGCATTCACGAGGTCGGGATCGGCCTCCGTGGCCGAGATCATGGCGTCCAGGTCGTAGACGCCTTCGGGCGACACGAAGAGCTTCCGCCGGTTACGCAGATTGGTCGATCCCAGCGGCAGATCGGGTCGCAGCTGCGTGGCCAGGTGGTCCTGGTACCGCTCCAGCTGCTCCGTCTGAAACTGCTCGGCCACCTGCGTCGCAAAGTCAAAGTTGTCGCCGACGGTGGCGCGGTTGATCTGCGACTTGCACGTCTGCCCCTTGTTGGCGCTGCACGCGCTGTACGTGAAGGCCTTGAGGTAGAGCAAACGGTGCCAGCCCGGCGCGACGTCGGGGTCGTGACTGCTCGTGACGTAAGCGAATGACCAGAGGCTCGAGTCGTAGTAGGTGGGCGTCTTCTCTGGATCGCAGCCGCCGCTCTCGATATTCAGGCCGCAGCCCTCGGGGTGCGGACGGCGGATGCCCGAGGCACCGAGCATGCCGTTGGGCACGTACATGTCGTACCGCGGCAGCTTGGGCGTGGACGCGTCTCTGATAAAGTCGGAACCGGTTACGCCGCCCTGCACGTCGTTGCTGCCAATGGGCGGGTTGCCGATGGCATCGTTGATGCTGTACTTGAACGTGGGGTTGCAGATGCGCTCGCGGTACAGCGACTGCAGGCTGTTGTTTGCGCGACTGTCGCCGCGGTCTGTCTTGAACTGGTCCGCGTCGGCCATGTTGGTGTAGTCCTCGTTGTAGTTCGTGCCGTCGCCACCCGTCTCCAGTTCGCGCAGCTGACGCAGCGACCCAAAGGCGCGCAGCGGCGCGTAGTTGTGCACGGGCACGTCGTGAGCAAAAAGGTCTTCCTCGCCGTACACCTTGGCGTCCATGCGCCAGAGGGTCGCTGGCACGGCGGATCGCCTGACCGCGGGCGCCTCGCAATTCTCTTGCCAGAACTTGTGCACCCCAGTGTCGTAGTGGTGCCCCGTCTCGGAAAAGTACGACTCCGAGAAGAGCGCCGACGCCATGGCCACCCAGTTGCGGTCGTACTGCGAAGTGAAGTCGTCCGGGTTACCAAAGGCGCTCAGCTCGGGGTTGTTGCTGCCCGCGCCCGACGTGGTCGGGTCGCTCATAAACTCAAGGAAGGCCTGGCACGCAAAGCGGAAGTGCCCCGTGAAGCGCGCCTGCACGATTCGCGCGCTCAGGGCGTCCTGGTCCTTGAAGTGCGCCGTCGCCAGGTAGGCGGTCGACATCGAGTACTTGGACACGAAGTATATTGGGCCGTAGCCGAGCCCGTCGGCCGAGTGGTCGCGGCCCACGTTGGCGCCCGACGTCTGCTGCGCTACGTTCCTGCCACAAACAAATCGATTTTGCGAGTTTGCAACCTGTGAAGTGTTGGTGGAAAGGAGAAACATTGCTGACTGTATGCGGGTTGTTTGGGTGCTTGAACTTACGACATCTGTGGCCAGAACTCCATCATCTTCTCGCGCGCGATCTCCATGCCCTCGGGGTCGGCCGCCAGCAGGTCCTCGTACGGGCCGTGCCGCACGGGCGGCGGCGGCGGCGGCGAGGCGCCCCAGTCGAATACGACGTCGTCGAGCCGCCAGCGCAGCGTCTTCAGGTTGATGATCAGGTTGTCGTCGGAGTTCTCCTTGGGGCAGAACTCCTCGATGAAGTGGAAGACGCACGCCAGGATGGCCTTGTCGAGCGACAGCGAGCCGCGGGTCAGGTCGCCGCAGATGTTCTGCGCGGCCTCGTTGACGTTCTGGTTGGCGCCCTCGAAGAGCTGCTGCATCGAGGGATCAACCACGTCGAAGGAGTCGCCCACGATCTCCTCGTACTGCGCCATGAGCTCGTCCTGCGAGTCCGGCTGGAAGAGGTCCTTGTACCCGTTGACTATCTCGTCGTCCTGCAGGCAGATCGACTTGACCTGCGCATGCGAGGCAAGGGTGGCTGAGAAGGTCGGTGGGCGGTGGGCGGCGGAAGGCGCGCGCGGCGCACCCGCTCGTAGTAGCAGCGCTTCCACAGCTCCTTGTCGTCCCACGAGCACCCCAAGAGCGCCGCAAGCTCGGCGAGGTCCGCCTCGCTCCTGCAGTCTTTGATGTCCTTGTACGGGATGCACAGCCGGCCCATGAGCTTAATAAAGTCAAACGGCTTGACCTCAAACCCGATGCGCTTATTGATGACGGGGATCTTGATGTTGAACCCGATTTTGACCGCCTTGATGGGCTTGAGGAGCTTGTTGATGGGGTCAATAAAGGCGCCGTTGACGATCGTCTCAAGCAGGCTGAGCAGCGCAACGGCCACCTTGTCAAGGATCATCATCATGATATCGGGCGCGGAGCACTCCTGCAGCTCGTTGGGCAAGTTGTCGATCCACGCGGGCTTGAGCATCATGAACACCTGCGCAATTGTCGGGTTTGCAACTTGTGAGCACCGAAAGGGTGGGCAGGGGCATGGTCAAGTGCACGAGCTTGCCTGGCACACGCACGCCACCGGGTTAAGGCAGAGCGCCGCGAGCCGGAGCGCGGTCCCAATGTCGTAACCGAGCGCCCGCACGGCGGTGACGATCGTCTCGGCGACGTTATTGGGGCACGGCGGGCTGCACAGCGCGCACGCGGGCGGAGAGGGAAGGCCGCCCGAGTGCGCCTTGCGAGCGTAGTAGTCGCACTTGTCCATGCAGTCGAGCTGGTTCCAGCACGTGATGCGCTGCAGCGATATACCGTTGATGTTCGACTCCTCCACGAGCACGCGCGGGTAGATCAGGCTGATGGCGCTGATGCCGACGCTGTGCACGTAGTCTTCGTCGATGTCCACAAGGATGCCACACAGGAAGCTGCCCTGCATGTACGCCCTCGGCCAGCAGCTCGTGAGGCCGATGGTGATCTGCGAGCCCACCTGCGACTCGCAGCCCGTGTGCATGTAGTCGTAGTGCACGTCGGTGCACACGCCCGTGCCGTGCTGGATATCGTACTTGTCGTCGCCTGCAAAAAACGTTGAGGGGCGCGTAAGGACAAGCGCGTGTCGCGTGAAAGGTGTTTGACGTGCTTAAGAATGCCTGGCATCTCGAGCAGGTAGTAGTCCTCGTTGGTGCTATCGGGCAGCCAGATCTTGGGGTGCGGCTCGCCGGCGGCCTTGAGCGCCACGTTGGCCGCCACCTGCGCCTTGTACGCCTCCTTACTGAGCCCCGCCGTCGTGTACGGCTGCATGTTGTGCGTGCACACGTAGTGCATGCCCGACACGGGATGAGCTGCCACAAGCAGGCGCGTCGCAACTCAGGTCGCACGGCGCTGTGTGAGGTGTTCGAGTCGCAACGCACTTCCGCAGCGGCTGAAGCAGTCCAGGTCGGTGTTGCACGGCACGTGAAAGCCCTTGCGCTCCACCGGGTTGCCCTCCTCGTCGAGCGGTGGGTGGAAGGCGCCGATGTCCGACTCGCGGTGCGGCTTCCGGCACGAGATTGCTGCGCACAGGGAACGGGCGGGTCAGCGGCAACGGATTTGCGACTTGTGAGGTGTTGTGGTTTGAGTGCTTAGCTTGCAATTGCGCGGCGCGTAGGGCGCGTCGATGTCGTTTTGGATGAGGATGCGGTACTTCTCCTCCCAGCTGTTGCTCGGGTTGGCGGGACGCATGTCGTACCTCTTGGCGCCCCAACGGAAGCCGATGTCCTGTGGCGTAGAGAGAATGCGCGGCTCAATGCGGGTTTGCAACTTGTAGACGTGGATATGAGGGGCCGTGCGTGGATGTAGGGCACACCAAATGGTTTGAGTGTGATGTTTGCGCACCAGGCCCAGATCGCTCGAGTGCTGCGCCTGCAGCATTCCCAAAATGGGCAGCGCGACCGAGCACTTGGCAACCCCGACGATGTCGCGCACGGTCTTGCTGGTGCAGTGGGCACCGCACGCGTCGCAGTTGATGTCGCACCGCTCCAAGCGCGCCGTGAGGTTGGCGCGGCACAGCTCGATGTCGTCGCCCGACTCGCCGGCGAGCCGCTGTCGCGCAAACTTGAACTCGCTGCGCATAGGGCCAAGGGGCGAGGTTGATGGGGTGGTGGCGCGCGATCGCGCGTGCACGTGCGTGTGTGGGGTTCGAGTGGAGGCAAACGAGCCAATACTCCCGGTCGGGGCGGATCATGTACTTGACGTCGGTGACGCCGCTGCGTTGCGTGCGCGTTGAGTTGGGAGAGCAATAATGAACCGCGTGCTTTGGCTCACCCTCGTCGGTGAGCTCGTCGGTCTCGATCATGCAAAAGGGGCCGACCGAGAGCAGCTCCTGGCGCAGCTTCTTGGTCTCGGCCGCCATCGGGTTGGTGTCCGACTCCCAGTCTGCACGCGGGCGCGCCGCGGGTCGGTGAGGGGGTGGGTGGTGGCGGGGTGAGCGGCGCGCTGCGCACATCCGCAGTAGTCGCCCTCGCGCGTCGAGAGCGTGTCGTACCCGCGGCACTTGACGCCGTCGCGCGCCATCCACGGGTGCGGCGCCTGGTGGCATAGCAGGACGTTTAGCCGTTGAGGTCCATTGCCACCCAGAACGTAACGTGTGCAGGGAGGGGGCGTATGCGCATCTAAGAATGGGTTGGAAGGTGTTTTGCGCCTCGTTGGAGTTGAGGCCGCACACGGTGCCGGCGGCGCGGTCCTTGACGAAGCAGTCGTCCAGCGTGAGCACGAGCTCGTCCTCGCGCGCCTCCAGGTCCAGGATTAGTCCCTCGTACCGCGTGACGAGCGCGCGGCCGCCCACGATCTCGGGCGGCGCGGGCGGGTGCCGGGGTTGCCACACGTCGATCAGCTCGGGCACGGGCGGCGGCGGCGGCGGCGGCGACGGCTTGGGCGAGAGCAGCGTCACGCGACCCCAGCTGTCCGCCGGCCCCACAAGCGCTTGCGAGTTGATCAAATCCTTTGTAAACGTGATGAGGTTCTCGTACATGGTGATGTCGGAACGCACCTGCGCCAGCTCGTCGCGCTCCGCTTGGCCGGTCGTGTCCAGCTCGTAGTTGCGCAGCAGCACGTGGCTATTGTGGCAATTGGTGCTCGCGATCTTGACGTTGGGCTCGGCGCCCGTGGCGAGCGTGTAATTGACGGAGATTTCCTGGGTTGCAAAAGGAGGAAGATGAGAGCGTGGGCTGGGCACGATCGTTGGTGCCAGAAAGATCGCGCAACCTGGTCCAAGGGCAGGTCTGAGGTTTGGGTGGCGCGTTTAGCTTACAAACGGATCGGTCAGGATGCGTCCCGCCGAGAGCATGGCGTCAAAGAGCGCCTTCTCGTTCTCCAGTGCGGTCACAATCACGAGGCAGCGCGGCTCAAACTCGAAGCCCTCCACCAGCTCGCCCGCCACCACCTCGTGGGCGCACGTGCCGTCGAGCTGAATCATCGTGTGGCCCTTGGCGGGCTGAACGAGCGCGCAGTCGGGCCGGTCCTCGCGAACCTGTGCCACCCGAGGAAGTGCTTGAGCCGCTTCGGGCGGTGTGGCCAGTGTCGTGGAACCAAGGGTGTAGTGTGGTGCGTGGTTCGATTCGCTCAACTCGCATCAAAGTTGACTTGCGAGCGCGACTGGTTGGTCTCGAAGCTGTTCAGGCCGTTGTCGGCCATCTCGGGGCAGCTCTTCTCGGTCAGGTGCACGGCCTGAATAAACGGCTCGTCGAAGAACTTGTAAAAGCCCGAGCGCATCACCTTGGCGCCCTCCGGGATCCACGCAGTGCCAGTGGACCCGCGCACGTCTTTGAGGACCTCGTCGGTCAGGTCGTAAAAGAGCAGTCGCGACTCCTTGCCCGTCGCGAGCGGCGGTGCGCCGGGCAAGGGCGGGGGCCAGTTGGGTGGCGGCGGCGGCTTGGGCGGCGAGGGCGGCGGCGGCGGTGGCGAGGGTGAGGGCGGTGGTAGCGGCGGGGGCGGCGGCCGCAGCGGCGGCGGCGAGGGCGGCGGCGGCGAGGGCGGCGAGGGCGGAAGCCGCGGGGGCAGTGGTGGGGGTGAGGGCGGCGAGGGCAGCGAGGGCGGCTGCGGCGGCGAGGGCGGAGGCGCGGGGCTTGTGGGCGGCAAGTCGTAGCCCGCATGCAAAATGCACATGCCCGCCGCGCGGTAGATCGGAAAGGGTGGCGACGGCGGCGGCACTCCCGGCGATTGTACAGGCGGGATGGAGGGTGGGTCAAAGGGCGACGGCGGCGGCTTGGGCGGCGAGGGTGGTGGGAATGGCGCAACCATCTCGTTGTAGTGCGGCCCGCAATAGCAGTAGCTCTCCTCGTGCGCGTCGTGCTGCTGCGCGTAGCCAGCGTGGTGCAGCTTGAAGCGGTCAAAGCCAAACCGGCCCAGCGAGTGGCAGCGCTGCGCGCACGCGCCCGGGGAGAGTGCGGGCGCGTGCAGGAACAGGTCGTTCTTGTTGTCATTGTTGAAGTCCCACACAAAGATCTGCTGAACGTTGGGCAGCGGGTGGTCGTGGCGCGCGTCGCCCGGGTAGCGCGACCAGGCCTGCAGACGGCGCCCCCCCGGGGAGGCAAACGTCTCGGGCATGATGCGGGAGTAGTCGCCCGTCCTGAGCGACTCTTGCGTGCCGCGATAGACCCGCACGTGGTCGCGCCCGCTGCTCGTAATCACATCCGGGTACTCGTCGCCGTCCAGGAATGTAATCTTGATGTCGCTCGTCTCCTCGTTCACGTCGCCAAAGTGGAACATCTCGCTTACGCCGCCACCGGTCTTGGTGCCGCAGACGCGCGTGAGCTTGGGCGCACCTGTTGGGTCCGACGGTGGCGACAAACCGGCACCTTGGGGTCCGTACTGGTTCCAGAGTGAGTGCTGCCCCACCCAAGCTTCTTCAAGCCCCTCCTCCTCCTTGCTAAAGAGGTAGCAGTGCCCGTCGTTGGTTTCGGCCGTTCCGAAGTTTGGCGGTAAGAACAGGACGATGTTGCACTCCGGGGTGATTTCGCACAGGTCCTTGCACTCGTCCTGCGTCGTTGCGTCGTTCCCGTCGTTGCCCGGCAGCGCTTCAAAGTGCGGCAGCGGGTGCATCGCATTCACCTTCAATAGCCCGGTACTTTCGTCGTACAAGATCAGCGTTTCCTCGTATGCACACGCGGTCAGGCGCCGCACACTGGGTGGCGGCGGCGGCGGCGACGGTGGTGGACTGTTAACAAAGGTGGACTGCAGGTCGCCGACCACCTTGTTCTCGCGCGAAAAGTTCGGATCGATCTCGTTGCGAATGCAGGCGTTTGCGCTTCCCAGGTTGGCGAAGCAGAAGAAGTTGATGCCGGCGGCAACGCGCAACGCCGACACCGCCACGCTCTCGGCGTTGTTGGTGCCAACGCCCACGTACCGCTCCAGGAAGCCCGGGAAGCCCAGGTAGGCGAGCGCATTGGGCGACTCGCGGCCGGTGCCGATGAGCAGCCCCTGGTGCCGCTGGTCGATGTCCGTGTAGAAGCGCGCCGACGAAAGCGTGCGGTGGCGCGTGTTGGCGAGCGGCGAGAAGGCAATGCTCAGCGCCGGCTCCATGGTGGTGCAGGCGCCGTAACTCCAAGAGCGCTGGTAGTGGGTGATTCCGTTGTAGGGGTCGCACGTGGACGGGTCAAAGGCCACCACGGCCATTCGCAGGAAGCAATCGCTCGAGGCAATTGTGTACGAGACGTAGTCGCACCCGCCGATCGAGGAGCACCGGTCCATGCATTCCTGCAGCGAGCCGCTCATCGTCCTTTGGTATCCCTGCTGGTCTTCGGGCATGAACACGCGGTTCGTAAACTCGTACTCCCGAACCCTGGGAGAATCGGCACCAGAGTGGTGCGGGTGACAGTTGGTGTTGAGCAAGGGCTCTTCCCAAGTCTCGTAAGCGCCACGGCACGTGGGGTGCGTATTCGGGCACACGCGATCCTCATCGGCGGGCTTCAAACAGTTGGACTCGTCCGCATTGGGACGGTCGGAGCGGCACAGCGCGCCGTAGCTGGCATAGCACCCCGTGCCAGTTGCCAGTTGCTCCACTTGAGCAAACCCATTGCTGGGCGCAACGCTTGCCTCGCCGGCGAGCAGCGTGGCCAGATCTGGCTCCGCGACCGTGTACTCGGAGAGCCGACGACTGCGACGGCGGTTCGCCCCCCCACCATCTTCGCGCGCGCGCGTAACAACGCGCGGGCTCACCCACATGTAGTCGTCTGTGTTGGTTGTGCCCACGAAGACGGCTCGCTCCGACGAGGTGCACCCAAAGTCCTTGCCGCGGCACGTGGTGCCAAATCCGAACAGTGCCCCAACAAAGTTGACAGTGGACACGACGGCCTGTCCCGCGCCCATGACGATGCCCATCGAGTGAAAGCCGACGCCGCCCGACGTCACGAGCTGCGGGTTGGCGGTGTTGTACTTGGTGAGGAAGATCTCGACCGCGCCGTCCTCGTAGACGGCCACGATATCGTCGGGCGCAACGCCGTCGACGTCGCCCGCGTACACCTGCGCAAAGTCCCTGGAGCCGATGACGAGGCCGTGCATGTCGTCAAAGTTTGTGCCAAAATCGACGTCGGGAAACATCGTCTTGTGCTGGTAGAGGCAGTTGTTGACGGTGCCCCGTGTGTCGTACCAGTTTCGGCCACTGTAAAACTCGCAGTAAAGAGTCGAGCCCGGCGGGCAGATGGTGGGGTGGTTTGCCTTCCAGGCTCCCTCGGCACCACTGGTCGGGTAGCACCGGTTGTGGATGATTTCATGCCCCGTGTTGGGGCAGAGGTACCACTTGCCGGCCTCCTTCACAACGCCGTCCGTGATGTACGTGGGCGGGGCGCCATCCACGCACAGCCGAGGCACGTTGTTCAGGTAGAGCCGGTTGCCGATGATAATGTCTGGGAAGTCGTCGTTGTCCTGCAGTAGAGCGTATGGGTGTGCATGCATGCGTGTACTGGGGAGTTGGTTGCGTGCTGAGGTTTGAAGGTTGCAAAGCGACGCACAAAGTTGCCCACAGCGGCCACTTGCGACGTGTGCACCGCCGTGCCTACAATCTGGGAGACGCCAAAGCTTGTGGCTACGGAGGCGGTCGTCATGTCGACCCCCTGAGACCACACGCGACTCGTGCGCGCCTCGCCGCGGCTGGCCACGCAGCACTGGTCGTCACCCGCCGGCATCCAGCAGTAGGTGCGATCGTGTGTTCCCGGGACGCCGAGGCGCGGCACGTTGCTGCTCGAATAGAGACGGCACGAGCTTGCATCGTTCGCACCAACTTGCGAGGTGTCGGACGTGACGTCGAAGGCGCCGCATCCGTCAAACGCCGCGCATGCGACGAGGCACTCCTCCACGGTGTACAGCCCGACGACGGAGGCACCGGCGGTCAAGCTGGCGCCAGACTCTCCCTGCCCGGACTGGCAGTGCGACCGGCCTTCGGTGTTGCAGTAGGGATGGTCGGGGTTGGGCGCATCGCGGTCCCACTCGTCGATGGGTGGGCTCGTCATCGTCAGGTAGTCGTCACACTGGGAGTTGTTCAGCAGGTCGAGGCGAAAGCTCATGATCTCGGCGATGCACGCGTCTCCCACGTCAAAATGCGCGCTGTGAAACTGGTCAATGCCCTGCGTGATGCCGTCGGCCCACTCCCATGGGCTGCTATCGACGCCTTCGTCTTCGTGCAGCACGCGCTCGCGAGCGCGGGCGCGCGTGCCCTGCAGAACAGTGCCCGTGTGCACGTACTCGCCCGGGTTTTGCAGCTCCTCGAGCTTGGCGCCGCAGATGCACTCGGTGTTGACGGTGACGTACTTGTCGGTGGGGAACTCGTTGCTGTCTAGCCAGTTGGCGCACTCGGGGTAGGCGGGCATGCACGTGTTGTCCTCTCCCTCGCGCTGGAACGCCTGGCGGCAGAAGGCCTCGCACCCCGTCGACGTGTGGTGAAAGCTTGTCCAGTGCACCGGGCAAGGGTCCAGAAGCTCGGGCCACTCGTACGCCGACGCGGGATCCGCAAGGAACAGGTCGTAAGAGACGCTGTCATATAACGTTTCGCTGCTAAACACGCCTTGCCCATCCTCAATAAGTTCATCGATCGTTAAAGCGTAGAGCCTGCATCTCGCAAGAGTCTCCGAGTATGTGACCGAGCCGCACTCCAGGGTTGCGTCGTACATATCGTTCGTGTAATCATACGTTGCATAGGCGTCCAAGTTTCCGTTGTACATCCAACCACCGGGGCCAAAGTTGTCGCAGAAGGCCAGGCATTGCGCCTTACTCACTCCCGGAATGTAGCTCGGGTTGAGGCCGACTTCGAGCTCGGGGTTGTCGGGATAGTAAAGGCGCAGCTTCTGCGAATCGGGGGGTACCCTCCCCAGTCTACTGGTTGGATAGCTTCGCGTGTTGGGCATCCCCGGATCGGCGGGGGCTTCAGGGAGCGCGCAGTGCTCCAGCTCCTCCGTATTCAAATTCCCGACCACGCCCGGGCCGCCATGGATGATGAACTGGTTCTCCGCGTGGCAGCACTCAAAGTCGGGCACGTCGTCGTCGAAGCAATTGGAGAACGCGGGCCCGCTCGGCTGCTCGATCTCGTCCATGGTCTGCTGGTACTCCTGTAGCGAGACGCGCTCGGGGCACGCCTCCGGTTGCGAGCCGTACGGGCACCCAAAGTCGTAGAAGAACTTGGTGTCGAGACTGGCCGCTCGACCGTAGTCAAAGTCGCTTACCCCAAATTCAAACGGCACGCGCACCGATCCCTCGCCGCCGTCGCTGCACACTTTCAGAGGCCACAGGCGCATGTTCTCCTTGAGCCTGTCGCCGCCGGAAACTGCCACGCTCTCGTCAAACCATACGGTGTGCTCCTGCGCAAGCGACGGCGCTGTCGCGCCCCAGTTCTGGCCGGCGCCCGTGTAGCCATTGAGGTGCGAGGCTGTGTCCAGCGCGCCGTGGAACATGCGCGGCCGCACCAGATCTCCATTGGCGTTGTGCAGCATGTTGTAGGGCGACACGCACGCGCCCTGGTCCACCAGGTTGGGATTGATGTAGACGGCCTTCTCTTGGTACTTGTAGCTCGCGTACGCGAGCGTGCCCTCCATCCCGTCGTAGGTGCTGCCAACATCTGGGTAAAAGATGTTCGGGTACGGATTGTCCGGCGAATTAAATCCACCGTTGCTGTACGGGTACGTGGATTCGTGGGTTAGGGAAACTTGTGCGTCGCGGTTGAACCGAATATCGTAGTTATCAATTCCGTGGGCGGCCATCCCAAACCGGTGGTTGAGCTCGGCCTCGGCGAGGCGCTGGCACGTCGTCGTCTGCGTGCCGCGTCCGCACTGCTCGTCCACAGCGTCGGGTGTTCCCGCATTCTGAGATGTCTCGTGCGTGCGAAGCCGCAGATCGTTTCCGTGGAAGATGTCGTCGCTGTAGTCGGAGCACGGCATCTGCATGCCGACGTCCGGGTCGCTGGTCCAATTTCCAACTGCTCCCAAGGCGACCATTGCCGCGCTGTGAGGGGCTTGTGTTGTCGGATTCACAACCACATTGGGCACCTCGCACGTTTCCGACGAAAGGGTGGCCCCCACCCGCGCATAACGCTTGGCGGGGCGCCAGCCGCAGTCGGATAAGTCAGTGTTGGGCGCGCACGGGTTGTTGCCCGGCGCGAAAACCGACCACATGAGCCCGTCTTCGCACACGCCATTGTTGGCGCGCGGCGCGCCGTTCTCGTCGACGGCCGCGCACGAGTCGTCCGGGATGTCCGGGCCCGACTCATCGAATTCGAACGCAAACCGCCGCTTGCCGCAGTTGGAGTCCGTGCCGTAGTAGCACAGCGGCTCACCCACCGACCCGGGGCCGCCGTCGCGGCACTGGAGCCACCAATCGGGTCGCATGTTCTGCGGGCCGTTTGCGACCCAGGCCGCCCAGTTGGAGTCGTCCTCGCCGGTCCAGATCCACTTGCCCGCGTGGTCCGCAACCTGAGTGGCGCCCGGCAGCCCGATGCACACGGCGTGGCGAAAGGTGCCATACCCATCTTTTGCTTTGTAGAAGGGCGTTGATTTCCAGATGTTGTATTCTGGGGGTTGGCCCGCGTTTGCGGCGCTCTGGAGATTCGCGTCGGGAGACGCGAAGCGCGGCGCGTAGCCGTAGCCAAAGACGACCAGATTCTTGCGGGTGCCGCAGCTCTGCAGGTTGGTGCCCAGCGTGCAAAACGCGTATCTGTTCTCACTGGCCGTCTTTGTGCGATCGCCGCCGTCGCTGCACTTGGCGCCGTCCTCCATCCTTCCCCTGTTATTTAAGTAGTCGCGGCCCATCCGCGCCTTCCAGGGGCAGTCGTCGTTGTTCTGGTAGAGCGGATCCCACGCAGTCTTGGAGAGGAGCGACTGCTTGAAGCCGCCGTCCCACTGCACGTCGCGCGAGTTGTCGCCCGAGCACCGGTCGCGTGGAAAGTAGAGGTCGCGGTGCGCCACAAACGGCGGCCAATCGTTTCCCGGGTCCCAACGCCAGCACTTCTTCTGCACCGGCACGTACCGTTCCAGAATAGGGTCGAACGCGGGCACCTTGTATCCCTTGGTGGTTGCAACGCCCGAAAGCTCGCAGCGAATCGCCCCGGGCGGTGGCGACGGCGCGGGCGGCGTACTGGGCGGCTGGGGCGGCGGCGGCGAGGGTGGAGGGTAGGCCACCTTGTTCTCGGCGAGCGTCTGGAGCAGGATGGAGGGCGTGACAATGTTGCTGGCATCGCGCTTTGGTCGGCAGCTGTACTCCTCGTCGTCGAGGTCAAACTCGGACCACCAGAGGCACACCTTGGAAGTGGAGGGGTTGCACAGCTTTTCGGATGACGAGTGCACGACCGCAGCAACGATGTCGTCGTCAAACCACGTGTCCACGTGGCCCAGGCGCAGGATCATGCGCGCGTACCGGTAGAATGCGCGCCAGATGTCTGCGTCGACCGACGAGCGCGCGCCAAGGAAGAGGCCGCAGTCGCCCAGCCGCTCTGCGGACACAAAGCCGCCCTCGTACTCCTTATTCACGAGCCACACGCCATGCGGCGCGAGCAGCTGGTGCCGACTCACGATATCGTCGCATTGGTCCAGGGTCACGTTGTGGCTCATGTGCAGCGGATGCAGCAGGCCTTCGGAGTTCCCGCCTCCCGGAAAGCGCGAAAAGCCCTGGTTTGAGTCGTCGTGCCCCGGGTAGAAGAAGTGCTCACCGAGCATTCCAAGGCCCGCAAGCATGTTCTCCTCGTTGCTCTCGACCACCTCGTGCCGTGCTATGCGCCTTGTGCATTCAAAGGGACACGCGCTGGAACGGTACGTGCCCTGGTCGATCATGCGGCGCGCCGTCGTCAGGATGGATATCTGCGAGACCGACTTGTGGAACGGCGCGCGGAATCCCGTCAAGATGGTGTCGCCGCTTCCGCCGCAACTGGGTCCAAAACCGCAGTACATGTAGAAGAAGGCGTTGGAGGCGTCGTCGGGACCCTCGGGCGCTGAGTTGTACGTGGCGGGCGACCACGTGCGCAGGCCGACGATGCCATCGGGCGGCGGCGCGGGCGGCATGGGCGGCAGAGGAGGGACGCGCGGCGGCGGTGGCATGGGCGGCGCGGGCGGGTCGGGCGGAGGCGGCAGCGCGTGCGCCATCTGCTGCACGCTGAAGGTCTCGACCTGCGCGGCAGCAGAGGCGTGACACGGGTGAGGGGCGAGGCGCGCGCGCGCGTGCTGGGGTTCGAGCGGTGCGCGCGCTCACAAAGGAGTGCGCCATCGCGCAATCGGGGTTGGCGTCGCAGGCGCTGCGGCATTGAATGTCGATGGGCCGCGTGTCGTCGGCGGCGTCCTTGCTCAGGAATGTGGAGCCGTTGGCAAGGATCATGCCCGATCCGACAGGCATGCCAGTGCAGACCGCGTTGGCGCCCTTGACGCCCTTGCGATAGACGACGCTGCGTTCGCTCCCTCCGGCCACTCCCACGCACAGCTTGGTGCGATACACCTTGATCTTCCTGCCATCGTTGCTGGGATCGTGCACGATCCGGTCGTCGTACTCGGGCAGCAGCAGGTCCTTGGCGACGCACCAGCAGTTGGGCCCCGGCTCGTCCTCGACGAAGACCATGGTCGCAAAGTCCATCCGGTTCTCGTAGTCCATCGCGCACTCGCGCATGCACGCGCCGATCTCCGTCACGCCGCTCACCTCCTTGTAATCCATGCCCAGGGCCTTGCCACCCTCAAAGTGGTAGCCCGGCTCGAGCGCGAGCTTGTGGAAGACGGTCGACTGCTCCTCCACCACGAAGAACTCGTTCCACGCGTCGCGGTGCACCGCGTACGTGTTTATAAAGCGGCGGTACCGTAAGCCCTCGTCGACGCCGGCCCTGGTACCCACGTAGTTGTTGACGAGCGTGGCGGTTGAGAGGAAGCGCGCCATCGCCAGGTCGTTGGGCGCCTCGTGCGACACCCCGGGCTCAGCGGTGGCGTCACCCGTGGCGTTGAGCTTGGCCATGTCGTCGTAAGCGTAGCAGTCGCACCGGGACGACCGCACGTGGGTCTGGAAGCCCTCGTACAGCCCGGGACGCAGGTCGACCTGCATCATCTCCACGTCGTCGTCGTGGCGTCGGAAGCACATCGACGCGCAGATGTCGCGCCAGAAAACGATCGCCGGCGTACCCGCTACGGAGTCGGGCATGGATTCCCACCCGGGCGCGGCGCTCGTCCAAAAGTACGGCTTGTGCCCCATGTACGCGGGCAACTCGTACGAGCCGAGCAGCATCGACGCCGCCTTGTGGTGGTCCTGCTGCCAGCCGGAGGCCAGGTGCGACGCGTGCGCGCTGTACGCGGGCGCGTCGACGTACCGGATGATATTGTCGCTCTGGCCCTTGATCCACAGGTATCCCTTTTCGAGCGTGCTGCGCCCTCGCGTGAGCACGGTGTGAGCCTTGTACATGACCGCCGAAGGAATGACGGTCGTGGCGCGCGCGCGCAGCGAGATCTCGCTCCAGCCCGACATGCTCGTGCCCTCGTTCCTGCAGGCGTGTGGGGAAAACCTTGCAGCTTGTAAGGATGAATATGGGCAGGGAAGTGTTAGGTGTGCGTGTGCGTGTGTGCGTGTGCGTGTGCGTGTGCGTGTGCGTGTGCGCGTGTGTGTGAAGGTTCAAATGCATTCTTGACTTGTTTGAGTCCTCGGTGAAACATGAACAGGTGCAGCTGTCAAAGTCGAGGCGCGGCGGCGGCGGCGGCGGCGGCGGCGGCGGCGGCGGCGAGGGCGAGGGCGGCGAGGGCGAGGGCGGCGGCGAGGGCGGCGGCGCCGACGTCGGCGCGCCCACGTCGCGAGGCGGTGGCGGCGGCGGCGGTGGAACGAGGATGCTGTTTGTCGCCGAAAGCCGGCGGCCATACGGGGTCGCTGGAAGGCCTTGGCGCACGCGTACTCGCGCGATGTTTGGCTTGAAGTATGCAATCGTCCGTGCAGGGCCGCAGCGGGTTGACATGGTGCCAAAGCCGCAGCGGTTGGAGACAGAGTTGGGCCCGCCGTCGTGGCACTGCGTGTCCACCACCGCGGTCCCGCCGTTTGACACGGTGCGCTCGTCAAACTCTTCGTTGGTGAGGTACACGTTGTTCTCGGTGTCAACCCAGCACGAATCGCGGCACGAGCCGCTTGGGTCGTTGCCGTTACGCACGCAGTGCGTGTCGGTTGTGGTGTCGCGCGTGCGCGGGTTGCACTGGTGCATGGATGTGCCGTAGTTGCACGCAAAGTGCGTCGATTCTGCTTTGGTGCTCGTGTATTCGTCCGTCCACAGTATGGCGATCGCGTCGAACCCGCCATCGGAGCACACCAGCTGGCTACCGATTGGCTTGGCGCTTTCTGCCGCGCAGTAGCCCGTGCTGCGCTTCTCTGCGATCTCGTCCTCGGAGCCCGAGCAGTCGAGTCGCCAGGCGTTCGGCTTGCTGGGATCGGGGTAAAAGTACGCCCGGCACGTGTCAAGGCTCCCGTAAAAGTGCTCGTTTGGCGGCGGCGAGGTGGGTGGCAGCTGCGGCTGTGGCGGAGGCGGAAGGGGGCGCGTAACGTTGCTGGAACCCTGAAAGGCCTCGGAGACGATAGCCTGCGTCGATCGCGGACCCCAGGCGGCGCAATCGGTGGCGTCGGTGCCCAGCGGGCACCTGGTGGTCTGGCCTACGCCCAAGTAGTGCGGGTCGTCAACAAACGTTTGTGTGCCAAAGCCGCCGTCCTCGCACACGCCGTTGTTGGCACTGGCGCACGTGTCGTCCTGCTCGATCTCGCGCGTGTTTTCGCGAAACCCGCACGCGTCGCACTGCGTGGCATAGGGGCACACTGTGGGAATCCACGAGCCCTTTCCGCCATCGCGACACTTGGTGTCACCGTCGACGATGCCCGTGCACGTAGTTTGACACTCGGAGAAGGGAGCGTACGGTGGCAGTGGTGGCGGTGGCGGCTCTCCCGGCGAGGCGGGCGCACTCGGAGGCGACGAGGGCAACTCGACCGCGCCCGTGACCGTGAACGCGCGCAGCGCGCTCAGGTGCTCGGAGGCGCAGTTACGCGCGCACGACTGCTCGCCGTCGTTTGCGCCGGGGCACGAGAGCGTGTGGTGGCTCGAGCGCAGCGCGAGGTCGAGCGTGTGCACGTTGGTTATGCGCTTGACAAGCGCCGACGCCTGGCCCTGCTCAGCGTCGAAGATGCTGCCCGCGGCGCCGCCGCCCACGACGTGCTCGCCATCGGCGTACGCCGGGTAGGCGTGGAAGTCCTCGGCGTATGTGATGGGCGGCGGCGGCGGAAAGGTGTGGAACGTGGCGGGCCGGTTGGCGCACGCGCAGTAGGGTAGCTCCGAGAGCTTGCACCGGCGCGGGTTGGACGCGTTGAACTCGGCGAGCATGTCGGGCAGAAGGTCGTGGAAGATGCCGCCGTTGGCGCCGCCGAAGGAGCACCCCTGCAAGTGTGGCAATGGGGCGTCAGGGATGACGAGGGGCGTGAGGTGATTGGACTGCTGTGATTCGCACCCGGAAGCAGCCCTCGTCGAGGTCGAGGCCCTCGCACGGCGCGAACGAGAGGCGCAGCACGTCGGCCGTGCCGTGCTCCTTGGCGTAGTCGGCCACGATGCCTCGGCACGTGGCGTACGAGACGATCTCGCAGTCGGGATCGTAATCGGTTTCAAAGTCGCGCTCGCGCTGCTGGAAGTAGGGCGCGGGCGGCGGCGGCGGCGGCGGCGGGCTTGGAGCGGCGGGCACGAACGCGCCTGTGGGCGGCGGCGGCGGCGCGGGCGGGCGCGGCGGCGATGGCGGCGTCATGGCACACTTGGAGTCGTGCAGGTTTTGGATGTCCGGATGTAGCACGGGCGGGCACTCCCTGCACGCAAAAGGTGGCAACGTCAAGCAGCGCATGCACAGTGTGTGGTTTGTGCGCGCGCGCGCGCGCGCGCGTGTGTGTGTGTGTGTGTGTGTGGTTTGAGTATTGCATCTTGTTCCTTAGGAGGAAGTCGAGGCACGAGTCCTGCGCGCAGCCCTCGCTCGGGCACTCACTGAAGCCGTCGTCCTGCGGCGAACGGGGTGCACGCGTGGGTGCGAAAGGGCGCGATGGGATGCGCGGGCGTTTGGCGCGCCTGCCCGCCCGCGTGAGAATCGCCGTTGCAGCTGTGCCAGCAGACCCGCTCGCAAAAGGGTGCGATCATGCCGTATCCAACAATGGGCTGGTACTTTCCGAGGCTCTCGGCGATGGCCATGCAGAGGGTCTGGTGCGCGTGGCCCTCAAGCCCGCCCTCGCAGATGGCCACGATGCGCGGCTTGACGACCTTGCGCACGTAAACTTCGAGCGCGGCACGCTTGAGGCCGGGCGGTGGCGGCGGCGCCTGTTATGGAAAAGGTGAAATTTGTAACTTGTGAGAAGCATGTAGCTGCATTTTATGATGGTTCAAACGCTGTTTGCTCACCCGCACTGGGTCGTAGAAGTGCGGCGTCTTCACGCCCGGCGGCGGCGGCGGCGCCTGCGTGGAACGTGTTTGGGCGTAGCGTGTGGATAGGGTTTGGGTATAGCCGCGTGTTCAATGTGAGCTGCTCACCGCCGCGGCCGCCACCGTGAGCAGCCCCGAGGCCTGCCTGGAGTCGCACGGCTTGAGGTGCGCGTACATGTGCGCGCGCGGGCCGAGGCCCGAGGCGACCAGGATGCACCGGTTTTCGCCCTTGCGGTAGATGAGCGTGCTCGCGTCCTCGGTGGGCCAGTGCATGTGCACGTCGCCACCCTCGGTTGAGGGGCTGGCAGCCCAGAACCCGGTGACCCCCTGCGCAGGCAAGGGAGGTGTGTGTCAAGGTGGATGCCACGCCAAGTGTCGGGATTGGAGCACAAGTTTGCAACTTGTGCCGCCAGTGTGGAATGAGAGAGCTGGCGCCGACCCACACGGCAGGAAGGGGCGCCCTGTGTGCTCGTACGTGCGCGCATGAGTGCCACGCCTCCGCCCAAGGACGCGTTTGCCGCATTGATGCATGCGCGCGAATCCACGTGCCCACCACCGGACGATCCGTGGAAAACGGCTGTTCTGTACGAGGCCCACTTGGAGCACGCTGATCCATCGGAGCCGCTGTGGCGCGTGCCGTACTTTGGCCAGATCGTGCGGTCCGGCACGGCCGATGAAATCTTCAAGAATCGGAAGCGCGAGCACGAGCTCGGTGCTGCGAGGGAGGGAAAGGAGCTTGGATTTCACGCGGTTATTGGCCGGTTTGGTCCCGACGCCATTGAGTGGCGTATTGTGTCTTCCGAGTCGGGTCGGCGCACTGCCATGCGGAAACTAGCCAACTTTGAGGAGAAGCGGCTGATCGCCGAAAATGGTGGCGTGCTGCGCGACATGGATGAGCGACTGGAGCAGACGCTTAACCTTACCGAGGGTGGGCAGTGGGGTGACCCCGCCAAGTATTGGGCTGCCATTGACGCCAAGCGTCGATGTGCTTTGAACAAGTTCAAAGCGGCCATGGAGGCGTATGTGGAGGAGTTCGGGTCAGCATTGGTGCCAGCATTGTACGTCAATGAGGACAACTATTACCTTGGATGCATCTTGGGCCATTTTCGAGACGGACAGATGAGAAATGGAATGCCGGAACAGGAACGCATTGAGGCGTGGGCAGAAGCGCTTCCGGGGTGGCAGTGGAATGTAGCCATAGCCATGTCCAAGCATTCGCTTGAGGAGTTCCAACAGCGCATGGGAGAATATGTGCGCGCTCACAATTCGTCGCTGGTTCCAGTGGCGTACTGCACTGCCGATGAGTACCGACTGGGTGAACACCTGAGAGACTTCCGCCGCGGGAACAATTTCAGAGCGTTCAGGTGCGATGCCAAGATCATTGAATGGGCCGAGTCGCTTCCTTTCTGGACGTGGCATGCGCCGTGCGACACAAAAAGGAATATCAAGTGGTCCGGCATGAGCGCAGAAGATCGCGACTTTGCAGAGAGGCGGCATGCCCAAGACCGTAAGCAAAAAGGAAAGCAGCGGGCAGAATTGGAACAGCTTCGCACAATTTGGCCAGGTGCGTTGATGCAAGATCTCCCAAAAGCGCGCAAAGAAGGGTTGATTTCCACTCCGGAATCAAGGCGCGCTGACAAGCTGTCTGCAATGACGCCATCGGAGAGGGCCATTGAAGAGCGGCGTATTGCAAAGCATACTCGCGCAAATGCCAAAAAGAGTGCAAACTTGAAGTTCCTCCGCACGGTGATGCCAAATGCTACGTCAAGAGACGTTGCTCGCGCCAAGCGCGAAGGGTGGATGCCAGAGGCAGCCAAGTGAACCGGCGCGTGGTTTGGGCGAGTTCAGTGTGTGTGTGTGTGTTGGTTGGTTTGAGTTTTGCCAATTTTCCTGCTGTCGACTGAACGCGAGCATGCTCATCGCCTCGACGATCGTGCGCGGCAGCGGCAGCCCGCCCGCGCCGGGCGCCGGGTAGTTCATGTCGGGCACCTGGGCGGCCATCGCGGCCGCGTCGGCGTGCGTGATCAGCCGCGCGTCGTCGCGCGTGCTGGGGAGGCCCACGCAGAGCGGATCTGGTAATGGTCAAGGGTGCGTGGTCAGGTGGAGGGCGCGTGTGGCGTTCGACGGCGTTGGCGCACTGTCGAGCCCGGGCGCGGTGGCGGAGCACTGGCGCTCCGACTCGATCTGGCGCGTGTAGAGCTCTGCGAGGCGCGGTCGCGTGGTGAGTGGGTG
>Ga0209666_1000853_pt1 | contig 23251 bp, 19 predicted proteins | sample SaaInlV_125m_DNA_FD_184679 | JGI IMG/M metagenome (GOLD analysis project Ga0209666, IMG submission 184679) | Marine microbial communities from expanding oxygen minimum zones in the Saanich Inlet - Saanich Inlet SI037_S3LV_10m_DNA (SPAdes)... | ecosystem: Environmental > Aquatic > Marine >...
AAACTTGATGAACAAAGGTTCCTGAACGGTACTAAATGTAATTTCAGGGTGACCCCAAAATGGTTTTATCCCTTGCAAGTTTAGGCTCTGCGAGTTTGAGTTTGGGCCAGGTAAGTTTGTTACGTGTATGAGCTGTTGTGCTCCCCTCAGATGATCTTTAATACTATTGCTTCCTATGTTACCAAACGGAATGTCCAGAAGCATGACTGTGAATGCTGCAAGACAATGAGACTTGTAATGTTTTAAATCAGTCTTAATGTGACCTTTTACCGAATCGATGGTTTTAGCCTCAATGTCGTTTTTGGATATAAACGACATTGGGTTATGCATTTCTGTGTTAGTCAGCTTTTTTTGCTTAATGGTCTCAGTAATTACTATACTCAAATGTCTCAGTATGAACAAATAAAACAATGTAAACAAGTCTCTATCCTGAAAAAAACTCACATCATTTTCATAGTTTAATGTTTTTGCTGGAGAAAGTAAAAAATCTAACAATTTGTGTTCACAGGATTCGTTATTAATGTAGAATTCTTGGGCAAAGTTGACTGAAATTTGCATCAAAAGAATATCAAACTCAAATTCCTTTTGAAGAGGTTTAAGGGGTGGAAATACAGGAAATAAAGGCGATAGTGACCTCATTAGTTTTGGACGGACCTCTGGTTTCAGCATCAGAAACCGTTTCATTCCCTCAGAACCAAATATATTGTAGGCTGAATGTTCTGATTTTCTTCGTAATAACTGGAGTGCAATAAAATGATAACCCTGCACATACTTGACTCTATTCAAAACACTGAATATATTCTTTAGTTTCGTACGGTTCGTAAGGTGATTCGCGCATCGAGTTCTTTCAATATCTTGCATTAATGTTTTTTCATTATTATTGGTTAGGGTGTGTTTCTTACCAATGGTCATACTGCTCATATTCTTCGCAAGTGCATTTACATTTGTAACTTGAGCTTTCTTTTGCACTGTATTTGTATTTGCAGTTCTAAGTCTCTTCTCCTCTCTCGAGTTTGCACTTGTAAAAGCTCTCTTTTGTCTTGTCGATTTTACACTTGATGTTTTTCTCTTAGGGGCTGCAGTACTATTTATAAATTTATTTGCATTTCTCTTTTTCCCTGAGAGTGTGTTGATGGGCGAACTTCTTGAAGAGTTGGGAGTATAGTAAAGAGAAGATTTAGAAGATCTAGACGAGTTAGCCGATTTTGTTTCAGACTTCATTATTAATTACTATACAGGTTTTTTTATTTATACGTCCATTTTCTCTTCCCACTTCGTTACGAAGGCAGAAGCTTCTCCTTCCGTTTCATACCAGCAAATCGGTCGAATGGGAGTGTATAATTTTTTGAACGTCATACTCAAGAACCCATCGTTGAACTGATCTTCCCCTACCTTGATCACACTCCCGACGAGACGCGTCTGGATAAATCTCTTCACAGCATTAAATGCTTCGGCTGCGTACTTGAGTTGTTGCAATGTGAATGCATCAGTCTTGGACACATCGATGAAACTGTAACAAGGAGAGGATTCGTCGTTGTTCTTGATAAATTGAGTCATACAAGCAAAAATCTCCTTTGTGTCATTCATAGTCAAATTATTCTTTGTTTCGCATGCGCAAATCACGAATTCTCTCTTCCCGATCACTTTCAACAGTGACACCTTGTATGTTGCCTTATCAAGTACAATGTGTTCTGTGGCGCCATGGCTGCTTATCAACTCATCTATGAGAGAAATGTACATTGTTATATTGTCGTAAATAAAGTCTTACCTTTAATCCGCAGTAAGTGTAAAATGGATAGGTCAATACCTAGGCGCTCGACTTCCGAATATGTTCATATAGATAGTGCATTCAGGGGTGAAAACAAACCGACATGTGAGTATGAAGCTTTCTTTAACTCATTCACAAATAGAAGATCTAAAATAATCAAGGATGTGATTGGTGCCCAAATAAACAAGGTTTCGCTTCCAAGAATTAATGACAATATAATCTCTGGATTCAACATCATAAATTTGCATATTTCAATCTCGGATCCTCCCCTAATACGAAACATCTCAACCGATCTGGAACTCATACAATATCTGCAAGAGTTAAATCCTCATTTAACACTCAAACCCGAAATAAAACTCATCAAGACTTCAAGACCATGGGATTCTGGGAGTGCAGGCAAAGATAAAATTGTCAAAACATACAAAATAAAGTCCATCAATGGAAATCAACTGCTCTGCTCATCGATTGCGTTCCCAGGATCTAAACAGCTCGACATGGAGCATTACTTGCTGGTTACACAAGAAGAAACGATTTGGGACATAAGTTTTCCAATCGAATTAAGTCTATCCAGTACGGAATCACATAGATTATTGTTAAAACCAGGTTACTATCCCACCGCATCTTTGATTATTTCCGAATTCTTCAACTCTGTAACGAATCCACATGATGGTTACCAAGTGAATGAGGACTTACAGTATGACTGGAACGATACCAGTACTCCAAACGGCTGGTCAGTCTTCAAAGAAGCCCGGGGTAATTGGACAGTACATTTTCGAACCTCACCTAGCAATATGAATATCTTTTTCAGCCAGCAGCCTGGTAGATTCGACATGCTGCAACAGTTAGGTCTTAGATCTAATGACCCTATCAATTGGGCAACGCCTGGAAAAACATACAAACTCGAAAATCAAATTTTCAAAATGAGAAAAAGTACTGTAAGTCCTAATACCTCGTCTGACGACAACACCATTATTGGTGATAATTCTATTACATCATATGATTCATTCGAGCTTAATTTCAGAGCCATTAACCTATTTCCAAGAAGATACGTAGATGTCATTGTTGAAAATATACCACACTCGAGTATTACTAATAGCTTGCTACACTCTGATGGCGTATTTGCTAGGGTAGATTTGTCACAAAATCAAAAACTCTCATACTCTACAATGAACGACATTATGTCGTCGAACAATCACGAGACCTTTGACGAATCAGCATCAATACAAATGTATGTCACATACGAAAACACCACGAACACCCCACGTATATTTGACCCAATTAGCCTGGATCATTTGAAGATAAAACTTGTGGACAACTTGGGTAGCAAGTACAACTGTGAAGACGATCACATGATTGAAATCCAACTTTTGACACTGGGAGATGCTCTTTCACCATTCGACTTTCCTGTTGCCGACACTGGTTCCTTCTTGCCACCAAGAAGAACTCTTACAGACAAATCTAAAAGAACACGCCAGAAAAGAAATGAAGAACAAAGGAAGGACTTTCAGAACACCACTCCTAACACCACTCCTAACACCACTCCTAACACCATTCCTAACACACATAATCCCTCTCCAATAACAGATTGGATGAAAGAAAACAAACTGGAACTAGGAGTTAGCGGAGTCACATTCTTTACCGTGCTGTACATCACACATAAACTTGGATTACTCAACTCTCCTAATCCTTCCAGTCATCGCCCCACTGTGTGATTACGTTTCATCAAGACTTGGCTTATAGTCCAGTCGCGTGGTCATCACAAGGTCAGTTGTTGCGAGCGCGCTTCGGGCGGGACGCACCGGAGATTCCGTCGGCGCAGACTTTAGCAAGCATCATGTGGCGCATGGAACTATCCTCCTTATCGAAGATGTTGACAAACTCCTGGAGAGCTAAGTCTTCCGGCTTGCGCATCTCGATCTTCTCCTTCCAAGTAAGACGTGCAGCGATATATGCGCAAGTTGGCGAGCGGTTCATGCCAGCGTTACACACAATCATGACCACCTCGCCCTTCTTGAGCCTTTCGGACACAGCCGTGGCATACTCTATCATCTTGTTGATTTCCTTCTTCCCCCACGCCTCATTGCGTGTCGGGTCAGAAATGACCTCTTGCTTCACAACTTCAATGGTCACTCCTTCAGGCGGCGTCTCATTACCAAAGATATTTTTGCCTTTGTTGGAGAGGAACTGGAGGATGTGAGTGATCTTTTCATCTTTGATCGTGTCCAAGCACGTCTTAGGATGAGCACCAACACCCAGCAAGATAGACATCTGTGAGGGCGATGAGGGCGGCGGGTAGTGTCAGTGTCTCAGCACAGCGTCGGGGAACGCCAGGCAGAAAGGGCGGATGTGGGGGTGGGGGGAGGCGTGGTGAAGTGTGCCGGTCAGCAACAGGCGATACATACCTGTGTGTACCAGAAGACCACAGGGGATCGGGTAGGAACGTAAGGGACCTGGTGCGCGAACGCCACAAGCTGTCCTCAGATCTCCGTGTGCCACTATATAAGTAAGTGTACCTCCAGGGTGACAGGACGACAAGCTGGGTGTTGAACAAGAACAAGCGCCAGGTGCCAATGGGGGTAAACTCACCCGGCCTGGCGTACGGACCCGTTCGTCCTCCATAGCACCGAGCACCTCAGTCAGTAAGACTAGGGCAACGTGCTGCGACACCGAGCCCTCCGTCACTGTGACGGAGGGCTCGGTGTCGCCACAAGTTGTTCGACCTCTTTTTCTTTTCACCAACAGAGGCAGAAACGTCATGTTATGCATCCATTTACACTTGATACATGTGTGTATAATCTTCTGCAATTTTGATAAAAAAAGGACGTACTAATTTAATGTAAATGAAACTACCAAATGTAACAGACAATATTACTACACTGAAAGAAACAGAGTAACGCACATGGAATGAACGCACACGCCTATTTGATTCCTCGATTGGTTCTGGTTCTATTGGTTCTATTGGTTCTATTGGTTCTATTGGTTCTCCCCTTTGATACATTCTTCTTATTAAAGACTAGATATTTTAATTTATAACGATGGATCTTCTAATAAACGCAGCCAGCCTAGACCAGTTGTACGTTTCATCTAACACCCCATCATCTAAGAGGAAAGAAAAGTACGAGTTTCTCTTTGATGATGGAAATGTTGTTGTTCATGGTGGAATGATGACGCGACTTTGTCAGGAAGGCCACGTTTTTAAAATGCTAATTTCTGGTGGCAACGGTTTTAGAAATGAAGTTATCACAGGACCGATTTGTATACTACAGCACTACCATATATCCAAAAAAGCTTTCTCAGCATTAGTTTTCAGCTTGAGAAACGACACACCTAAGAGCTGTCACAAGTACCGTCTCGAATATGAGTCCATTGGAGGATTCAAATTCCTAGACAAATATCATAAACGAAGGGTTCAAAGAAATCTGGAGAAGACAACTCCATTGAAAAATCATAAAACTAAAACCATCCGTCCTGCCTCTCATATAGAAGTAATCAATTTGATTTCTGATGATGAGGAGGAAGACTTACTTGATAACGCTGCTTAAATCGGTTTTGGTGGTATCGCGAGGCAGCTCGTGCGACATGGTCGGTTTGGACGTCTGGCCACGTGTGACAATATTGGGGGAGTTAACTAACTCTTGACTGTAAATCCGAATGCTCTGGCACCGGGCTTTGTCGCCATCAAAGATATTGCAGCTCCGTTTCTCACAACATGCCCAGATAAAATGGAAGTGGGTGAAGGTTGATTTGAGCGTATTTTTATTGTTAATGCGTCAATTGTTGATGGCCAGTTCGTAATTCTTGTTTTTGTACCATTACTGGTAAGCAAACTTGATGAAATGATTCTAACAAAGATTGTGCAATCTTCTGGAGAGGAAGCAAACAAATAAACTGCCTCTTTTGTATCAGCCGATTGACTTGCCACATGAAAGATGGTGTTTGTGTTAAAGTCTAAAATATCTGCAGCTGTAGTGGTTTCGTCTGGCATGGTCGGTATCTCTTCCGGAATTCCTTGTGCAGATCTAAGTTGATTTTGCAAATTATTCCAATATAAGAAATCTTTCATTTAACATGTGACAATAGTTTTATTCAAAATACGGAAACGTGGCCACGACCATTGGGATCAGCTTGAATATGTGGATTATTCATACATACATATCAGAACAATATATAAAATATATAATTAATCTAATGAGACTTCAGTTTTAGTTACGTAGCCTCCCAGGGAGTGATGTTGTATGACGAATGAACCAGTATCTGTCACACCGAGGCGCCATTCTTTGACATTACCAAAGTAAAGAAAGTTGTTTGTGGCAAGATTATCACTTGAAATATCGCCATCAAACTGGTATTTTCTCCCCGTGGCAGTGACAAGCAAGTCACCAGAATCATCAACATTGAAATTGGCACTTGTTGGTGTATTGGAAGGGTTCATGAGAGACAATTGAGGTCCATTTTCGTCAGAAACGTTCAGTTTCGCATTCTCTACGGTCGTATCAATGTTCACGCATTGTTTTTTAAGAGTTAAAATTGGGCTATCGGCTACAAAAAGGGCGCCTCTGCCATTAGAGTTTGGCAGAGATGCAAAAGAGAAATTAATTGACTCTGCCTGCTGGTCAAAGTGAAGAAGTGATGCTAAGCCATCTTCTCGGAACCTCAAAACGTCAGCGTCATCTTGAAAAATATTGAAGCCGATTCTCTCTTGTAAAGAAATCGTATTGGTTTCCACACCAGGAATGATCATTTTCTTATCGACAGTTAAATCACCTATTTCGTCCTCCGAGAATGTTGTATTCTTTACTTTTAGTGATTCTGAGATTTCCGTTGAACCAGTTATTCTTGCCCCAAAACTACTCAGATTCAACAAACTTAGATTTCCTAATTTGTGATCTACGGAGAAATTTTCGAAAGAAATATCAAAATTGTTGAATTTGATTGAGTTTTTGTCAGCAAAAAAAGTTGTCGCCCCTAACTCCTCGATGCTAAAATTGCCTTCAGGTTTTATGAGTCGCAGATTACCTGCAGTTTGCACCAGGCTTGTTGTTCGATCAATCACCAGGTGTGTATTTTGCGACAGGTCGTTACTTGATGCTACTATATATGAATCAGATGACGCTAAATAACCAGACGAAAACCCGTTTGATCCGACCTTGCAAGTGATCATTGCCTGGTCTGCCTCATCACCCAGTGCCTCCACGGTTGTCCGAGCCATCGTAGATAGCGATTGTAACACGGCACAGTCATCATCTGTCTCGCTGAACACGTGAAGAGGAAAAACGGGAACAATACCGATTCCAACACCATCACTTCTAAAATTTCCTGTGATCGTCAGAGCCTCCACCTCAGACGAAAGTGTCGTATTAGCCAGAGTGATTGAATCATCAATTGTGACTGGACAAGTAATATGAATGGTTCCAGAGGCAAAAACTTCGAGAAGAGAATTTGAACCATCTAGACCAGAAACTACCCTTAAAGAATGGTTTGATTCCGTCCCACAAAGAATCTCCAGTGAAAGTTGTGCGTCAGATTCGTTCAGTGGATTGGTGTACGACAAGCCCAGAGCAAACGAGCGGAGCGTAGTGTCATCCACTGGGCTCCAGTAGATGGGAGCAGTAAAGACGCGTTCCGCTCTAAACAAGTCGGCAAGGCTCTGCTCAAGGAAGATTTTGTTAATCGCATCCCCAGAGTTCACTGGATCTCCTAAGTTAATGATTTTGTTATTATTAATGTTCAATTCAGAAGAAAATGACGAGGGACTCATCACTGAGAATAAAACGTCAGACACAGAAAGTACATTCGAGATGGCCAGGGATTTACAGTCCAAAATCATATGATCGTCCAGTCCACTTGCAACAGTGAAGGTGCAGTCTCTTATTGTAATGGTCGGTGCAGTGCCGCCAATATCTAGTGACGCAACACTTAGTCTTTCCACAAGAGTGTCTTTTTGTAAGAGCAATTTGTTATTGATACAATCCATTTGAAGGAATGCCTCATCATTAAAATACACTCCAAATGTGTTTTCTTTTTCAAGTGGGTAGTTTCCTACACCAACAGTCCATTCGTCGGAATTCCTTCTGTTCTGAAGGACGAGAGCTTTACGTGTATCGGTCTGCAGTTTTATGATACTTTTATCATCAGAAGTCACGCGTATTCCGTCACGAAAAGGCAAGGCTTTGATATCTATTCTGGCATTGTTTTCTTCTTCTTCTTTCCCCAGAATCAGACTATCGCGGGACAAAGTTAAAAAAATGTCTTCATCTTGAATAAAGTGCACCCCACCATTGGTGGGGTGAATCGTACTTACTTGATGAAAACTACTACTTGCAATGGAGGAACAGCTGATAGCTCCTGTTGTTAACCCCCCTTGAATTACGCACGATTCTGCAATCGACACATGCGACGAGACCACAAGACTTGGTGCTATTCTCAACGTTGTTCCGGTAATTGAGTCGACATCAAGAGTTTCACTTCTCAAATGACTCACACTCAAGTCTTTATTGAAGACTATGTCGTTTGAGGAGGTTATCGTGGTTTCAGAAACACCGTTTTCTATACTAAAATGCATTGAACCTCTTGACATTTGAAAGGAAAACTCGTCAAAAACGAAGCTAGCTCCGTCTCCTACTTTGCATTCGAGTATGCCACCATCCAGCAAAACGTCAACTCCCTGACCTGAAAGCTGGTGCAGACCACTTGCCTTGCTAACGTTGATTCGCTCTGTGTACACGTACTGGGTTGAGAGCACTTGCTCTAGAACACCCGACTCGGCATGCAATGTTTTACCTCTCATCATTTGCGATGTAGAAATATTACCAGTGATATTCATACCCGACTCCACCATGATATTTCCAGCTAATGCCCTGACATTGTCACAAACCAAAGAGTTTGTACTCAAAGAGGCAACTTCAGTGTCTGGTAAAGATAATTTTGAGCAAGATATGACAAACTCGCGCGAAGTTTGAAGAAGGCCGTCTTGTAACACCACATTTGAATCATCGCCGAAATCAATAGTCAAACTTTTACTTATCTGTAATCCAGAATCATCAAAAACCAGTGCATCGGTCGTATTTGAATGACGTAAACTAAACTTGTCTGTCGAAAAATTGTGGTTTGTTAGAATTAGGTCGTCACATTCTACTCTCGTGCAAGTCAATCTATTGTGCAACGCATCAGTAGACTTCACTGTATGACAGATCAAACTAGAATTCGTTACTAATCCGTCTGTTGTACTACGTAACTCGATGTGGTCGTTTTGATTGTTGTGAAACGTTAAAGTCCCACTCAAACCAAGAGAACTGGTTGACACGACCGGTGTAATCATTCCATGAGAAACTGTCAAAAGGCTCTCTTCATTGCTGCTAATAACTGTATTGTTCTTTTCACCCTTCATTGTTAAGCTAAACGTCTCGAGATGTTGCATACACGCGCGGCCGCTGACGTTCAAGTCATCTGTCTCCGCCTCATTAAATTGCGCTTTGTCACCAATGCATGTATGTGCGCGCAGTTCCGAACACGAAATGCTGGATGAAAAACTATTGTCCGTGAAAGCGTGTGCACAACTCAAATTAGTGGATTTCACGCCATTTGTCACAAAATTGTCTGCATCAAGTTTAATGTAGTTTGAATCATTGATGACACTAAACATACCCACAGCAAGAAGATCACCAGTAACCAGTCCCCCACTCACAGATAGACCGATACAGTTGATCTTGCTCGCGGTCGCCTGTGAACAGCTCAGAGTTGTCAGGCGCGTCTCTCCGTCAGCAATGATTTCGGATGCAGATAGCGATGTCACCTGACCCAGACCAACAATTAATCGTTCTGTTTCCACACTCAAAACACTCAAAACCCCACTCTTGCAAGTCAATCCACCGCTCATCAAAGACTCACTGGATAATACCACTGACTTAAGTGAGTCCAGTCCGCTCACAGTTATACCATCATCTTCAAAATTCATAGTGGTTGTACCAAGCATCATCCGTGACGAGCTTGGTAAATCCAAGCACTCGCCACAGTCTATAGATTCTACCAGAAGTTTTGAAACAGACAACACAGAAGTGACACACTCATCCAGGCTCATTTCTTTCGCACTCAAAACAGAACACTCAAATCTATCACAGTTAATATCCTCCGCAGCAACAATGGACGTTGACAAGTCCGGAACCCGCACTTGCCCGGGACCCGTGAGACTTAAATCACCGTCCTCTGTCTCTGAAACATCCCAGTGCCGAATACTAAACTTGCTGACAGAACAACACGTGGAAAAGACAGTCTCACTATTCAAAACTTTGTTATTCAAAACCGTTACATTACTCTCCTCAGACCTCAGTGGACCAGAGAGCATCACAACCCCGCTTTCGCCTCTTTCTATAGTCACATTGTTAGAACCCAAAGGATGACTGAAACTTGCTACCACAGGTCTGAACTCGTTACCGGAACATGCAATCGTACTTGTATTCAAACTATTACAACTCAACGTTCCCTGCATGACAGTATCCGTACTGATAGAAACCTCCTCCGGAGAAAGTGATAAAATATCCACTGTCCTTACGTCTGTATCACCAATGTTTACAGAGAACACGATTTCTCCTGCTCGTTCATTGTTATGATCATTAAAGTGCTGCACTCGCATTTCCCCTAATTTAACAAGCTCATCGATGCCGATCACTCCGCTAGAAGGACCAGACATTGCTAAATCCGACACAGCAAACCCATTGGAATCCACTGAAAATGCGTCCTTGTAGCTTTCGCCATCGTGCACCGAAAATCGAATCGACTGATTCGGATTTGAGATGTCACCCACCTTAAAAATTAAATCTTTATCCATGATCTCAGTGCCATATCTCACTGCGGAGATGTCATTTTGGACTCGTAACTGCTTGATTTCAAGGCTACCGAAATCGCTCACAGTTGCCATTTACATAGGCACGGAATAATACACACAACTTTAAAACGAGCTGATAAACATTTTGGAGTACACGAAAATTGATAGATTAATTACTAATCACGCAATGAATCTTATCCAGCTGCTCCTTGTAACGCCGGCCACCGTCAGTACCACTCGCACTCTCCTTCACCCTATCCTGGTGATCCAAAAAACGTAACCCCTCTCGTGTATCCTCGTCCGCCTCAATCTCCAACTCGCCCGAATTGTCATCGTAAAGCTGCTCTAAAACGTCCCCCTTCGCCTGATTCTCCCATTGCTTCTCCCCATCCTCCCCTTGAACCACCACCTGGTAAATAGCACGCTTCTGGTTCGGAATTCGCACATTGTTGTTCACACCACCCGGTGCCCGCCGGTACTTTAGCTTGATGAACTGAGGCACCGCGTTCACCGGGTCGGCCAGCAACGAACGGATCTGTGCAGGGGTGATATGATTGATAGACTCCTTGCCAAAGACGTTGATGTGCTGCTCCACCACGTACTTGTTAGTAGTATTATTAACTGTAGTAGTCCTTGGTTTCTTTGCTACTTGTATTAATTCGTCAATTTGTTTATCTTTCGCCGCTAGCTGCTCTTTCATCTGCTCTTTCTGCTCTGCTAGTTGCCTTTGGTAAGTCTCCTTGGTATCCTCCAACTCTTTTTTCAATGTTGCTATGTGATCTTTATCACTCGTGGTGACTTGCTTACATCTCTTCTTGTGTGTGGACCAATTACTAGACAAAATGGTTGTGTATCCACACTCACAGATCCGTGGCTCTTTATATGCATGTACCATTTTTACTTGATAAACTCCTATATTTTTGTTGTCTTTAAGAGAAAAAAACCTCTATACAAAGGCTATACAGTGTTTACCTCTCCTGATATCTCCTCTACTGGGGGGACTCCTTCCTTTTAATGTTGCGCCACACAGACCTCTATACAAAGGCTATACAGTGTTTTGCACCTCCTGTCACCTCCCTTACTAGAGTTACTCCTTCCTTTTAACGTAATATAATAACACAAAATAAAGATAGCACGAAGAGAAGAGGGGGGGGGGGGGACACAAAAATTTTGAAAACTTTTTATAGAAACCAAAACCTTTGAGGGTCTTGTAAAATATTTGGGGTCGGAAAAATTTTGGGTCGGAAAAATTTTGGGTCGGAAAAATTTTGGGTCGGCGCCGAAGGCGTTCCACCCCAAATTTGATTTCCACCCCACCCGGTACCAGTGGGGGTAGACACACCCGACTGCATCGCGCGCGCGTCGCCCGCCTCCGCCCTCGCGCGAAGTGCATTCAGTTCGCTCTCGTTGCGTTGCGCCTCCTTCCATGCATCCAGTGTTTTGCAAGTGCCATCGCCACCGCCACCAGCCGCGGGCGAGGGCTAGGGCGAGGGATGATTTTTCTACATTCACCTCAAACCTCGACTTTTCGGTCTTTCTCTACGTGTAAATATAAAAGCACCCACAATCAATAAAAACGCTCCTATCGAAAGCCCTACCCACTGAGAGTTCCCGCCACCTTCGTCATCGCCTGGCTTATGGCCTTCAACGCATTTTATGATTCCGCCCTTTCCAACTTCACAATCACCACTCATTTATTATTATAATATATATTTTTTCATTCTTAATATAGACCTTTGGACTTTAGGTCTTGGTAATATTCACGAAGTTCTGATGTACTGTATCCTAATGCTTTCATATGCAGAACACCACGATTAATCTTTAAACTTTTGAACAATGTTCCCTCTTTCTTGTGCATGAAAAACAAATAAATTATAGTGAGTATAGGATGTTGCCTATAATAACGGAAGGGTGCTTTCTCGGTTTTCCCAGTCTCAGGGTTAGTACCTTCCCAAGTTATTTGTCCATCCTCCCCCCTGCTTAGGGTAACACCTTCAGCGATCTCACCAATGTCTGTAATTTCAAGTTTTTGATATTCTTTTGCACCATTAAAAGATTTGATTAGCTTGGGGTACAACGACTCATCTTTGCTATTGTAATGACCCTGTAGAGAAGGTTCCTCGCCGTCTTCAATGTTAAATGATCTCGCTCTAAATAAATACTCTTCACCTATGATTTCTTTCCACTCAGTCTTGGGTCCATAAAAAATCGGTCTCTGCCACCTATCCTTCTTCTTCAAGCGCTGCATGTGCAGCACAACTCGTATCATAAACTCTGTACCATTTTCAGTCCATGTTGGAATCTGATTATTTTTCCCCCACTCTAGGTCTTTTGCAAACTTCCAGGGTAATTGTTCGGCTGTATCGTCATCCTCGCCCAGCCCCCCCTCGCCATCATCTTCATCATCTTCAGGCAGCCTTCTATTATCGTTCCTAAATGTGGTGCCCCACATTTTCGTCGTGATCAAGGTGCCATCTTTTCCCCACATTTTCGTCGTGATCGAATCAGGCACCCTTCTATTATCAGGTGCATTATCAGGTGCATTATCAGGTACATTATTCCAATCGTTCCTAAGTGTGGTGGTCCCTCTGATCGTTTCTAAGTGTGGTGCCATGTTTGATTTTACATATCCTAGGTTTTTATTTTAAATGTTAGAGTTACACACGTCCTAAAAGTTGCAGTAGTCTTATTAGGCTCCCAACTAAAGAGTGATTGTTATTCAAAGTTTGCGTTGCGCATTGTGTTTGATAGATTCCACAGGCTGTTTTCCACTCGTCTGCCCTTCGAGTTCCATATAGTCACAGACGAAATTGTGGGGTTTCACATGCTCTGGTGTTGAGGATTTGTAGAAACGAGGCGTACGATCTGGAACCTTCACATTTGTGGGAGGATAACTCACAAACGCGTCATTCGACACAGAATAGGCTGGTGGTGCATGAAAACTCTCCGATACCTCCAATATCGACATGTCCACCTGAGGAACCCCCTTGTTAAGTTTTTCCTTCTGCACCCCCTGGGGTGTCACGTACTTGAATTCGGCTGGCTTCATCCTTTGGCAATGCATTTGTATCTTTACAAATTAAAAAAATCGTACACAATATTAACACAATGGAGACCTTTGATGCCATCAAAGAAGCCGGACATCTTGCAGATTTATCGAACACCAAGCAGTCAACTGATGTTTCAGATTACTATCTGAATTCAGTACGAATGCAGGCTGCCGATCTACCAGCTATGTCCTATGGACTACAGCTAGACCGCCTGGCAGATGCACCACCAGCCAACCTAGTTGACACGGAAAGCCACCTCAAAAACCAATTCGATATATTAAGCAAATCCGGGTACGTTTATAAGAGAAACCACGCCACCCCGCTTCCAGCACCTGAGACTTCTGCTCTCACCCAGCCCAGCCAGGCAGTGAATGCCAAGGACTTCTTCAATCCTATATCAGGAAGGGACTTTAACAAGTTTAGCAAAAAATCATGCAACGACTTGAACTTCTGGCGCGATGACATTTCTACGGTCAATGCACCTGTCCCAACTCGCTTCGACCATGTCGATACTAGGGCTCTCACAAAAGATAAGATTGATTCGTGTGCTAAATAAAAATAATCGGCGCTCGAGGCCTTCCTCGCGGGACAACTTGGCAGCGAGCCTGTGTACGTGGTGGCGCACTCGCGTTTGACGCAGAGGTGATACCATATGGGAGTAGGTTGTCTAATACTTAAAAGGAAGCTAAACGATAATGAAAATAAATGAAACTCAGAATTGCGCAGAATTCGTTGTGGGTTTGTTACTCGCTCATGAATTCACAATCAATGGACCACCTCATACCACCACACCTTCGGGTGGCAGATGTATCACCCTTGCAGGGTATGCCACCCCAAAAAATGTTACTTTTTAATGCATTTCAATTAGAGTCAAGGTGGATGAATGGTGCCAGACTCGAAATTCAAACATTCACAAGGGATAAAACTAACAACAAACCACAACTTGTTATTCTCGACGTACTTTCTAACTCACGTAGCTGGGACCCATTGAATGGAATCGTGCCACCAAACTGCAACGTAAGCATAAAAAACGTTCACGGCATAGAATTAGACTTCAAGGGAGCAGAAAGATTCAGTGTCACAGCAAATCGTAAGAGAAACAGACCAATTGATTACACGTTTTGTGTCGAAGCTAATCGAAAATGCTTCTTCAAGAACTTCAAGAAGGGTTACAAACTTGACTTTGACGAGGAAGAACTCATGCACCCAGTTACAGAACTCAAAAACGTCAAAATAGAAAACACGTGCTGGGATGAGTTTAGAGGGGATTTCGTCACCGCATTTAAACACAACTCTCCCATGGACTTCAATGTGGTTGTCAATCCACTTGCCTTTGGCTTCAAGATTTAGCTAGGACAGGGGGCCTCTGGAAATCACGTCCCCTGTGGTCTCGTTCACATGTGCTAGGCATACAGTGAACTCGTGCGCAGATGTCTCACGCAGTGTGCGCAGTGAGCGATCGCTCACCTGTCATTGTCACCCACGATGGTCGTTTTGAGATGTTCGTGACAAAGTACCACAAGAGGTTCACGGTAAAGCACGAGGAGCTGCGTCTGTCGAAAGAGCAAATGAAAACGATTATCACCTTCTGTGTGACACAACGACAAAGAACAAGAACAGGAGAGATCGACTGGCCTTTTGTTACCAAAAAGTTCGGTTTTGAAAAGAGGGTGATCAGAAACATGGTACGAGCATGGTCAGACAAGATGAAGAATAAAAGGATTGTGACTGACGGCACCGTCAGCACCTTCAGCACCGTCAGCACCGTCAGCGACGTCGACGCCCACCCGCTCGCGGACGTGCCAGACGTCGCCAATCCTCTTTTGAACCCTCTCGACAGCCTCCTCGATATCCTCCCCCTTGTCTATCCACCCATCTCGTATGAGGAGCTACAAATTTCTGACGAGCCTCCTCTCAGCACATTCGTTTGAGACAAGCTTTCCACGCTCGATGCTGCCCTGGTATCATTCTCATGCAAGGATGATTATAAATATGATGGTGGCGGGGAGGTTGGAAGCGAAGATGATTGGAGCGAAGATGGCGACGAGGGGGGCAACGAGGGGGGGGGGGCGACGAGGGGGGCGACGAGCGCAGCAGCAACCGCGGCAGTACTAACGTGGACATGGTTAAGAAAACAATATAAATGCGTTGACTCCATCTATTAAGTTTGTTGTCAATTTTCCTGCGGAAGTTCCATAATTGATGAAATTTTGTCTTGCAGAAAGTATCGCACCCAAAGGGTTTTCATTTGAGTGGAACTTATTGCCATCCAGTGTGACGTCCCGCGTGTCGTCTTGAATGCTAATTATGATTCCAGCAAAGGGGGTGGTTTGTAACGCATCAAAGTGTGTGTTTGTTGTAATATCAAATGTTCTCTTCATTGGTAGAACGAGTCCAACATTCATTGTTTCAAAGACACTGTGCAGCACAACGCCATTTCTTCGCAGAATAAAATTTGCTATATCAAAGACACAAGATAAAGCTATTTCGACTTGAGACTGCTCGAAAAGGTTGACAGAACCGTGGTAAATTTCATAATTGTTTGAAGAGATTAGTAGTTCACAATTCCCGTGACCACCTAGACTGATGAGAATTTTGTCTGAGAACCCGGGTGTGATTTCTGCGAACGTGATACTCGTAATAGAAGGCAGCTCCCCGGCAACAACAATGTGTTGCTCGTCGTTCTGCGAGCCATATCGAGTTTCTAGCTTTGTAGTCACCGTAAGGTGTTCCGGGTTGAGATTTGTGAATGTTTTGGAGATAGAAGCATTGGTGAGTTCGAAACTCTCTTGCGTCATAAAAGTTTCACCTTCCAAAAGCAAATGTATTTTCGCCCCGAGCGTTTGCTGGTCCGAAACTGATATTAAAACTTCCAGTAGGCCTGGTGAGGTTGATGTCAGAACGACAGACAGATCACCAATACTACTAAGTGCTTGTATGACCCTATCCTTGCTAAAAAAATGGTTGTTCCCCTCGATGAGATCGTCAGTTGTTTTTTGCTGAAATTCTTGGTCAAAACGTTGCGTGTTGAAAAATAACGCATTTGGACTTTCAACAATTTCGAGTGCATTGATAGACAATGAAGCTGGTCTAGCGCCTATATTCTCAGCGGTGATACCCGTCTCTATGATGTGTGACGAAGTTAGTGTTTGTGTGAGGGCGGTTTCAGTAAAGTAGAAATTGTTGACGTCCAGTCCCTGAGGTAAATCGTCAGTTGTTTTGGATTGGAAGAGAGCTTCAAATTTGGTGTCGAAAGTTTCGTCTATAACATGTTTGACTCTATCGTGTGTGAAATAGATATTGGTATCGCCCTCTTTGAGGCTGTCGGTCGAGATGAGGTTTTGTTCTAGAACTGAAAGAAGAGATTCGCGAGATACGTATTTTTGGTTGCCCTCTTGTATGAGATCCGTGGTCAAATTAGTACTCACCTGAGACAGGAAGGAGTCTGTAGTCAGCAACGAGTTGAACGAGTTGTTGAGTTCGGAGACATCAAAGTTTAGTGATAACAAGTTAGATTTCGTGAGATATAGGTTTGTTGTTCCTTGTGGCAGAGCATCTGAGGTGGCAACAGAAATCGTTTCAAGAACTCGGTTTGTAGTGAAATACAAGTTTGAGCCCTCTTGAATATCCGAGGAAGAGGATGCGGAGATGATTGCATGCACCCTATCACTGGTGAAATACTTGTTGCCAGTTCCTTCAATGAGGTCATCTGTTGATGCTGTAGAAAGAGCGTAGCGGACGCGTTCTTTGGTAAAATATTGATTTTGACTTCCTTCGGGCAATTTGTCTGTGGAAATGGAAGCAAGGTGTACGTCAATTGAATTTGAGAAATCATTGAGTTCATTCGGTTTCAAACCTGTATTTATCACATTAGTTTTGCTGACATATAGATGGGAAGTGCCTTCAGGCAAATCTGAAGAAGTAAGGCTGGCAAGAACATCCCTGACGCTTGCAGTTGTTGTGTATTTGTTGGAGTTGCCTTGTATGATTTCATCTGTTGTAATTTGCATATCACTCATTGCGCGTTTGCTTACGTATTTTCTAGTGCTCGTTTCTGCAATCTGTTCAGTCGTAAGTCCATTCAAATCCTGAGTGATTAAGGAGACTTCATTCGAAAGAGACAAAAACCCAAGACTGAGCGTCATGTCCACTTCTGTGACTTTCAACGATACATCCAGGATAGAACTTGCGTTGTTGTTGATACTGAGAGTGTTATCAGCTATGAGTTGATTGTTTAACTCGATTTGGGTTGAGCTAGTTGATACCAAAGAATACAAAGTGTTTATTTCATTTTGACTTAGATGAATATCTTGTGAGAGAAGATTATGAGAAGTGCTCAAGCTATTCTGAAAGTTAGCGTCGGAAGCGCTCAAGCTACTGCGAAGACTTGCGTGTGACGTGCTCAATGTATCCAACAAAATTGTATGAGAAGTGCTCAAGCTACTGCTCAGACCGGCATGTGAGGTGCTCAAGCTGTTATTTGTGCTCAAAAGACTAACTTCAAGTGTAGACTGTGCTTGATTGATTTGACTCTCCAGGTTAAGTGTAGCCACAGAAAGTGTTAGCTGTAGTTGTTCGTTCACTTCGCTTCTTCTCGCTAGGGTATCGTTATCTAGAATGTCACCCACGGAGATATTCAGCTCAAAAAACGCATCTCGTGAGACATACCGTTTGCCTGGCGCTTCCGGTAGGTCATCAGTGTTCAATGAACCTAGGTGAATCTGCACATTATTTTTAGAACAAAAAAGGTTTGTGTTACCATCAGCAAACAAGTCGATCGACATACCAGTGACAGCTTCCCTGACGCGATGGGGCGTTAGGTACATGTTAGATTCCCCCTCTGGTATATCTTCAGTCGTGATCCCGAGGTCAATGAATGTGTCACGATTCAAAAATCTGTTCGTCAAACCATTTCCAATGTGATCTGCCGTGACAAACTTGAGTTCATGTAGAAGCCGTGAGAGCGTAAGAAATCCTTTTGTATCTGTTTCAGTGACGTCATCAACATGAATGTCCTTAACTAGATCATCCAAAATAAGCTGGCACCGCTCGACTGTAAAATAAAGCGAATTATTACCCTCTGGTACATCATCTGTAGTGATGGCTGTCTCCTGCTGATTATATAGGTTCACCTCGCCCTGTGGAATTTGGTCGGTATCGATTTGTTGTAACAGAAACTTGAACTCCTCAAGTTTCAGAGCAATCCCAGTGAACTCAGGTGCAAACTTATTTCGCACACCTTCTTGTAAATCATCACTATTCACACCAGTGCGAAACATTTCTGTAAATCGGGTGTCAAAGTTAGAACGGTCTTGTTCAACCTTATCATCCAAATCTTCATACTTTGCGTCAAGACTTGAAACACTCAAAATCGTTTCTTTCACGGCAGCAACAGCATAAGTAATGATTGAATGATAGTCTAAAGAGAATGGCACTGTCTCTGTTCCCGGTACTACTGCATGAGCTAACGACTCTATCTGTGCCACATCTTGGGCAATGAAACCAACATCATCAAAAGCTTCTGATTCGTTCTGACCAAGTGACAACACCATTTTGTACCGAAGCGGTGTCAGTGAACTCACAACAGCAATACCGTTAGATATAGGAACTTCCTCAGATTTGAGACGATCGTCACTGAGTGTTGCTGATGACGTTTTCAATGTCGTCAAATTGCTCTCCACAGCTGAAACGCGCTCGTACAGAGGCCCATGAACACTAAGCGACCGCTCCGCGTTGAAGAACAAATGAGCGTTATTCTCTATAAGATTCTCAGTGGTGACCTGTAGAAAGTTCTGTTTCCACGAGTCAATCCCATCTTTCCATGCTTGCAAAGTCTCGAAGTTTTCTGTTATTTCCTCAGAAATCGAATTCACTTTTTCGTTTGCTGCACCAATTTCTGAAACTAGATTTGGAAAACATACACTCAATTCAGTAAGTGATTGTTCGGTGGCGACCGAGCTCTCCAGTAAATCGTGTAATGTCTTCCTATCATCTGCCTGCGAAGCGTCTAAATCGTGTAGCTGAGCGGACACGGATAAAAACGCAACACTCACATTCGCCTCTAAAATGTCATGTCTTTCGATCATCATAGAACTCACAAGACCCCCGGCGCTCACTTGTGTCTGAAGCTCTGCAAGTCTTGTGTTCAATGGCATAAGCGAACGTTCACAAGTGCTAAGAGCTGAAACAAGTAGCGGCTCACAAACAGACAAACAACGTTCGGTATTAAAGTACAAACTTGCTTCTGCTTCTGGTACCAATGAAGTGTTTAGGTGTTCTTGCACTGAACAACATTCTTGCAATCGTTCCTCGACTGAGTCCAAATGCCCCTGAACGGATAAAACATCCGCGTCTATTCTAAGTTGAATAGAAGGAACATTCAAGTTCTCCAAAAGGTACCCTAACTCTGTTCTCTCACCCACTTCGAGTGTCAACCTAGAATCTAGCCCGGTAAGACGAGTATCAATACTTTGGGTCATTGGGGTCAACTTATCGTCTACTATCTGATCAATATCACCAACCGAGAGCCTAGTGTACGTCTCTCCATCTAAAATTTTATCCAAAGTCAAACACTTTACTACATTTTGAATCTCATTCTGTACCTTGCTTGCTTTGTAACTAGACTCACCCTCAACAAGAATGTCGCTACTTGTTCTTCTCAGTACCTCTGCAACCAGAGCGTCCGAAAAATATTTGTTGTTCCCTTCTGAAAGATCGTCCGTGGATCTGGGCATTTCGCTGTATATCTTTTCACGAATCTCCACATCAGAGATCAGCTTCCTGTTCACTCCATCTGAAAGCTCATCCAATGACTTATCGGAAAACCAAGTTTCCAGAACGGGGAGCAAATCACTTTGTGTTGGTGGACTTTTCATTTCTTCACGTACTAGATCGAGACAAGCACTCACAGAAAGAAACCCCTCATGCTCAGATACTCGAGAATCAGTGTAATACAAATTAGATCCCTCCAGAATCAAATCTGTAGAAAGACTTTCAATATTACTTTGTATTTGTTCTTGGCTTGCAAGGCAACGTTGTACAGATAGTTCAAGGGTTGCGATATCATAGCTCACGCTCAAAAGCCTCCCACGGCATTCGCTTTCAACTGATACAATTCGTCCAGCAAAATTAAGAGAAAGTAAAGTGTCTTCAAGAACTTGTTTCGTACGTTCTTCCGTGAAATACAGATTTTCTGGCGCCTCCTGTACAAAATTCGTACGTAAGATTTCATGATTATTTATGAGCTCGAGAAGAGACGTCTCTGAAAGATATTTGTTCGTACCTACTCGAATATCGTCGGTTGTAACATCCAACATACGAGTGTCAAAATAGGACTTAAAAACATTGGAGTTGAAATGTTCGTACCCTGGCGAAACAGACAAATCGCTCAGATACAAAGGGATCTGTTGCCTTATTAGATTCAATTCTTGTTCTTGTCTACCCATTAGACTCAACTCATTTTGTAACGTCTCTTCTCCTTTGCGCAAATCGTCAGTTGTCATTCGCGAAAATGATTCTTTAAAGCGCAAGTCGTTGTAAAAAAAATTCATAATTCCCTCACTAATTTCATCACTTGTGCGAATAGTAATTCCCCTAGAGTCGGTAGTTTCTTGCTGAACTACTTGCTGAACTACTTGCTGAACTGCAGGGGCTACTGCACTGTTCGTAACTACCAAACCCCTGCTTCCTATGTACTCGTAGAAGGAAACGAAAAGAACTGATTCGACTGGCAATGTAGAATCACTTAAAATCACGTGATTATTCAGCACGTGGAAGTCGTCTTCAATAACATCTATAACATTTTCCTCTTCCTTCAGTATCTCAACAACATGACCGAACTTTTTACATGAGTTTTTCAATTCATCACACACGAAAACATAGAACGCTTCTTCTCCATAGGCACGTACAGCCCTTAAAGGAACTCGTATTCGTGCTTTCACAACACCACTGTCAGCTGATGTCTCTCCCCCCTGGCTGTCAAAACTTTTATTATTCAAATTTATTTGAATTCGACCGCCTTGAAGTAGGGAAGGGAGATCAAATGGAAGCTTGTCACCCATGACCACTTCAGCCGGAATCAACTCTGGAAAAGCCTGCTTCTCCTCGTACCATGGTAATTTGGAATCAAAACCCAATCGCCCCAGCCTATCTTTGAACAACAAATCAAGTTTATCTATTCCTGCGGTAGGTGACGCAGTCGTCATTTATATTCATGCCACATTTTTTTCCTGTCACGCAAGATTGTATAGCAACAAGCATAAAAAGGACATTTCAACACCACCCTTTTTTTTTTCTGTGTGTTAAGTATGCAATGCCACAAACTAGACAAACTAGACAAGAAGCCAGGGCCTTCGAAGAATTTAGGAAAGGAATGCTTGAATTGGGGTATGGGATTGGAAAGCCTGTGAAAGCAGGTAAAATTCATCGTAACTCACCACCCAATAAAACCTATAGGAAAAAGGGGACAACATACAAACGGCCATCCGCAAAAGCCTTCTGGAATAGTGGATTCCCAGAGGCGACAATGCGTAACATACCACAAGCAAATGGAAAAGTGGTCACGAAATATTTACGTGTGCGAAAAAGTGGAAATAAATTAATTCCATTTTGGAGTACACGGAATGCGTGTACTCCAAAATACTTACTGAGGCGTTAATTACTGATCACGCAATGGATCTTGTCTAATTGCTCCTTGTACCGCCGGCCACCGCCAGTACCACTCGCACTCTCCTTCACCCTATCCTGGTGATCCAAAAAACGTAACCCCTCGCGCGTATCCTCGTCCGCCTCAACCTCCAACTCGCCCGAATTGTCATCGTAAAGCTGCTCTAAAACGTCCCCCTTCGCCTGATTCTCCCACTGCTTCTCCCCATCCTCTCTCTGAACCACAACCTGGTAAATAGCACGCTTCTGTTTTGGAATCCGCACATTGTTGTTCACACCACCCGGTGCCCTCCGGTACTTTAGCTTGATGAACTGAGGCACCGCATTCACCGGGTCGGCCAGCAAGGAACGGATCTGTGCGGGGGTGATGTGATTGATAGACTCCTTACCAAAGACGTTAATGTGCTGCTCTACTACGTAACGGTTGTTGGTGGTGTTGTTCACGGTCCTCGGCTTCTTAATCAATTGCTCGATTTGACGATCCTTTGCTGCTAGCTGCTCGTCTTTTACAGCAAGCTGCCTTTGGTAAGTCTCCTTGGTATCCTCCAACTCTTTTTTCAATGTTGCTATGTGATCTTTATCACTCGTTGTTACTATCTTGCAAGTTCTTTTGTGAGTGCTCCAATTTCCAGGATGAAAGGTGCTATATCCACATTCACACACGCGTGCATTCTTGTAAGTTGTGGTGGGCATATTATTATGGTTATTATATTTTTTAACTTTAAGCTCAAATCCAGGGTTTCTAGAAACCCTTCTAGAAACCCACCTCTCCTGGCACTTCATATACTGGTGATACTCCTGACCGGAAGGAGTGTTCCGGGTAATTTTGTTTCAGGGTTTCTAGGAACCCTTCTAGAAACCCTGGCTTCTCCTGACGCCTCCTCTACTGGGGTTACTCCTTCCTTTTAACGCTATATAATAACATAAATATAAGATATCGCGAAGAGA
>Ga0209666_1000855_pt1 | contig 23202 bp, 13 predicted proteins | sample SaaInlV_125m_DNA_FD_184679 | JGI IMG/M metagenome (GOLD analysis project Ga0209666, IMG submission 184679) | Marine microbial communities from expanding oxygen minimum zones in the Saanich Inlet - Saanich Inlet SI037_S3LV_10m_DNA (SPAdes)... | ecosystem: Environmental > Aquatic > Marine >...
CGAAGGCGTCATCATCGCCTCCGAAGGCGTCATCGCCTCCTCCGAAGGCGTCATCACCTCCTCTGGAGGCGTCGTCGCCTCCTCCGGAGGCGTCATCACCTCCTCCGAAGGCGTCATCGCCTCCTCCGAAGGCGTCGTCGCCTCCTCCGAAGCCTTCGTCTTCGCCGGAGCCCGAGTAAGAGTCATCTCCACCGAAGCCTTCGTCTTCGCCGGAGCCCGAGTCGTCGCCCCCCTGGAGCTCTTCGCCGGCGCCCTCGGGCTCGTCATCATCAACGGGCTCGTCAGTGCCAGGCTCGTCAGGCTGTTCCTCAGGCGTTACGTCTCCTTCCTCCCCGTCCGGCGTCAGGTCCTCTACCTCCTCAGGCGCCAGGTCTCCGCCCTCCTCCGACTCGTCGATCGGCGGCGGCTCCTGCTCCTCTGGGTCGGGCGGCTCGGGGATGTCTCGCGCTTCCGAAAAGTCAATGTTGACGGGAACGTTCACGTTCGTGATTTGGTTGAACACGTTGCTCTGCCGGACGAGCACGTCCCGGGCGTCCGAGCGCACCGCGAAAGCCAGTCTGTCGTACGCGACGTTCCATCCGATCGGAATCCACTGAGGGATGTAGATGGTGAAGCGCACGCGGCAGTCGAAAAGGCACGCGCGACAAGAGCGCGAGACGGATCGAATCCTGCAGTACTGTTTTTTTTTTTTGGTTTTTCCGACGACGAGGATAAGGTGTGTCAGCGGCGGGAGAGTCGCGCGAGGGTACGCGCGCCTCACCGCACGATGCGTCGTTCACGGACGTGTGCATGACTCATCCGGGGACGTACCCTCTCGTCGAGCCCGATGGAGTCCGTCCACGCGCGGCAGAAATCGCGCTGAACGTTCCTGCTACGGAAGGTCCGCGCCGGTACTCCTTGCAGGACAACGACGCTGGTCAAAGGCCTTACTCGAACTGCTGCATCTACTGGCGCGCAAGCCAGCAGAAGCGTGACAGCCGCGAGGAGGAGCATCGCGGGCGAGTATCGCGAAGATCGCATTTCGGCTCGAGACGCGTGCCCGGGGCGCGGTCGATAATGGCCGTCGTCGTGGTTTCGTCGCCACGCTCGAGAAACTCTTCTTTTCTCGGAGCGGCCGTTTTCGTTGTTTCGGTGCGCGGCGATTTTTTTGGCCCGGCGTCACTTCCAAGGGCGCGAGGCAATCATGCCCCCCATCAGGCCGCCTCGGTCCGAGTGGGACTTGCTCTCGAACACGAAGAAGGCTGCGCCCGTGCCTGCCAAGTTCTTCGTCCCCGTCCAGGAGGAGAACACCATCGGCGTCGCGCAGACCGGCCTGAAGCAGTTGGGCGGCGTGGTGAAGTGCGTCCACTCGGCACGGCGAATGAACCGAATCCATATTTTTTCGCCTCGCCCTCGAACGAAGCTGACTCGCGTCCCCAACCCTCGTTCGCAGCCTGAACCTCCCCACCGCGAAAACCACGGAATCGTGCGCGGAGCTGCGAACGATGAAACAGCTCAACGTCCGCCCGAAACTCGAGCCGTGCGAGAAATACCGTCGGCCCATGACGAGCTCGCAGGAAATCGGTTGGGGGATGACGATCCCCAAATGAAAGAAGCAGAGGACTTCGGCGCGCGGCGAGTTTGGGGAACGTTTCTATGCGTACGAAGGCGTCTATCATCGCATCATCGCATTTCACCAATAGACGGTATACTGCGTCGTCTCGCCACCTTCTCACCCCGCTTCGTCTCAGTCTCGTTTCTCTTCCGAGGCGGCGCGGCCGAATGCGTTTTCCTCGGCAAGCGCCGAGGCGACGTACGCGGCGACGACCAGATTGACGGCGACGACGGCGGCGACGCCGCTGATGATGGCGTTATTGCTCTCGCTCAGCGCGTCGAAGCTCGCGATGGACCCACCCAGCCGAGGCACGACGACGTCGTGCACCGCTCTGTACGTCACCCACGGCGCGGCGAACATGGCGAGCGTGTACCGCAGCAACTTCCGAATCGTCTGCGCGGGGGTCAGGGATTGCCCCCCTCCCGACATGGCGCCTAGGCGAACGCCAGTCGGCCCAGCGCGAAGACGGCGACGGCGGCGACGAGGGTCCACGCCAGGGTGACGAAAAACGGTGGCGCGTCGGTTTTCGACCGGTCCGCCGCGCGCGTACGGCGGGCGTACTTGGACGGACCGCTCTCTTCGTCGGCGGGCGCTGTCGGTGCACCGCCGACCAGCTCTTTGTTGATGCGCCGACGACGAGCGCCCATGCACTGTGAAACGGGGGTTCCGAGGCGCGCCACGAACGAAGGCGCTCTCGGTCACGCGCTCTTTTTCTCGCGACTCGCACGCCGTGGACCCGCGTCAGGAGGCGCCGACGGAAGTGATGAAGCGTTCGGCTCGAGTCAGCGGGTCGAAAAGTCGTCTGGCGATGAGATCTGGCGAAACTTAGTGAACGAATCGTCGTCCTCAGTCGATCGTCAGTATACCGCGCGCGTGCTCCAGGATGGAGACGGGGGCCAGTAGGGACGGCGCGCCCGGCGTGGGCGCGCCTGGTGGCGGCGCGTCCGTGAGCTTCGCGCCCGGGGACCCGTCGTCGAAGCTCCTGGAGCTCGAGCGCACGCTCGCGGCGAAGGATGCGGTGATGGAGCCGGGCGTGATGGATTCGCTGCGCACGTATGTCGCGAGCGGAGGCAAGCCCGAGGCGGCCATCGAGCTGTTGTCGGAGAACTACCGGGGCTACGCGCAGATGAGCAGCTTGGTGTGCGGCTGGCTCGAGCTCACCGAAGAGACCGAGCCGTCGGCGCACAAGCACGCCGGACGCGCCGCGGAATTCAGCCCGCTGTCCCCGGTAGCGCAGCTCAAGGACCGCGGGGGCGACGCTTCCGCGGCCGCGACCCCCCGGTACTACGGCGACGAGGACGACACGCCTCAGGGGGGCACGACCGCGCCGCGGGTCGAGGCGACTCCCCCCGGGTCCGGCTTCGCGGCGGGCGGAGGCGCGGGCGCGGCGGTCGCGGAGGCGCTCGAGGGCTGGCGCGGGCGCGTGCGCCGGGATGAGACTTTTTTCCTCGAGCAGCTCATCCGCAAAAAGTTCGATCCGCGGCTGGTGGACGCGGTGAAGGGCCGGCCTACGTGGCTGACGCAGCTTCTGCACTCCGACCGCGGGCGCGGCGTGCTCTTTTCGCTCGCGGAGAAGCACCCCGACTGCCTGCTGATCACCGTCGCGATCCAGCACGCCTGGCAGCACGGGCACGCCGACGAAGTCAAGGCGCTCGGCCCGGCGGCGGCGTCGTACTTCAGCATCTTCCACGAGCTGCTCGCCGACCACTTCCGCGACTTGATCGGCGCCGGCGACGACGAGGCGCGCCTCGCGGAGGCCACGAGTGCGATACGAACGGCGTGTTGCCAGTCGCTCGCGACCTATCTGTTCGCGCAGATGATGCTGGCGGACCTCGCGAACGGAGGCGACGCGGGGCTCGGAGGCGAGACGTCGCGCGCGACGCAATCGAGCGCGTTTGCCACGCGCGTCTCGCAGGAACTGCGCGCCGCCGCCGCCGAAGCGCACGGCGCCGGCGTCGTGCGTCGCGTCGCGCCGCTTCTGGCGGCGTCCGACGCGGACGCCAGGGCGGCGACCGTCGTGGGCGACCTGCTCCAAGCCGCCGATGACTTCAAAAAGAGGAAAAACACATCCGCACACGCGCTCGCGGAGACGACGCGGAAACTGCGCGCCATGTACTTGGACGACGAGGACGACGCGTCACAACGCGAAAAAAGTTTTGAAAAGCCGTCGACCGCGCCCATTCGCGCCCCGGAGCTTCTGCGTGCGTTGCTGGACGAAGCGTTCCGCTGGGATCCCAACGCGGACCCGAAACGCAACGCCGACGCGCGCGCGCGGTGTTTCGACCTCATCGCGTTTGCGACGTGCGGCGAGGACGAGTTTAGCGAGACGCGCGCGAAGCTCGCGGCGGTGTTTGAGTGGTGCGCGGGGACGACGAGGGGCGTCGCTTTGTGCCTGGAGGAGGGCTCGTCCCCGTTTCTGGAAACGATCACGCACCCCGTCCCCGCCGCGGGCGCGCTGGCGTGGGTCAAGTCCGCCATGGGCAACCCCGAGCACTACAAGCAGGTGCACGCGGCGGCGAACACGGCGGCGTACCTGCACGTCGTGTCGGAGATTTGCAAGGCGCACGTTCGCCTGCGTTTGGAGGCGCTGGAGACGGTGACGGCGGCGATCGCGGCGATGGGCAAGGGCGCGAACGAGCAGACCCACCTGGCGACCCTGGACGTCGCGGTGGAGCTGGTGGAGCACGGGCTGGTGTTGCCCGCGCTGCGCGCGGCGACCGACAAGTGGAGACGAGTCGTCGACCCGTCGCACCTGCGGTACTTCGCGGGGGAGGTGCTCGAAGTGGCGGGACCGCCGTACTCGGGCGCGTTTGCGGCGGCGGCGCTGGAGCTGCTGCGCGCGGCGAACGCCGGCAAAGGCATGACGCGCGCGTGCGACGAGTTCGTGGAGCAGTGCCGCAGGCAGCGCGCGCGGGGCGCGCTGCAGCCGGCGCTGAGTAAGGACCTCGACGAGGTGCTGGACCGACTCGCGGGGAGCGGCGCGAAAGGGCGGTGATGAGAAACGGAGCGAACAGAGTAAGGGGAGAGCGAAGAACGACGCGCGCTTAGCCTGTCGAGCGGCGAGGATGGGCCCACGTTTGCGATCACGAATCATGACTCGTCGAAAAGGAGGACTCTTTTCTTCCTTCTGAGATTTCACCGGTCCTGACTCGCCGCTTGTGGATAGGATCGGAAGAGTCATTTTCGCGACTCGAGGATGACGGTTTAATGCGCCCGTTCGCTCAACCGCCGCCGCGAAAAGCGCATGAAAGTGCCGAAGACGGTCGCGGTTCCGCACATTCGCCCGCACCGCTCTCCCTTCGGACCGGTACTCGCGCCACGATGGCCGCCATGATGTCTACCGCCATGCACACCAGGTGCGTCACGCGCGCACACGCGTCCCTAGGTCGAGCCGCGCGCCCCGCGCGCGTCGCGCCGGCACCAAAAACCTGAACCCCGAGAAAGAATCGCCATCGGCGTTTCGCGAGGTCGCCTCTCCGCGCACGCGCCGAGTCGCGCTCCGCGACGCGTTTCGAAGCGATGAGACGATGGGAACGTTTTCCACGTGTTCGCGATATGCGGATTCGCCGCTCAGCACGCTCGCCGAGCGCGTTCGTGTACCTCAATCGCCCGCGCACCGCGCGTAACTCACCGGCTTTCTCCAATCTCGTCCGTTCTTTCCTTCATCGCGCAGGGTCGCTCCCGCCGCCCTGAGCTCCAAGACGAGCTCGAAGCTCGGTACGTCCCCGCCTCGCTCGGAAACCCGCTCCACCGCGCGCTCAAAACGGTACCTCCGATAGCGCGCGCGACGCGCGCGCGTCGATCCGCGCGTCGCGCGGCGCGCGCCGCCGCGCCTTCCGGAGGCGTCGTGACGCTTCGGCGTTTTTTCTTCCACCGCCTTCCTTTCCAGAGCGGAGAGAGAGATGAGAAAGATCAGACGCGCGTCGGCTCTTCTTTGTCGCGCGCTTAAAGCGCTTTCGTCGTCGCCGCCGCCGTTCACGCCGCTGACCCTCGCCTTTTTCTTCTGCCGCTCCTCAGGCGCCTCTTTCCCCGCGCGCCGCGCCGCGCGCGTCTCCACGGTGACCACCGCGGCGGCGAAGCGGCTGTACTTCAACGCGGACGACGGCGCGGCGCTCAAGAAGATGCAGCGCGGCGTGGACAAGCTCGCGCACGTGGTTGGCGTGACGCTCGGCCCCAAGGGCCGCAACGTCGTGCTCGAGTCCAAGTACGGCTCGCCCAAGATTGTCAACGACGGCGTGACCGTCGCGAAGGAGGTTGAGCTCGCGGACCCCGTGGAGAACACCGGCGCGCGCCTGGTGCGCCAGGCTGCGCAGAAGACGAACGACTTGGCGGGCGACGGCACCACCACCGCCACCGTGCTCTCGGCGGCGATGATCACCGAGGGCATGAAGATCGTCATGGCCGGCACCAACCCCGTGCAGCTGACGCGCGGCATGGAGACCACCGTCGCGAAGCTCATCGGCGTGCTCAAGGACCTGTCCAAGGAGGTTTCCGACGAGGAGCTGGCCAACGTCGCGTCCGTCTCCGCCGGCGGCAACATGGAGGTTGGCAACATGATCTCCGACGCCATGGCCAAGGTTGGCCGCAAGGGCGTGATCACGCTGGAGGAGTCGCGCTCCACGGAGAACAACCTGGTCGTCGTGGAGGGCATGCAGTTCGAGCGCGGGTACATCTCGCCCTACTTCGTCACCGACTCCGAGCGCATGACGTGCTCGTACGACAACTGCAAGCTGCTGCTCGTGGACAAGAAGGTCAAGTCGGCGCGCGACATGATCATCATCCTCGAGGAGGCGATCAAGCAGGGCTTCCCTCTGCTGATCATCGCCGAGGACATCGAGCAGGAGGCGCTCGCCACGCTCGTGGTGAACAAGCTCCGCGGCGCGCTGAAGATCTGCGCGCTCAAGGCGCCCGGCTTCGGCGAGCGCAAGTCGCAGTACCTCGAGGACATCGCGATCCTCACCGGCGCCACGGTTGTGAAGGATGAGCTCGGCTTGTCCCTGGACAAGGTCGGCACCGAGGTGCTCGGCAACGCGGCGCGCATCGAGCTCGGCAAGGAGAGCTGCACGATCGTGGGCGACGGCAGCACCAACCTCGAGGTGGAGGCGCGCGTGAAGCAGATCAACCGCCTCATCGAGGGCACCGAGGCTGAGTACGAGAAGGAGAAGCTCAACGAGCGCGCCGCGCGCCTCAGCGGCGGCGTCGCCATCATCCAGGTTGGCGCGCAGACGGAGACGGAGCTCAAGGAGAAGAAGCTGCGCGTGGAGGATGCGCTCAACGCCACCAAGGCGGCTGTGGAGGAGGGCATCGTCATCGGCGGCGGGTGCACGCTGCTCAAGCTCGCCGCCGCGGTTGACGAGATCAAGGAGGCGCTGCCCAACGAGGAGCAGAAGCTCGGCGCGGATATCATCAAGCGCGCGCTCAAGTACCCCATGCGTCTCATCGCGTCCAACGCCGGCGACAACGGCTCGGTCGTGGTCGAGCGCGTCACCTCGGACAAGAACCCCGACTTCGGGTACAACGCCGCGACCGGCAGCTTCGAGGACTTGATGGTCAACGGCATCATCGACCCCACGAAGGTGATCAGGTGCGCGCTGGAGAACTCGTGCTCGGTGGCGAAGATCTTCCTCACCTCCGACGTGGTGGTGTGCGAGATCCCGGAGGTGGAGCCCCAGGTGGCTGGCAACGCCATGGACAACTCCGGGTACGGCATCTAAGCCGCGAACGTAAAGCGGCGGGAGAGGATGTGGGTGACATCATGCGCGGGTGAGGCGCACGGCGGCAGCGAGGCGCGAGAGGGTGTGGACGAGGGTGGCGCGGGGGAGGGACACGACCGCTCCATCGGGTATGGCGTATGAGCGATTCTTTAGACATTGATGCGAGCTCAGAGATACATGCGACTTTCCCGGAGAGCGGCGCGTTTATTTTTCCAACTTTCTGAGCGCTTCGAGGACGGCTTCGAACGCGGGCGGCGGCGGGTCTTCCAACTTGAGCGCCTCGCCCGTGATGGGATGCTCGAGCTCGATCGATTTCGAGTGCAGAAACAACGCACTGGCGGGCTTGGCTTTCTTCCTGGACCGCGCGGTGCCGGTTCCGACCGACCCTTTTTCAGTTTCCGACGAAGAAGCGAAGAAGAGCGCGTCCTCCACGCACGCGGGCACCTTCGATTTTTGGCCGTTGCGATACAACGGGTCCCCCGCCAGCGGCGCGCGGCGCTCGAGGCCCATGTGCGCACGGATCTGGTGCTTCCTGCCCGTCAGAGGACGCACCTCCACGAGCGCGCACGGCGCGCTCGCGTCGCCCTCGAACGTCTCGACCACGTGCCAGTCGCTCAGCGCGGGTTTGCCGTCCACGGGCGCGACCACGCGCCCAGCCGAGGCGCGGGGCGTCTTGAGTCGACGCGCGTCGACGTCCCCGGGGTGCCTCTCCGTCAGCGCGAGGTACGTCTTCTTGACGCGCCGCTGGAACCACGCCGCGACCAAAGAGAGGTGCGCCTCGTCCGTCTTCGCCACCAAAAGCACGCCCGTCGTGGGGCGGTCCAGTCTGTGTACGATGCCCGGCCCCGAGACGTGCGCGCTCACCGCGCTCAAACCGTCGGCGCCGTAGAGACGAACCAGCGCCGAAGAGACGGAGGTGTCGTCGCGCGCCTTTTTTTTTTTTTTTTTAAACTCTCCGCTCGGCTCGTGCGTCAGGACGCCCGCGGGCTTGGAGACCGCGACGACGTGCGCGTCCTCGTACAGCACGCGAATGTTCATGCCCAATTGGCTTTCGGTGGCGTGCGTGCCAGTGGGGGTTTTGTTTTCCGTTTTCGGAGACGAAAAAGCGCCGGCGTCGCGTCGCGCGGCGGCGAGAGCCGCGGCGGCGCCTTGGTCGTCGCCGCCGGCGACGCACGCCGCGGCGACGAGCGCGTGGCTGACGACGTCCGGCGCGACTCGCGCGCTCGGCATCTCGTCGAACAGAACACAGAGCGAGGCTGTGTGCGCGCCGCCGCGGAGATCCAGCGAGCTCAGCACCAAGTTAAACATGCTCGCGGCGCGACCGCGCGCCGCGGAGACGGCGCGGTCGACGGGGTCAGCCAAATTTTTTTTCGCGCGCGAGCCGGCAGGTGGCGCGTCGGCGGCTCGCCGATCAGCCTCGTCGAGTCCGCTGGCGCGGAGGACGCACGCCGCGAGAAATCCCGGGTTCGTCGCTCGGGGGTCCTCCCACTTCGCGAGCGCGATGTCCACGCCGAACAGGGCGTCGATGTCGTCGCCGCCGAAGTGCTCGGGCGCCTCCACCGCGAGGTGCGCGAGCAGCATCTCCGAGTCAGACTGGCACGACTGCGGAGCGCGCCGACCCTTGTCAGGCTGCTCTGCCTGCGGCGCGCTCGTCGCCGCGACCGGCGCCGCGCGCGGACGTCCATCTCGTCTGAAACCAACCCCGCGTCTAGACGCGCACGGCCATCTGGTCGACGCCCGGAGCGTCGCCGCGCGCATCGGCTCTGGGGTTCCAGCCGTTTTCTCGGAAGGAGTCCGGCTTTTCCCCCGTGAAAAAAGGGAATCCGGTTTTTCTGTCCAGGGAAGGAAGCGCCGCCGCGCGCAGTGCTCCAGGCGATCTTCACGCCGTTCCCGTTCTTTCCAGCGTCACCTCCGGTATGTACTCGCATGTATCACCGTCCGTACCTATACTACCGTAGTCTATGACATTCGATTACCATGTTTTCGCGTCTCGCATCCACTCCTCTCATCCACTCGTGATGTCCTTCGCGGTGACGTTCTCGATGAACCCCGCGCGTTGCCGCAGCTTGTCTGCGTTTTTCGGGCCCCGGCTTCCGTACGCGTACAGCTCCGGGGATAGCCCCCCCGCGTCTATGTATTTTAAAAGAGGCGTGAATATCTTCCACGCCGCGGCGAGCTCGTCCCGGCGCACGAAGTGCTGCTGGTCGCCGTTGATGCAGTCCAGGATCAGTCTTTCGTACGCCTCGGGGATGGGCGTGTCTTCGTACTTCTCCGTGTACAGAAGCTCGAGCTCGCTCTGCGCGAGCTCCATGCCTAACCCGGGCTCTTTCACCGTCATCTTCATGTAGATGGCGGGATCGGGCTGTAAACGCACGACGAACTCGTTCCGTGCTTGGCGCCCGTTCACGCGCTGCGCCGCGAACAAATCACCGGGAACGTCTTTCAGCTGTAAACGAATCTCGCACTTGTGCTCGTTCAGCGCCTTGCCCGCTTCGACGATGAACGGTACGCCTTCCCATCGTTCGTTGTTCACCTGTAACACGGTGAGCGCAAACGTCGGCGCGCGGGATCCGGCCGGTACGGTGGGATCATCAAGGTACGCGGGCCCCTCTGGTCCGTTCGTGTACTGCCCGAGCGCGACGTTGTCCGTGCTCACGGGCTCGATGCATCGCAGCACCTTGAGCTTCTCGTCGCGGATGTCGTCCGGCGAGAGCGAGCACGGCTTCTCCATGGCGACGAGGCACAGCAACTGCAGGAGGTGGTTCTGGATGATGTCGCGGATGATGCCGTACTGGTCAAAGTACCCGCCCCTTCCCTGCGTGCCGAAGGGCTCCTTGAAGATGATCTGCACGTTCGAGATGTTGTCCCGGTTCCACAGCGGCGCCAAAAAGCGGTTCGCGAACCGCATCACCACCAGGTTCTGCGTCAGCTCCTTGCCGAGGTAGTGGTCGATGCGGTACAGTTGCGCCTCGGTGAACAGCGCGGCGATGCCGCCGCTGAGCGCCTCGGAGGATTTCAGGTCCCGGCCGAAGGGCTTCTCCACGATCACGCGCGTCCAGCCTGCGGAGGACATGCACGCCTCGCGGATGTTCGCGCACACGGGCGGGTACACGGAGGGGGGAAGCGCCAGGTAGAAGATGCGGTGGCCGGCGACGGCGTCGCGCTCGCGCTCGAACCGCGACATCCGACGGCCCAGCCCCCCGAACACGTCCGCCCGGCTCGCGTCTTCGTACGCGCCGCGCTCGTAGAAGCACCGCGCGAGGAACGCCTCGACTTTCTCGGGCGGGCCCTTCAGGCGTTCGCGGAGCGTCTCGCGCAGACGCGCGTCGTCCAGGTCCGAGCGCGCGTACCCCACCACCACGGTGCCCTCGGGCATGTGGTCGTGCAGGAACAGCGCGAAGAGCGCGGGGTAGGTTTTCTTCTTCGCCAGGTCGCCGGTGCACCCGAGCACCGCGACCGTCAAGCACGTCCCCGGGTCGCTCCAGTCCGTCTTGTGCGCATCGCGCGCGGCGCTGGACTTCACCATCGCGGTCGCCGATCGACGCAGACCGAGCCAGAGCGCGACCCCCGCGAGAGCCCCACGGCTCGCCTCGAAGTGCGACAGGGACACATTGTTAAATCGTCGTGGTCTTCCGATATTCGCCGCTTTCAGTGTGCGTGTGTGAGTTGTGAGCGACTTCGTGAACATTACGAATCATTCAAGCGTGAAGCGCGCTCGCCCGCGCGGCGACCCTCCGAGCCCTCCCCCGAGCGCTTCGCGGATCAGCGTCGCGTCTCCCTCTCCCGCCACCTCCAGCGCCGCTCTGAGCGCCGCGTCCGGGTCGTCCGGGTTGCGCCGCGCCGCCGCCGCGCGAAGCATCGACACCGCCGCCGCGACGTCGGCGCGAGAGTGCCCGGGCCGAGCGATTTCGTCCCGGAACACGGAAGTCGACTTTTTCGCATTCGCGCCGACGAGGGGATCCCGATCCCCCCGCGACGCTCGTTCGGACGAGACTCCGCCCGTGACGCGCGCGAACAGGGAGAGGAGACCCTCCTCCATCTTCGCCGCCGCCGCCGACGCGGGAACGGCCGACCGCGCGCGCGGCGTCTTCTCCGGAGACGGCGTCCTCGAACTCTTCCCGCCGCGCCGCTTGAAACGCCCGCGGCCGCCGCGCGCCTCCTGCACCATGTTGTGCAGGTCGGCCATCTCCAAGCGTTCCTCGGCCGCGCCACCCCGGCCGAAGGATGCGTTTCCGCCGGAGGTTCCGGACTCCACGTCGCCGACGCGCGCGGGGGCTTTCGCGTCGGACCGAGCGGCCCTCGGCTTTTCGTCGTCCCAGCCGTCGCCCCAGCCGTCGCCCCAGTCGTCATCCTCCTGCGTCAGTCTCCGGTGCGCCACCGCCGCGCCCGCCGCGCCGGAGGCGCCGCCCGCGGCGCCGTCCGCGGTGGCGCCCATGGAGGCGCTGCCGCCACGGAACAGGGGCTGCCCCCTCCTGTTCGCGCCCGGCCCGATCCAACCGTATATCACCAGCAGCGCGGCGACGGTGGCGGCGAGCGAGACGGAGAGGAACACCACGCACAGCGCGCCGAGCGCGGCGGCGGCGCGCATGTGCTGCGTGGCAAACGCCGCCGCGTCCTCGGCGGCGACGTTGTCGCCCACGACGCCGGTCTGAATCACCTGCCAGTGGCTCGCGAGGTACCGCTTCGTGTCGTCCGAGTGCTCCATCAGCGTGTGCGCGGCGGCCACCGCGAAGGACCACGCGAACGCGCAGAAGAAGAAATGCGTCCAGAGGTGCGCCGTCACGCCGGTGGTGATCCCCACGAAGCCGGCGATGCTCGCGAGCATCACCAGCACGCCCGCGGCGGCCAATAGGTGCGCGGCCCACGCGCCGCCGTACGCGTGCGTGCCTCCGCGGCGCAGGTTCGAGACCACGACCTCGTCCTCGCCCACCGCCGTGCGCGCGACGCGTTCCTTCACCGCCGGCGGCAGCGTCGCGTTCAGGTCGACGTCCTCGGTGGCGTTCACGCCCGAGAATGACGCCGTGAAGTGCACCACCGTGCTCTCCAGCACGCCGTTGCGCGAGCGCTTGCGGCGATCCACGGCGTTGATCCACATGGCGCGCGCGGGAAAGGCTTCGTTCCAGGGGGGCGGGGAAGGAGGAGGAGGAGGCGCCGCCGGGGGGGGCGGGAACGCCGGAGGCTCGGCGGGCGGCGACGCCGGAGGCTCGGCGGGCGGCGGCGCATCCGTCGCGTTGCCGTCCTCCAGAAGCCTTCGTGTCGGAGGCTCGGGGGGGCTCGTTTCGTTCGTGGGGGGAGGCAGCGGCGGCGGCGGCGACGCCACGGGGTCGACGCCGTGCGGCCTGCTCGAGCCCGCGCCCTCGTCGTCCCTGAAGATCTTCCAGGGCTCGTGCTTGAGCAGCGCCACGAAGGTGTCCACGGGCTCGCCCGCGTGGCCGTCGGCGTCCACGGGGAAGTCCACCGAGACGTCCAGGCTGAGCGCGTCCGGCACGACGTAGGTGGCCCTGGCGACCACCAAGCACAGCACGAGCAGGAAGAAACCGAAGAGGATGCCCATGAAGTTGGCGCCGGCGCCGACGCGCTTGAGCGTGTACTTGAGGCCCATGACGCTTCCCGAGGCGACGAGCGCGAATGAGAGGAACACCGCGACGGCGATGAGTATATTGTTCGCGTCCGTGAACCAGCGCTTGGCGACGTGCTTGGTTCTGTCCTCGGAGTAGTTCACGAGGTTATCGTCCCGAGCGCTCATGTCCTGCGGGTCGAGGCGGGACCAGTACGCGGCGACGGTGGCATCCGCCTCGTCGCGGTAAATGCGGGTCATCTCCGCGGCGTAAATCACGCCCGTCAGGAGAAACAGGCAGAATGTGTGGTACGCGAAGAGCGTGCGTTTGTGTCCGGTCATCGCGCCGACGATGCCCTGCAGCGAAGTGAGCGTGATGAACGCGCCCGCGACGGCCATGGCGTAGTCGGGCTCCTGGAACGCCGCGAACGTCACGCCGTGGTTCGCGTAGATGCTCTTGACCAATCCGGCGGTTCCCTCTTTGTTCGCTCCCATCACCGCCAGCGCGATGCCGAGCCCGAACAGCGCGACGTTCAGCACGAGGAGAGACAGACGCGCAAACAGCGCCTTAACGCCGCCCCCCTCGGTTTCCGCCATCTCGGCGACGTCTCAAGGATGCTCCAGCTCAGCGCGAAGCGAACTGAAAGGTCGAATTCGAACAGATCTCCGTTCGAGCGCCCGAAACTAACCACGAGTCGTTTTTTATTCGTTTTCCGAGGGGTGTTTTTCTCGCGCGGCTCGCAGTCTCCCGAGCGCGACCATGGGAGCCGCGGTGTCTGCTCTGAATAATGTGGGGTACAGCACGCAGAAGAACGTGGTCATCAAGAGCTGGAGCCTCAGTGCGTGTTGCCCGCGTTTCCGCGTCCCTTCGCCACGCCGCCGCTGAGTCGCGAACGCGCAACACCCACGCGTTCTTCGCGCATTTCGTTCCTGCTCGGTCCCTCCGTTCCTCTCCCGTTCCCCGTCTCACCCCCCGACTCGCTCCCTGCCCCGTCACGCAGGCTTGCTGTACTACAGCATCCTCGCCGTGGTGTTCGCGTACGTCGTCGGGTTCACCCTGGTGGCGAAGAAAGGGTACCAAGCGACCGTTCCCGCGGTGGGGAGCATCGCTCTGAAAGTGAAAGGTATCGCGAGCAGGCCGAACCCGCCGGGCTCGAACGCGCCTTCCGAGCTGTGGGACGCGTCGGACCTCACCGTGTACGACGCGACGAGCGTGTTCGTGGCGACCAACATCATGCGCACGGAGCAGGCCAGGGGCGTGTGCCCCGGGACGCACGAAGACGAAGCGTGCGCGCTCCCCTCGGGGCGTCACGAAGGTGAAGCCTCGACGGAATGCCGCGAAGGCGCCGTCTCGCGCTCGGGCGCGCAAACCGGTCGCTGCGTTCCGGCTTCGTTTTCGCTCGGTGACGAGGAGATGACGCGCGGCGCGTGCGAGGTGCGGGGCTGGTGCCCCGGCGAGCCCGACGCGGACGCGCTGGCGCCGCTGGAGAACGTGGGGAACTTCACCGTGTTCCTGCGCACGGACGTGCGTTTCCCCGGGATGCGTGACAAGTTCGGGCGCACGTTCGACGTGACCAACGCGAATGGCACCGAGCCGACGCTTGGGTGGAACCTGTTCACGCTCGACGAGATTCTGACGATGGGCGGCGTTTCGTACGAGGACGTCAAGGCCACGGGCGCGGATTTGCAGATGAACATCTACTACGACTGCGATCTCGATAACGCCCTGGAGGCGTGCGTACCGCGGATGCCCTTCGAGGTGATGCGCATCGACACGGCGGACTCGAGCTTGTCGCACGGGTACAACGCGCGATGGCTGTCGGCGGTGAAGGGCGACGGACCGAAAGCGTCAAAGGGAACAAAATTCGACGAAAACGCCGATACGCGCGCTTTAGTGAAAGCCTCCGGCCCGCGCATACGCGTCTCCATCACGGGCGTCGGAAGAAGGTTCGACCTGGAACAGTTAACAACCGTGGTGGGCGCCGGCGTCGCGCTCATGGGCGTCGCCACCGCGGTGGTGGATGTCCTGCTCCTCTACGTCCTGCCGAAGCGCGCGAAATACTTTGGCCTCAAGTACCAGACGTACGGCGCCGACGACGAGGACCTGTCGTGCGGCGGCGGGGAGGCGGCGCGGGAAAGCCGCGAGGACGCCGAAGAACCGCTCTTGGCGGCGTGACGCGAAACGACGCGCGTTTGATCTATAGCCCATAGCTGCTAGCTAGTTACGATAGACTACCTATGCTACGTATTCCACCGTGATGCCTCTATGATCCGTGCGCCGTCTCCGGTTCCGGCGAGCATCGTTACCGCGTCGCGCGCGAGTTCCGGAAACGCCGCCGCGTACGATTCAAACACACTCGTTCTCGCCGCCTCCGCTTCGGACGCATCGACGAGCCCGACGACGCACCCCCTGAACCCCGCGCCGCTGAACCGCGCGCCGAAAACGCCGCGCGTCGCGCACACGATCTCGCGCAGCGCGTTCATCGGCGCGCACCCGCACTCGTAGTTCTCCACGGAGGAGACTCCGCTCGCGGTGACGAGCGCGCCGAACGCGTTCAAGTCGCCGCGTCGCCACAAAAAAGAACCGTCGGCGACGCGTTTGGCTTCTTGGAAAAAGTGCGCGGCGCGCCGTTTGAGGTGCGCGGGGAGGCGCTCTTTCTCGCGCGCGTGCGTTTCCGGAGAGACGTCGCCGAGCACGGCGTCTGACGCTTCGGAAACCCGCAGAAGCAGCCGCGCCGCCTCGCGGCACTCTTCGACGCGCGCGTTGTACCCCGTGGACGTCAACGCTTCCCGCAGCCCGGAAAACGCGAGCAGGATTCTGAACGGCGGCGGGTCGAGCTTTTTTTCGTTCGCGAGCGCTTCTTCGTCTTCGTCGCGCTCGGCGCCGAGTTTGACCCGCGCGTGCGTTTCCCGGGCGCAGTCGATGAGCGTCAGCGCGTCGCGTTCGGCCAGCACGATGGACGCCTGGTCCAGCACGCCGCAACGCACGCCGACGCGTTCGTTCTCCACGCGGCGCGCCAAGCGCGCGACGCGCCAGCGCGCCGCGTCGACGTCGTTCGTCTCTTTTTCTCTCACGCGGCTTTCTTTTACGTCGCGTTCGTCGCGTTTTTTTTCGCGCGCCGCGCCTTCGTTCACGCGCTGGATGGCCATGACGCACGCGACGGTGATGGCGGCGGAGGAGCTGAGCCCGCCTCCATCCATGCGCGCGCCCGGCGGGAAGGAACGCGCGACGCCGACGACGCCGCGCGCAGGCGGCTCGAACCCGCGAACGCGCGCGTCGTCGGCGAGAACCCAGGCGGCGCCTCGCGCGAACGCGCCCCACGACGACGCGTTTTTTCGGTCCGCTCCTTCTCTCTCTTCTCCGGCTTTAGCCGCTTCTCTCTCGTCGTTCTTCACGCCCGTCTTCGCGCCGGTGTTCTCTACAGACATCTCTTCGCCGTAGGGGCGCGTGACGTCGAAGCGGACCTCGCCGGCGAACGTGTCCGAGCGCAGGAGCACCTCCGACTCGCCGACGGCGGTTTCGGTTTCGGTTTCGGTTCGGTCGGCACCCGACTCGCGCGCGGGCGCGGGGAGGAAACCGAGGAGCACGCCGCAGTCGAGCGCCATGCCCGCGACGCGTCCGCCCTGGTGGTCCACGTGCGCGCCGAGGGGACACACGCGGTAGGGCGCGACCGCGACGCGCACGTCCCGCGGGTCCGCGGGGACGCCGTGGCGCTCGGCGAACGCGGCGACATCTTCGCGGAGGGAGGCCATGTCGCGATCGGAGGGCCACGCGTGTTGCGACGCGTCGGGAGACTGAGGCTGGTCCACAGCCGGGGAAGGCATGGCACCCTCGCGCGAGGCACAGGCGCGTGCGCGGTCGGTGCCAACCGCGACGCCCACGCGCATCCACCGCGCGACCCGGTGTGTGCCCCGAGGGTCTCGGGCGCGCGAAAACTTCTCGTCAGTGACGAAACGGCGACGAGTTTCCTGAAGTGTCGGCGTGCAAGCTCGATCATCATCATCACGTCACGATCGCGATCTTCTTCCACTTCGGCCAGCGCTGCCCTCGGCCTTCTTCCAGCTACAGGCACACGGCCCGCGACGATGTCGACCGCGCCCACGCTCGAGGCGATCCGCTACGCGCGCGGTTCGCTGCAGCTGCTCGACCAGCTGAAGCTCCCCGGCGAGACTGTGTTCATGGATGTCGCCGATTGCGACGCGTGCTGGACCATGATCCGCGATATGAACGTGCGCGGCGCGCCCGCGATCGCGATCGCCGCCGCGCTCGCGCTCGCCGTGGACCTCGAAGCGTCTAAGGCGAGCCTGAGCACCTCCGCGGAGGTGTCTGCCTTCGTCGCCGGCAAGCTGGACCACCTGTTCACCAGCCGGCCCACCGCGGTGAACTTGGGCGAGGCTGTGCAGAGGCTGAAAGCCTCGGCGAGCGCGCTCGCCGCGGCGGGCGCCTCCGGCGCGGACGCTGCGGAGCAGATCATCAAAGAGTGCGAGGCCATGCTGGCGGATGACGTCGCGGCGAACCGCGCGATCGGCGCGTTCGGCGCGGACGCGCTGTGCGCCGCCGTCGGCAAGGCGCCCGGCGCGCCGTTGCGCGTCCTGACGCACTGCAACACCGGCTCGCTCGCCACCGCCGGCTACGGCACGGCGCTTGGCGTGGTGCGCGCGCTCCGCGAGAGCGACCGTCTGGAGCACATCTACTGCAACGAGACGCGTCCGTACAACCAGGGCGCGCGGCTCACCGCGTACGAGATTGCGTTCGAGAAGATGCCCGGGACGCTCATCTGCGACTCGGCGGCGGCGAGCCTGATGGCGCAGAAGAAGGTTGACGCCGTCGTGGTGGGCGCCGACCGCGTCGCCGACAACGGAGACACCGCGAACAAAATCGGCACCTACAACCTGGCGGTCTCCTGCGCGTACCACGGCGTGCCGTTCTTCGTCGCCGCGCCCGTGTCCACGCTGGACCCGAGCACGAAGAAGGGGGACGACATCGTCATCGAGGACCGCCCCGCCGAGGAGATCACGCACGTCCGGGGCGTGCGCGTCGCCGCCGACGGCATCGGCGTATGGAACCCCTCCTTCGACGTCACCCCCGGCTCCTTGATCGCCGGAATCATCACCGAGAAGGGCGTGGTGCAGAAAACTTCCAACGGGACGTTCGAGGTGGGCAAGTTCGTGGCGGCCGCCGCGGGCGCCGCCGTGCCCGCCGCGCCCGCCGCCGCGCCCGCCGTCGCCGTCCCCGCGGGCTTCTACGCGATGGACGTCGACTCCGTGCTGGAGTACTGCGCGTCCAAGCCCACCATCGCCGCCGCGCTCGGCGGGAAGGATAACACGAGCCAATGGTCCGCGAAGGAGGTGGGCGACGGGAACATCAACTTCGTCTACATCGTGAGTTGCTCCGCCACGCGAAACGCCGTCGTCGTCAAGCAGGGCTTGCCTTTCGTGCGCGTCGTGGGCGAGTCCTGGCCTTTGACGCAGGAACGCGTGCGGTACGAGGCCGAGGCGCTGCAGACCGCGCACGCGTTTTGCCCCAAACACGTCCCTGAAGTGTTCCTGTACGACCCGAAAATGTCCGTGATCGCGATGCGGTTCTTAGAGCCGCCGCACATCATCTTAAGAGGCGGCATCGTGGCGGGCGAGACGTATCCGCTCCTCGCCGCGCACGCCGGCGAGTACCTGGCGACGACGCTCTTCGGGAGCAGCGCTTTGGCTGTCGGGTGCGAGCGTTTGCGTGAACAGAGGCAGACTTTCGGTCAGAACGAGTCGATGTGCGCGCTCACCGAGCAGGTGATCTTCACCGAGCCGTACTGCGACGCGGAGAACAACAAGTGGACCTCGCCGCAGCTCGACGCGGCGGCGGCGTCGCTCAAAAACGACGTCGCGCTCAAGACCAAAATCGCGGCGCTGAAGCATTCGTTCGCGACGGACGCCTCCGCGTTGCTTCACGGCGACCTGCACACCGGGAGCATCATGTGCACGTCGTCAACGACGTTCGTGATCGACCACGAGTTCGCGTTCTACGGGCCCATGGGGTTCGACGTCGGCGCGTTCCTCGCCAACGTCCTGCTCGCGTACTTCTCGCAGGATGGGCACGAAAAGACGGGCGGCGGCGACCGCTCCGCCAGCCGCGCGTGGCTCCTGGAGACTTTCACGCAAACGTGGCACACGTTCGAGCGGCGATTCCTGGAGCTGTGGGACGAGAAGGGCGTCGCGGACGGCACGGCGGGCGTCACGCCCGCGTCGGTGTACGGCGAAAGCGCGGGGGAGGAGGCGCTCCGCGCCGCGCAAAAGGCGTACGTGAAGAGCGTGTTGCGCGACTCGCTGGCGTTTGCCGGCGCGAAGATGACGCGGCGCGTCGTGGGCATCGCGCACGTCGCGGACCTGGAGTCCATCGCGGATCCCGACGTGCGCGCGAAGTGCGAGCTCGCCGCGCTGGCGTGCGGCAGAAGGCTCATCCTGGAGGCGGATGAGCTGTCCATCGACGACGTCGCGGCCGCGGCGGAGAGCCTCCGGGCCAAGTTTTAATTCCCAGCGTAGACGAACGATCACAGTGTTCGAGACCTGTTGCGCACGCATTTATCTCAGTCGCCCGCGAAGTCACCCTCACCGCATTTTCTAGCTGGTCTGGGCGCGGCCGAGGCCTCGTTTCGGCGCTCGGCGGCGGGCGTCACAGCCTTCCGCGCGGGGCACGTCCGGCGCGATGAAGTCGAAAACGGGAGGCGGCGCCTCCGGGGGAGACGCGAAGAAGAAGCCCTCCGGCGGCGTGAAGAAGAAGGGCAAGCCTCGGCGCGAAGCCTTGGAGGATGACGAAGATTTCGGCGGCGGCGGTGCGGGCGGCGGCGACGCGCCGGAAGATGCGCCTATTCTGTCCGGTGTGTCGACGGACGCCGGCGAGGTGGACTTCGGGTTCGAGCGCACGGAGGCTCTGACCGGCCGCCGACGCAAGGCGGAGAAGGCCAAGGGCAAGGGCGGCGGTTTCGAGAGCATGGACCTGCTTCCCGAGGTGTTCCGCGCGGTGAAGAGGAAAGGCTACCGCATCCCGACGCCAATCCAGCGAAAAGCCATCCCGGTGGCGCTCGCCGGCGCCGACGTGGTGGCCATGGCGCGCACCGGCTCCGGCAAGACTGCGGCGTTCCTCATCCCCATGCTGCACAAGCTGCGGCAACACTCGCTCAAGGCGGGCGCGCGCGCGGTGGTGCTCTCGCCCACGCGCGAGCTGGCGCTGCAGACGTTCAAGTTTGCGCAGGAGCTGCTCAAGTTCACCGACTTGCGCGCGGCGTGCGTGGTGGGCGGCGACTCCATGGAGGCGCAGTTCTCGGACCTCGCCTCTAATCCCGACCTGATCGTCGCGACGCCCGGGCGCCTGCTGCACATGGTGGACGAGGTGGAGGGCTTCACCATCCGCAGCGTCACGATGGTGTGCCTGGACGAGGCGGATCGCTTACTGGAGATGGGCTTCAGCGACCAGCTCCGCGACATCTTGAGGCAGGTGGCGGAGATGCGCCAGACCCTCCTCTTCTCCGCCACCATGCCCACCGCGCTCGCGGAGTTCGTGCGCGTCGGCCTGCGCGAGCCGCAGGTCATACGCCTGGACGCGGAGATGAAGGTGAGTTCAGATTTGAAACTGAGCTTTACCGTCGTTCGCGTCGACGAAAAAATCCCGGCGTTGTTATACGTGCTTCGCGAAGTCGTTCCGCCTAAACAGCAAACCGTGGTGTTCGCGGCGACGAGGCACCACGTGGAGCTGTTAGTGACGGTGCTCGAGTCCGAGGGCATTAAATGCTCCTCCGTGTACGGCACGATGGACTTCGCCGCGCGCAAGCTGAACATAGGCAAGTTCCGCGCGAGGAAAACGGAAGTGCTGGTGGTCACGGACGTCGCCGCGCGCGGCATCGACATTCCCTTGCTCGATAACGTCGTCAATTTCGATTTCCCGCCGCGGCCGAAGCTCTTCGTGCACCGCGTGGGCCGCGTCGCGCGCGCGGGGCGCTCGGGGGTGGCGCACTCCATCCTCGTCAAAGAAGAGATGGGATTCCTGGTGGACCTGCACCTGTTCCTGGGAAGACCACTCGCGCCAGCCGCCACCACGCCGCCGGCGTCGCGCGAGGAGGCGCGGCGACTCGTCGACGACGCCGACGAGGCGGGGACGAGCGTGGTGGGCGCGCCTCCGCCGACGAGCCTGGACCTGGTGGCGGACCGCGTGCGCGACTTGTTCGAGGCGCGCACGGAGCTGGACGGCCTGCGTCGCGCGTGCGACAACGCGTACAAGCTGTACCAGCGCACGCGCGGCAGCGCGGGCAACGAGTCCGTGGCGCGCGGCGCGGAGATTGTCGCCGAGATGGGTCCGTCGCCGATGCTGTGCGCGTCGCTCCGCGACGAGAGCCAGATGGACGCGGTGGGCCTGGCGGACATCGCGCGGCAGATCCGCGCGTACCGGCCGGCAGCCACGGTGTTCGAGGCGGACATCGCGCACGCCGCGAAGGGCCAGGGCCTGCTGGCGGCGGCCGCCAGGAAAAGCTCCGCCATGCAGGCGAAGCGCGCCGCGCACGACAAGCAGATCGACAAGGCGAAGGAAACCGGGCACGGCATCGTCGCGCGCCGCCGCCGACGGCCGGACGCCGTCGTCGGCGGCGAGTCAGACGGCGAATCGGACGACGAATCAGACGGCGAAGACGACGAGTACGACGAGGACTCGCACGACGACGAAGAAACAGAGAACAAACAGACACGGTCCTCCGTCATCGCGCCTAACGCTTCGCACGACGCGTTTCGCGTGGGCGCGTTTCGCGACGACGACTTTTTCCTGGACGTGACGCCTCGCGGCGTGAACCACACCGAGCTCGGTCTGAGCACGATGGAGGATACCCTCGGGCGCCCGATGCAGGACCACCTTTCTTTGGAGGGCGCGCTCGCGGAGGCCACGATGGACATCGTGGAGGAGGACGGCAAGGGCATCAGCCAGCAGAGGCGCGTGCGCATCTGGGACAAGAAGAAGCGCAACTACGTGCAGGTCAACGCGAGCGAGGTGGACCGCGCGCGCGGCGGGAAGCGCGTCAAGACGGAGAGCGGCGCGGTGGTGAAGAAGGACGAGAAGGCGCAGGGCGAGACGTACAAGAAGTGGCAGCAGCGCACACACAGGAGCATCTCCGCGACAGGCTCGCAGGAGGACCCGCTGGCGAGCGGCGGGAGGGGGAAGACAGGCCTGGGGAGGTTCAAGTACAGGCACACGAAGGGCGGCGAGGACGACGGCGCGCGCGGCGGGCGCGGCGGGCGCGGGCGCGGCGGCGAGCGCGGCGGCTGGGGCGCCGACGACATGGGCGAGCTCAAGTCTCGCGACCAGATCATGAAGGAGCGCAAGGAGGCGAAGAAGAAGGCGGGACGCGGGCGCGGCGGGGGACGCGGAGGGAGGGGCGACGACGGCGGCGGAGGCAGAGGCGGCGGGAGAGGCGGCGGGAGAGGCGGCGGTAGAGGCGGAGGCAGAGGCGGAGGCAGAGGCGGAGGGAGAGGCGGTCGCGGCGGCGGGAGAGGCGGTCGCGGTCGCTAGCGGCCATTTCAACGTTTCCGTATCTTCGTTCGCATCGCGTCTCACGTCAACACCGCGCCGACGCCCGAGCTCGTCCTCGTGGGACCGCCCACCGCGACGGTCGTCCGAGCCTCTTCCACAGCGCCTTCTTCGTCTTCCGGCTCGCCGTCCGTAAGCGCCGCGGTCGCCGGCGTTTCCGGACCGTCGGTTTCGGCGGCCACCGCGGCGTCGCGCTTCTCGCGCTTCTCGCCGAAGTACACCGCGTACGACGTCTCGAACCCCTTCAGGCCTTTCGTGGTGACGATCTCGCCTTCGCTCGCGGGTGTGTTCCACCCCACGGAGCTGGTCACGGCGAAGGACAGGCGGCGCGCGTGCGACGGCCGCTCCGAGGGAACGACTTTGTTTTGCAGAACGACTTTGTTTTGCAGCGCCTTTTCGAGGCAAGCGTAAGCGAAGACCACGCAGACCATCACCGAGAGCACGACGACGTCCGTGTAGTCTCGCGCGGTGCGCCGCGGTCGAGGCGCGTGCTCGGGCCAAGACGCGCGCGGATGGCTGAGTGGCGGCATGTCACGCGCGAGGGGAAGTGCGCGAACGCGCCGGCGCTCGAGACTTTTTCTCGGCGCCGAGACGAGCGCGTTTCGGGGAAAACGAAATTTCGAAAGCGCGCTTTCGGGAGTTCCGAGTCCAAGTCCAGCGTCGAAAAGTCCATCGCGCGTTCTTTTCGCGCGTTTCAGAAATGTCACGATGATCCGCGACGCGTACGCGCGCGTCCGTGGAAACTCCGCTACGCCCCCACCGCCTCCCCCCCGGCGCTCCC
>Ga0209666_1000857_pt1 | contig 23195 bp, 12 predicted proteins | sample SaaInlV_125m_DNA_FD_184679 | JGI IMG/M metagenome (GOLD analysis project Ga0209666, IMG submission 184679) | Marine microbial communities from expanding oxygen minimum zones in the Saanich Inlet - Saanich Inlet SI037_S3LV_10m_DNA (SPAdes)... | ecosystem: Environmental > Aquatic > Marine >...
CTGGATGTGAGCAAACGAGAGTATCCGATCGAATTTGATCGACGCGGAAGAAGACGCGCTTCAGAAAACGCCGGCGACGCGGACTCCTCCGTCGCGTCCCGCAAGACGACGCACGCCGTGGTTCGCGCGGTGAAATCGTCAGGACGCGAGGGCGTTGTGTTCGCCACTACAATCGGCGCCTCGGACACCGACGGTCCAAACGCGGACGCCGCGGCGATCGGATTAGGGCTGGCGTTCGTGAAGTACCTCGCGACGGCGAAGTGGTTAGCCAAGGATTTCGTGTGGCTCGTGCTCGACGCGCGGCCTTTGGGTTCGAACCCGGGCGGAAGCACGCACGCCGCCGTGCACGCCGCGGACGCCTGGCTCCGCGAGTACTACGGCGACGAGGCTTCCGCGGCGAGGCTTGGAAGCCTCGACGCGTCAAAAAACAAGGGCGCCCGAGGAGACGCGTCCGCGTTTGCGCGCGCCGGAGCGCTGCAGCAGGCGTACGTAATCGAGATGCCCGCCGGCGCCGCCGTGGACGTCGTCGCCGTGCGACCGGAAGGGAGGAACGGCGCGTTACCCAACCAGGACCTGCTGAACACTGCCGTGCAGCTCTCGCGCCGCGCGTTCCCGCGCGCTAAAGTCGGCCTGGACCTCGACCCGCTGGACCCGATCGAGACGCGCGCGCGGGTCGGCCGCGCGGGCGAAGCGAAGGTTCGCGAGGGTGAAAAAAAAAACGTCGCGCTCATCAGAAGACTATCTTCTTTCCTAGAGCGCATCGGTGTTTTTTGTCTCGGGAAGAGCCGAGCGTTCGCGGTGCGCCAGTTCGTGGGTGATCTGCGTCGCGCGTCCGTGTTCGCGTGGCGGTGCGCGCGCGGCGTCCCGACGGGCGCGCACGCCGCGTTTAAGAGCTTCGCGCTGGACGCGGCGACGCTGCGGCTGGGGGCGCCGCTCGGCTCCGCGCGCGACAAGGCGCACTTCGGCCCCACGACCACCCGCGAGACGTTTCGCAAGATCGGTTCGTTGCTGGAGATGCTCGCGAGAGGCTCGAACAACCTCATCGAGCAGCTGCATCACAGCATGTTCTACTACGTCATGACGAGCGACGACGCGTTCCTCTCCATCGCCGAGTACGTCGCGCCGCAAGCCGCCGTCGTTGCGGCGATCGCGATCGTCGCGATCGCGCTCGCGACCCGGGGTGGGGACGGGGACGACGGGAACGGGGACGGGAACGGGGAACAAGGCGCGCGACGAGAGCATGACTGGGCGCCGGCGCTCGCGCTCGCGGCGGCGGCGCACGCGGCGGGCGCCGGGGTCGGGTACGCGTCTCTTTGTTTTTACGACGACGCGCTCTCGCCCGTCGCGACAACCGGTTTGACCGTTTTGTCGGCGCTCGCCGCGCACGCGCTCCTCGCGAAGGTGGCGTTTTCGCTTTACGCCGAAGGCGGTGGTCCGAACTCGACGGCGGTGGTCCCGAGAGAGCCTCCCTGGGTGACGTTGAAGTGCGTGGCTCTGGCGTCGGCGGCGACGTCGACGGCGGCGGTGACGTTTTTCAACTTCCCGCTGGCGTGGCCGACGACGGTCGCGCTCGCGCCGGTGTGCCTGTCCGTCTCGCAGCGCGACAGAAGCGAGGGGAGGAGGGATGACCCGAACGGGAAACGTCCTTGGCGAGCGCTCGCCTGGGTCGACAGAAGGACTGTGAAGTCAACGGCGATGGCTCTCACGCCCGTTTTTTTGGCGTCGCTCGTCTCGTTAATCGAAGAGACGTCGCCGTTTAACTTCGCGCACCACCTCGCCGAAAACGCGCGCGCGTCGCGCGGCGGGTTCGCGTTCCCGGTGGCGTACGCGGTGGTGTGGCCGGCGTGCGCGCTCAGCGCGCTCGCGACGCGCGCGGACGTCCTGCGGGGGACGCGCGGCGCGGGACAGCGAGAGGCGCGAGCGGAGAGCAAGAAGAGCAGGTGACTTAGCTTAAGCTTCATTTGTAGCGATACGCAGCCAAAAAAAATGACCCTCTCGCGAAGCGGCTCCGTTTGACGGGAAATCGCGACCTCCGAACGGTGTCGACCGACTCGAGCACTCGCTTTTCTGACTCGTGATCGATTGGAAATTTCGCATCGTTGTTCGTCCTTTCGCGGTTCCGCGAGCCGCGAGCGGGTCGGGCGAGTCGGCAGACTCGGGCGCACGGGAGCGGAGGCACGCGCGTGGTAACGCGGACGCACCAGAAGCGTCGCGAGGCGTCATGCGGCGCGCTCGCAGAGCCTCGAGGCGCGCAGGCGAGCGAGTGTCGTGGCTCGCCGCTGCGCTTTTCACGCTGACGACGTGCACTGCGTTTTTGCCCTCGGGCGAGGCTGCGCGTTACTCGGGGAAAATCTTGGAGCCCGTGTCGTGGCGGTTCCTCTCGAAGTGCGTCTCGCGCGGATGACCCCGCGCCCATCGATTCTCGGCATCGCCGGCAACGACCCCCCGCCCCGACGACCCGCGAACCGCACACCTCGGGTGCCGCTCTCGACCGCCACGATTTCCTCGGCGATTTCCTCGGCGGGAATATTCTTCCATCCGGCGCCGCGTCGTCTCCGCGCGCGATACGACGACTGACCTCCAAGTCGAACGAAACCCCCAACCTCGACCGCAGGTTCTGTTTCCTGCCCGCGGACACCGGCGGGTACATCAACGACGTGCACGGCATGGTCTCGACGAAGATCAAGTTCCACATCACGAGCCAATTCGCGTTGCTGCACTACATCACCGCCACGGGTTCGGGTAAGACGGAGAACAGCGACTCGATTGCCAACTGGGACGACGTGTACAACTCCAAGAGCACATGCTTGGAACGCGTGAAGAACGATTTCGCGTTCCCGTTCTACCTCGCCGAACTCGCGCGTGCCGCCGTGCCTGCGCCGCCGCCGCCGCCCGCGCCGCCGAACGCACCCAGCCCGCCGCCGGCGAACGCGTCGGCGGCGCGGCGCCTTTTGACCGCGGAGGAGACTGACGACTTTTTCGCGCGCCATAGGGGAAAAAAATACGACAGAGACGACTCCTTTTCCGAGGGTTCGAACCCGCGCGGGTTCGAACGGCACACCGCGAAGTTTGTGTCGACGTCTTTATCAGACGAGCCGTACGTGGAGGTTCCTTTAACGTACCGAACGTCGGAGACGTCCACGCGTTCGCTGTTACAGGCGGAGGACGACGAGCACGGGACGTACGACCCCCTCACCGGAAAGACGACGTACGTGATCAACGGCCAAACGATCATCGTGGACGGCGACCAAGCCGGTTCGAACACCGCCTGGGGTGTTGGTTTGATCGACATCACGCAGGTAAACGCGGTGGACGCGTACACTAATTTACCGTTAGACAACTCCGCGAAGCTGCGCATCTACGGCGGCGGGTGGGTGGAGGTAGTAAGGACGACGTTTTACGTCGGCGAGCGCGCGCGTTTCTTTTACGTCGCCGGCGCGAACTGCGACCGTCTGTGTCGCACGAGCACGTGCAACGGTGACTTGGACATCGAGTACGAGATCGAGTTCACGAACGGGTTCAACTGGTACAGCAAGCACTTCTCCGCGGACGAGATCGGGGTGCTCGAAACGAGCATCGCGTTTTGTTGCCTGTACGTCGCGCTCGGGGTTTGTTACTTCCTCACGCGCAAAGAGCTGAAGAAGCTTAAGAAACACCACCACACGGTGAAGATGTTAGGCTCGGCCATCATCCTCGCGTTCTTCTCGCACGGCTTCTTCTTCCTGCACTACATCTGGTACAGCTCGGACGGGGTCGGGAACATGCTCTTTTTGTTCCTCGCGCGGATCTTACAGCTCTCGAGCGAAACCACGTTCCTCGTGCTGCTCATCCTCATCGCCAAGGGGTGGACCATCTGCTGCCGCAAAATCTCAGCCCGAGGCCGCGTCAAGATCGCCGTGTTCGCGAGCGTGTACGCCATCGCATGGCTGCTGGCGGTGTCGTACCACCACTTCGTCGCGGATAAAGCGTCGACTTTACACATGTACCAGAGCGGGTTCGGGTACTTTCTGTGCGGTCTTAGGTTTTTCGCCCTAGGGTGGTTCTGGTACAGCGTCAGCGTGACCAACAAGAAGTACGCCGCCAAGGTTGCGTTTTACAAAAAGTTCGCCGCGTCCTTCGCGCTGTGGTTCTACGGCTTGCCCGTGATCGTGATCGTCGCGCAGAGTATCCCGCCGTGGCAGAGGTTCATGGTGGTGAACGCCATGGAGTTCACGTTTTTGTTCGCGTTTCAATGTGCGCTGCTGGCGATGTACGTGCCGAACAAAGGCTTCAACAAGAGCTTCCCGTTCCACGCCACCACCAACGAGACGTTCATGTACGCGGGGAACCGGCCGGCGGCGATACGATCCGCCGACACGACGCGGCCGGTCGTCGTCGGCGCCGCCGGCTCTACGACAACGAAGGCGCCCCGGCCGGGGGAGCTGTCCGACTGGGACAAGAAGGAGCTGGCGCGCGCGGTGCACAGCGCGAAGGTGCTCACGTTCGAGACCAAGAAGATCCTGGACTGCCTGACGCAGATTGAGCACAACAACGAGCTCGAGAGCGACGACGAGGCGTACGAAGATCCCAGACAAAGCGGGGGGGGGTCAAGGGCTACGCCTCTGCGCTCGATCGGGTCCTCGGGCGCGACGCGGGGTGTCTCGATGAACGGAACGAATGACGGTCCTGACGGGGCGGTCGGTTTCCGAGGCGGTCAGCCCAGAGGGGCGAGCCAAGAAAGACAAGACACGGCGCGGTCGCCCAGCGGGCGCGAGTACGGCACGGGCGCGTACCCTCCGCCCGACCCGCGCGGGTTCGGCGGCGAGGATCCGCCGCCGTTCGAATCGAACGGTGGGTACGGCGGGCCCCCCTCGGGGTACGGCGACGGCCCGTCGGCCGGCGGCGGGTACGGCTCGCCGCGGAACAATCCGATTTTCGCGAGCGCCGGAAACGCCGGGCCGCAAGCCGCGACGACTGGGGCGTTTCAGCCGACGCCGCCCATCTCGCCCGCGAACCGCGCCGGCCTGCCGCCCCTGTCCGAGGGTGCGGCGCGGTTCGGGGACGTCGCCGGCCAGCGGAGCCTGCTGGCGCGGCTCGGGAAGAACCGGGGCACGAGGCCGCTCGGCTCGGGGGGGTACACGTGACGACGCGGACGTGACGTTCGCGACGGAGCGCCCTATTTTATTTTTATTTTGCGTAGCACTAGCTACATTGTACGCCTACAAACGGTGCCACGGCACACGTCACGTTCGCGCTCGTACATCGCGAAGAGCAGAAAACACGCGTCCGCGGCGCTCACGCGTCCGCCGTCTCGGCGGCGGCTCGTTCTTCATCATCGCCCTCCTTTTTTTTTCCCTCCGCCTTCTCCGCGCGACGGGGCCGCCCCCTGCCCCGCTTCGCCGGTTCCCCCTCCGGCGCGGGCTCCGCCGTCTTCGCCGCGGGCTCCTCCTTCTTCGCGCGCTTGGCGGGCTTACGATTGGGGTCTTTCGCGTCGGCGTCGGTTTTGGTCGCGTCGCCGCCGGAAGCGCCGGGCGCCTTCGCGGGGACGCCTCTACGGTCGCCGGTGGCGAAATCGAAGGACTCGATGTTCACGTCCAGGTACTTGCCCTGCTCCTTACTCTTGTCCAGGAACCGCTGCACGTCAGGCTTCGAGCGCATGCGCTTGCCGCAGGGGGAGTAGTAGTACGCGTCCGCGCCGGAGACGGTTTTGCGCGGGATCACCTCCCGGCGCCACCCCGGCGGAGGCGCCGGGACGCCCTCGACCGAGTAGTTGGCGCGCGGGAACGCGTCTTCGGGAGTCGCGCAGCTCACGTCGGGTCGGGAATCGTCGCGCATGTCCTCGCACTGCGTACGTAGTGATACGTGCGGTTCGAAGTGAAGGAAAGGAAGGTCAGGAAAGGAAGAAACGATCGATCGATCGTCGATCATTATGCGCATTCGTTCGTCCCCGCCGAAGAAAGATGATGGATCCCTCGGGCATACGCATTCGATACACCTCGACGTACCTTCCACTTCGCGTCCGGTTTGGACTTCTCCGCCTTCGCACCCGGCGCGTACCGCCGCTTGGAGCACTCGTCGCACTTCACCCACACATAACCTTCCGTCTCGGTCACCGTGTACTTCGCCCCGGATCCCTCGCCCCGGCCGCGCTTGGCGGTGGCGCGCGAAGGCGCGGATTTCGGGATCTTCGCCTCGCGCGCCTCGATCATCAAACCGAGCTCCTTGGCGCTCACGGTCACCACGCGCGCGGTGGGGTCCAGACAGTTCGCCAGCCACGCCTGCGGCGGCGGGCGGGCCGACAAAGTCTTCGCGCCGCGGGCCATGTCGAGGAAGGGCGCGCGGGAAAGTCTGATTCTGATTCGCCAATGTCCGTCCGCACGCGCCGGCGGGAGAAAAGTTTCGAGGCGGCACGGGCGAAAAAAGTCGTTGAAAAAAGGGCGTTTCACCCTGGGAAATGGAGATGTAGGGTCGACCCGCTCCGGTCGAGCCGATCGAGGGCGTGTTTTCAAACCGCGACGCTCTTAAAGTCCGGCGAATCAGACGGTGGGATGACGAATCTCCGAGCGTCGTTTCTGGACCTTTGTTTTTTCGCGCGAAAGAGAACGACGACTCTTGAAAAGTCTTCTTTGAGAAACACGTGGCCCATTGCGCGACGTGCTACGCGCGTATCGGCTCGGCTCGCGCGGCCGATCGAATTCGGCGTCCGACGCGTGTCCCCGACGCGCGCCTCGAGTCGCGGGCGCGCGGGTTCGAAGCGCGCCGCGCGTCCCCGCGCCCGCTTTTTCCCGACGAGCGAATAGAATAAAGAACCAACGCTCTACATAGGCGACTGAAAGCAGTCTCCTCCATTCGGCTCTCCTCGACGCGTGTCTCGATACGCCCCCGACCGCGCGATGAGCGGCAAGGAGGACTTCGACGACGAGGGTCTGCCGTTGCTACCCAAGCACACGAAGGTACGTCTTCCACGTCACCCGCGCGCGGAAGGGGGGCATCGCCCCGTTCGACACGGGGAAGAGCCCTTGGAAGTCCCATGAAAGTCCCCGACCGTCCCCACGTCGTTTGGCGCGCATACGCGTTTCGGTCCCGCGGTTTTTTTCGAGCTTCGCGCGCGGGGGACGCGATGCGCGCGCGCGCGCATCCTCGCGTGCGCGGCCGCGCGGCGATGCGCGCGAGGTTTCCGCAACACGCGCGCATCCGTCGCCCGACGCGCGCGTCGCGCGCGCGCCGGCGCCGCCCCCGCGCCCCCCGTCCCCCCGGCCCCCCGGCTCCCGTGTGGCACGCACGAGGCGCACAAAAAGAGATCTTCCCGTCGGTTGCCACCGGGCCGAAAGCGCCTCGCGAGATTCGGCGAGTCCGAGAATGGTTTCGTTTTCTTTCTCGCCTTCGTTTTTTCTCGCGGTTCTTCGAAAAAAAAGCGACTGACCCTCTCGCGTACGCGCGCGCGTTCTATGGGAAACCTCCCTTGTTTTTCGCGTCGCGCAGATCCGCGTCACGGGCAACAACCGCACGAAGCCCGGCGTGATCGGCCTGAGGGGCGTGGTGAAGAAAGCCGTCGGTTTGGGCGGGTGGCACTGGCTACGTCTGGAGAACGGCGCGGAGTGCCGCTTACAGCGCAACGCGCTGGCGGTTGTGGCGCCGCCCACGGGTTTGGAGATGGACTCCGAGTCGGACGACGACGACGTCCCTCCAAACGCGGGGTACGGCCGCGGCGCCGGCGGCGGGAGGGCAGGCGTAGGAATTGTCGGAATGAACGACGAGACGAAGGGTCCACAGTCTCCGACGCGTGGCGACGACGACGCGTTCGTCGGTCGACCGCGTCGGGCGTCGCGGCCGCCAAAACGCGTCGCGAATGAGGAGCGTCCTCGCCGCCGCGACGGCGGGAATTCTCGCGGCGCGCACGAGCCCTCCGTGCGGTTCGACAAGCTCCGAACCGAGACGCTGGAGAAGATCAAAGAGAAGCACTACAAGATTCCGCGACACGATGACGCGACCGATTCTCAGACGGCAACGGACAAGACGACGAGCGGCGCGAAACGCGAGGAGCGCTTTTCTTATGACGACGACTCGCGGCCGGAGAAGCGCGCGTTGGTGGAAACCATCGCCAAACGCTTCACGAGCGAAACCGTCGACGAGACCAAGGTTCTGATCGCGTTCGTCAAGGCGCTCGCGGGGGGGGAGCTGCCCTCCCCGGAACCGTCCGGTCGGGACGCGTGAGCGTCAAACGTCGTTTGACGCGCGGGCGGAGCGCGCTCCGACGGCGCGCCGCGCCGCGCCGAAGAAACAAAGACGCCAAAAAATAAATAAAGCCGCCGCGCGAAAAGACGAAAAGACGTCCTCCCGAGCGCGAGAAAAGAAGCGCAGAACAAACGCGACGCGCGTGTACCATAAACATAAACGTGTACGAATACCTCTGTATTTTCACACTCTCACAACTGCATGTCGCTCGGCACGATCCCCGTGGTCAGCGCCTGCTCTAGCCGCGTCACCTCCTCCAGCGTCGCCGCGTTCGCGATGGCCGCCTTGAGCGCCAAAAGCTGCTCGGGGGTCGGGCCGGCGGGACGCGTCGGAGAGTCTGACTTCTCAGTCTCCGCCGCGACGCCCGGCGCGAAAGTCTTGGCGCGCGCGCTTTCGAGCGCCTTTTCTCCGCTTTTCCCCCCGAACTTTTTCCGCGCCGCGTCCCGCTCCGCCTGCTTCACCTTTCTGAAATCCAAAATCGCGACGCTCGGCAGCACGTGCGCGACGTACAGCCGGTAATCCTCCCGTTGACTCACCGGATTGCCGAGCAAAGACAAGCGCTTCAATCGTTTCAACCCGGCGAGCGCGTCGACGTCGCCGAAACTCGTCACGCGATTGTTCGTGAGCGTCAGCGTGGCGAGATTGGGGAGCGCGTCTTGCAGTCCCGGGGCGACGCGCGCGATGCGGTTGTTGCACAGCGTGAGCGTGTGCAGCCTCGGCAGGACCGGGAACCCCTCCAGCCGGACGATCTCGTTATCGCTCAGGTCGATGGCGTCAAACTGGTTCTGCGTCGCGCCGAGATTCTCCACCGCGCCGATCTTGTGCCCGCGCACATCCAGCTCGTACTCACCGCACGCATTCAGGCCCTGCGGCGAGCGCGAGATCAGATCCGCGGTGAGCCGCCCGGCGAGCCGGGGGAGGCTCAGGAACGGATCCTGAGAGGCGGCCATGGCCAGACGTCCGTGATCGACGCCTCTAGGTTTTTTTCACCGCCTCTTCCCGCGACACGCGCCCACAGTCTTCCCGATGCGCTCCACCCACCGCGCGCGCGCGCACGACCGCCCGAACGCGTGCGAGCTCCCTAGTGGAACGCCTGAACCCTGCGTGCGCGTCGCGGGCGCCGAGCGAGCCTCGCGCGCGAACCAATGTGCGCCGGGCCTCGCAATGGAGCGCCCACCGCCAAAAGCCAGCGGGGAAAAAGCGCAAAACGCGGAGCCCGCAGACTGAATGCCCATACGAATTGCCGCGCTCTTCATTTCCGCGCAATACCCGTTTGCCCGCCGTTTCTTTCCGTCGGACCACGAAGCGTTTTCAGGTCCAAGACCATCTCGACAGAGCCGAGGGCGCCAGCGGCGATGTCGCGCGCGGGGTCGGCGGTCGCCGGCTCCCATGGCGGCGATGAGCCATGGCTCTTGGATGATGCCGCCCCGAAACCCCTCTCCAAGGAGGACGCGCTCGCGCGTCCCGACGTGGTGCTGCAAGAAGCCATCGCGCGCGTCACGGCGACGCACACCGCGTCCTTGCGCAAACGCCGCGGCGACGCCGGGGCTGTGGACATCGGTGACCTGCACGTCGCGACGTACGACCGCCACCAGTGCGCGTTGCTGCTGCAGGACTTGACGCAAGCCTCCGGCCTGCTCACGCAGGTGGACGCGAACGGGGACGTGCGCGAGGACTACGACAAGATGAACGCCTTCGCGTCCGACGTGCTCGAGTCGTGCTTCGCGAACGTGCCCACCGAGGAGGAGGCGGGCAAACTCAACTCCGCCAACCCCATGTCCGCGTTCCAGGCGGTGTACAAGGCGCGCGCGGCGCGCGAGCACATCCAGGACCGATGCCGCAAGTACGTCGAGCAGAAGACGGAGGAGGAGGTTCGGCTGACGCGTCGGCTTATTCGCACCGCGCGCGAGTTACACAAGCCGCCGACAAAGAAACCGAAGGGCGGGCTCGTGCAAGCCGCGTTTTTAGTCAGCCGCGTCGTCGGAGGCGTTTCGCGCCAAGACGAAAGCGAGCAAAACTCCGCCGCGATCGTCGAAAAAGAGTCACTCGTCGAGAGTGGAACACACGAAAGTCGCGCGTCTGCTGACAAAAGCAAAAACGACGCGCTGGTGCTGGACGCGCCCGCGCCGGACGCGTCGCTGGCCGGAGCGGTGGCCGCGCGACGCTTCGCGCGCTCGCTCGTGTCGCGTAGCCGAGAGGAAAATACTCCATCAAAAGCGCTCAGCTCCGAGACGTCCCTGGCGGCGCACCAGAAGGCTGGTTTGCTCACCACCGTGGACCCGTACGACGACTCCGTGTTCGGGGTGACGAACCGCGCGATCCACCTTGTTAGGCAAAACACGCGCGTCGCGCAGACGGTGCTCGAGTACCTCCTCGGCTACGCTTCGGTGGTGGACCCCGAGGATCTGGACGACATCGAAGCCGGCGCGCGCGGGCTGCGCGCCGCGGAGGGGAAGAGCCTGCGCGAACTCGCGCTCAAGTACGCCGCGCACCTGGACGCGACGTTGCCGGAGAGGCACAAGAGTGTGCTGACTCGCCTGATCCGCGAAGCCGCGGAGACGCACCACGCGCACGCCACGCTGGGCGCCGACTCCGAGGACCGCTTCGAGCGACGCCCGAGGGAGAGCGCCGAGGAGGTGCGCCGCAAGAACCGCGACGTCTGGCTGAGAAGCATGTTTTCGGAAACGCCCTGGCCGCGCGTGGAGGATGTCGCGTCAACGGAGGCGGCGCGCGTTTTGCGTGACGGCGCTCGGGGTCCGCCGAAAGGCGCGCTGGTGAACCCGACGGACCCGCGAAGCGGCGTCGTGGGCGGACGAGCGGCGGGCGGAAACGCGCTGAGCGGCGAGGGCGACTTTCCGGGGAGCGCCGCGGAGCATCCGCGGGTGTCGTTTTTCGAGACCGAAGTTCGACTGGAACCGGCTCGCGGCGCGGCGCGGCCGCACGGAGGGATCCCCGGGGACGGGAGCGACGCCGCGTCTCGGTACAGCACGTCCACGGGGTGGGGGGAGGACAGCGCGAGCGAACGACCGGCGTGGTTGTAGGCACGCGGAGAGCGACGGTGATGACGCGATTGCATTTTTTTGTTTTTCGGAACTTCGGGACCCACGCCGAACTACAACAATCCGACGACGTCGAAAAACCTCGACCCTCTCGCGGTGCCTGTCCCTCTCCAGAGGCCGGCGCGCCGGCGGGTTTCGCCGAGGCTCGGGGAGGATGGCGAAGGGCAAGCGTCCCGTGGCCGGTGGAGGCGGCTCTTCTCGAGCCGCCTCAGCCGGTGCGAACGGCGACCGCCGCGATGACCCGACGAACGCGGTGAAGGTTGAGATGAGCGCGCGCGCGGAGGAACGCGTGCGCAGAGCTCTGGAGGGCGTTTCGCTGGATGCGGTGGTCGCCGCGGCGCTCCCCGAGCTCACGGAAACCAAGCTTCGTCGCGCGTACGACGGCTTGCTGGCGCGAGGGTTCGCCGCGAGCGACGTGGAGGACGCGCTGACGTTCGTGGCGAGCGTGCCGACCGATCCCGACGCCACCGCCGACAAAACAAAAGCCGGCGCCGACGCGGTCGAGATCGAGGCGCTGGACTGGCTGTGCTTCACGCTCCCCACCGAGAAGCTCCCGAGGCGGTACCAGGGGAGCGCGCGATCCGCCGCCGCCGCGCCGGGCTCGGCGGCAGCCACCGTGGAGGTGGTACGCAGAGCCGACGCGGACGACGCGTGGGAAGAGGTGAACGACGCCGAGGACGAAGAGTCGGCGACGGCCGCCGCCGCCGCCGCCGAGGCCGCCGCGCGCGCGGCGGCGGAGGCTGCTGCGGCCGCTGAGGCACGGGCGGAGGCTGACGCCGCGCGTAGACGAGCTGAGGCGGAGGAGTCTGCGCGTTTGAACCGGGAATGGATCATGCGTCAATACGACGGGTCCGACGGTTCTGAATCGAACACCGACGCGGATACCGGCAGCGACCACGACAGCCTCGAGGATTTCGGTTTGCCTCCGGAGGAGATTGAACGGCGCGCGGTCGCGCGTCGCCGCAAGCGCGCGTTCGACACCGACCCGGGCACGCACATCGCGGTGATGCGCGCGGAGCGCGACACCGCGCGCGCGGACGCCGCCGCGGCGAAGGCGGCCCGGGACAAGCAGAGGCAACGCGCCGCCGGCGACGCTCTCAAGAAAATAGCCGACGAACTGAACCTGTACGGTTTGACGCAGGAGGATCTCGACCCGCCCCCTCCGCCTTCCTCGGAGGACGAAGGTTTGGTTTTCTCGCACGAGAACGACGCGCGCGGCGAGACGACGGCGGATAAGCGAACGGAAGATACGGAGACTTCGATTCATGACTCGAACCCGGCCGCGACTCGGTCGATCGCGAACGACGCTGTGTGCACCGCGGCGGCGGATGCCGACGCCGAGGACGACTCCGACGACGGGTTCGACTTGAACCTGTTCGACGGCGACGAAGACGCCGAGGCGCTGATGGGCGCGCCGCGGGAACCGGACGCGCTGGATACCTTCGAGCTGGTGGTCGCGCCTTTGTTCCCCCCGTCGCAGATCGCCGCGCCCGCCGCGAACGCGCCCAAGGAAGGCAAGAAAGGCAAGCCTCCGAAACCCTCGGCGGCCAGACGTACGCCGAGCGTCCAAACGCAGCCTCCCAAGGCGTTGCTCCAGATGCTGTGCAGACGCGAGGGCTGGATCGCGCCGCGCTACGAAAAGGTCACCGAAGCCGCGAACGCGTCAATCGGCGCCGTAAACCGGGGCGCCGCGTACGCCGCGGTGGTCGAGCGCACTTCGGCTGTCGGCGCCAGAAAGCACGTCGGCGGCGGCGCGGCGGCGCGCGCCGCAGCCTTCGCCACGGTCACCGCGCGTTGGCCCGAGCACGATGTCCCGCCCGAGGGCTTTTCCTCGGTGAGCGACGCGCAAAACGCCGCGGCGTGCCGCGCGCTGTTCGACGTTTTGGCGTCGGCGTCCTCCGCCGGCTCTGTGAGCGGCAGAGGCTTGCCCTCGGACCCGAACGACACGAAAGCTCAAAAAGAAAACGCAGTCGACACGCGAGGCCTGACTTTGCGTATCGCGTTCGCGCCCGAGGAACTCGACGCGAGTTTCCTCGCCGCGTGGCGCCGGTGGGCGGAGGACGCGCACAGAGCCGAATTCGCGGCGCGGAAGGGCGAGGACGACGGCGAGGGCTCTTTGAAAAAAAGTGGCCCGGACGCCAGGGACGCGTTCGCGGCGGCGCTGATGGCTGAGCGGAAAAGGCGAAGAGACGAGGCGAAGAGACGAAGTTCCTCCTGTGTCGGACTCGAGTGCGACGAGAACGACGACACAAAGGCGCGCGAGAAAGAGCTCGAATTCGATTCCTGGGAACGGCTTCCTGGGATTCATACTCCGGAGGGGCTCGGAGTATCGCGTTCGTCTCGTTCGCTCGACGAAACCTCCGACGCGCGTTTGGGGTCCGACGCGGAAAACACGAAAGACGAAAGTTCCGCGGTCGACGCGCGTTTGCTTCGCGACGCGCTTTTAAAGCGCGAGGAGGAGACATGGTTTGCCATGTGGTCGTTCCGCGTGACCCTTCCCGTGTTCGCGCTGCGCGAGACGCTCCTGAAAGCGTTACACGACGGGGACTCCGACGCGGCGGTGGTGTGCGGCGAGACGGGCTCCGGAAAAACCACGCAGGTGCCGCAGTACCTGCTGGACGACGCCATCGACCGAGGCGAGGGCTCGAGTTGCCGCGTGGTGTGCACGCAGCCGCGTCGGGTCGCGGCGCTGACCGTGGCGGAGCGCGTCTCTTACGAGAGGTGCGAGCCTCGCGGCGTGGGCGGCGCCGGCAGCCTCGTCGGGCACCACGTGAGGCTGGACGCGAAGGTCACAAAGGATACGCGTCTGACGTTCATGACCGCCGGCATCTTGCTTCGCAAAATGCACGGCGACCCCTTGCTTCGCGACGTGTCGCACGTGGTGCTTGACGAAATCCACGAGCGCAGCCTGGACGGTGATTTCCTGCTCGCGCTCTTAAGAGACGTCCCACGGCGAAGAAGAGCGCTCGGTTTGAAACCGCTGAAGCTGGTGGTGATGTCCGCGACGCTCGACGCGCAGTTATTCTGCGCGTACCTGGGGAACTGCGCGGCGATCTCGGCGCCGGGCCGAACGCACCCGGTGACGACGATCCACCTGGAGCGCATCCACGACATGCTCTCGTACGCGCTGGACGAGGACAGCCGGTGCTGCCGCAAGCCTCTCGGCGTGAGCCGCGGGGAGGACGCGCTCAACGCCATGTCCGAGCGCGACCGCGTTGCCGCGATGGACGCCTGGGGCGCCGACACGGCCGAAACGTGGCGCGGGGACGAGAACCCGGAGTACGACCCGGAGTACTACGCTACGCTCGACGCGCCGGTTTCTTCGCTGACGCGACGCAATTTGTCAAGACTGGACGAATCCGTCGTGGACTACGACTTGATCGAAGCGTTGTTAGCGCACATCGACGCCACTGAACCGAGAGATGGGGCGTTCTTAGTGTTCCTCCCCGGGATCGGCGAGGTGACGCGGCTCATCGAGCGGCTCGAAGGAAACCCGCGCTTCGCGCCCAGAAAGAAACAGCACGTGATTTGCCCTCTGCACTCCGCGCTCTCCCCGGCAGAACAGCGCCTTGCGTTTAAGGTGTTCGACAAAACAAAACGCAAGATCGTCGTCGCCACGAACGTCGCCGAGACCTCGGTGACTATTCCCGACGTCGTCGTCGTCGTGGACAGCGGACGCGTCAAGGAGCGCCAGTGGGACCCGAGGAGGAACATGGCGTCGCTGGAAGAGGGATGGGTCTCGCGCGCGTCCGCGCGGCAAAGAGCCGGCCGCGCCGGCCGCGTTCGGCCCGGGAAGTGCTACGCGATGTTCACGTCGCTGCGTTTCACGAAACAGATGCGCTCGCACCAGATACCCGAGATGCACCGCGTGCCGCTCACGGAGGTGGTGCTGCAGATCAAGAAGCTCGGCGTGGGGGACGACAAAAAAAACGACGGCGCGGCCGCTTTCGGCGCGGGCGACGCGGCGGCGTTTTTGGCGAAAGCGCTGGAACCCCCCGCGCCGCCGGCTGTGGCGTCCGCGATCGCGACGCTGCGCGAGATCGGCGCGCTCTCCTCGCGTTCGAGTGTAGTCGACCATGACGGAGAAGAGGGAATCGACGGTGGCGGGTCTTTGACACCTCTCGGCCACCACCTCGCGTCTTTGCCCGTGGATTGTCGCGTCGCGAAGATGCTCGTGTACGGCGCGCTCTTGTCGTGCGTCTCGCCGACGCTCACCGTCGCGGCGTGCCTGAGCTACAAGTCTCCGTTTTCGGAAGCCGCGCGCGGTCCGAACGGCGGCTCCGGCTCCGACGTCTACGCCGCGCGTCACGCGCTCGCCAAGCCAAACGCCGGCGGGCTCGCCGCCGGCGAGCAGAGCGACCACCTTGTGTACGCCGAGGCGTACAGACGGTGGGCGGCGGCGGTTTCCGAGGCGGAGCGAAGCGGCGGCGAGCGCGTCGCGCGCGACGTCGGGAAAAGGCACGCTTTGAAGCACGGTTTGTCCCTCGAGACGTTGCGGCACATCGCGGAGATGCGCGGGCAGTACGCGGCGCTCCTGCGCGACGCCGGGTTCCTGCAGGATTCCGGTTCCGAACGAAGCGAAAAAGAGAAAGGACCTTCAGAACGTCACGACAAACGACAAACAAAGGAGCGGTTTAACGCGAAAGCCCCGTTCGGGTGGGCGGATGACCCGCGCGCGCCGTGGAACGCCGAGGCGACCTCCGCGCCCGTCGCCAAAGCCGTGCTCGCCGCCGGCCTCTACGCTAACGTCGCCGCGCTGGAGGAGGAGGCGAGTTCGAACGACGCTAAAGCGGACAAGATCCAATCGAAAACCTTTTCCGGTTCCGATCTCGCGCGCTGGCGCGACGCTAAAGGCGGAATCGGCGTGCACGCGTCGTCGGTCAACGCTAAGCTCGCGCGGCGCGGCGCGGCCGGACTCGGCGCGTCTATCCGATATCCGTCGCACCCGTTTTTGACGTTCCACGAAAAGGTCAAGACGCACCGCGTGTTCGCGCGCGACTGCACGGTGGTGGCTCCCGCGGCGCTGCTTCTGTTCGGGGGCGAGGTGGAGGTGAAGCACGAGAGCGGGCGCGTGTGCCTGGACGGGTGGCTGTGGCTGCGCGCCTCGGCGCAAACAGCCGCCGTCTTCCGGCGCGCGCGCGCCGCGCTCGACGCGGCGCTCGCCGCGCGCGTCAAAGAAGCGTCTTTCAAAGAGGCGCGACGAAGCTCAAAAACCAAAACCGAAAAACCTCGCGACGATAAAAAACCGGCCGCGCGGGAAAACGACGACGGGGGGCGACAAGTGGTGCTCGCGGTTCGCGCGCTGCTCAACGACAAGACGGTCTAGCTCCTAGGGAATACATTGTATTGGGAAAAAAAAACGCATCGGCTAGCTCGACAGCTGCTTCGCCATGAGGTTCGCGTACACGCCCTTCTTCCCGGTGAGCTCCGCGTGCGTGCCCATCTCCGCGACGACGCCTCCTTCCAGCACCGCCACCGAGTCCGCCACCTGGATGGTGCTCAGCCTGTGCGCGATGACGATGGACGTTCTTCCGGTCATCATCGCGTCCAGCGACGCGTTCACCAAGCGCTCGCTCTCGGCGTCCAGCGCGCTCGTCGCCTCGTCCAGGAGCAGCACTTGCGGGTTACACAGCACGGCGCGCGCGATGGCGATGCGCTGCTTCTGTCCCCCGGAGAGCTTGATCCCGCGCTCGCCCACCCACGTGTCCAGCCCCTTATCTAACCCGCGAACGAACTCCGCGACGTTGGCGCGAGACATCGCCGCCCAGATCTCGTCGTCCGTCGCGCCCGGCGCGCCGAATTTGGCGTTATCCTTGATGGACCGCGCGAACAGCACGGGCTCTTGTGAGACCACCCCGATGACCTCGTGCAGGTGTTTGTGCTCGATGCGCCAAACAGGCACGCCCGCGACGGCGACGATCCCGCTCGTTGGCTCGTAGTACCGCATGAGCAGAGAGCCGACGGTGCTCTTGCCGGCGCCGCTGCTCCCCACGATGGCGACGCACGCGCCGGCGGGCACCTCGAGGCTCAGACCGCGCAGCACGGTGCGGTCGGGCGCGGAGGGATAGGCGAAGTGCACGTCCGTGAACGTCACGGAGACGCCGTACAAGCCATTGGTGGCGTTCGCGTCGTCGTTTCCTTTCGTCGTCGGAAGCATCAAACCGGGCTTCTCGACGCCGTCGAGCTTGATCTTGCTCTCGCGGTCGAGCAGCTCGAAGACGCGCGTGGAGGCGCCCAGCGCCTGCACGATGGACACGAACGTGCCCGCGATGAGCGCCACGCCGAACGCGGAGTTGATCGAGTACAGGATGAACGCGTTTAGTTGGCCGACGGTCATGTCGCCGTTTATCGCGAGTAACGTTCCGTACCAGAACGTCACGCCGAGCACAACCGTCGTGGCGGCCATGAGCGCGCCGTTGAACAACGCGCCCGACCACCCGTACCGCATCTCCACGCCCAACGCCTTATCCACCGCACGGGAGAAGTGCGTGGACTCATCGTGTTCGCGCGCGAACGCGCGAACTGTGCGTATGGCGCCGAGCGAGTCCTCCGCCACCGCCGTGGCTTCCGCCAAAGCGGTTTGCGTTTCCTTCGACAAAACTCGCAAACGACGGCCTTGCGCCATGGCGACGAAGATGAGGGGCGGGAACGCCGCCATGACGACTAACGTTAATTTGTACGAGGTGGAGAACATGAACGCCAGGCCGATAACGGCTGTGGCCAAACCCCTGAGTGCCATCGATAGATTCTGCGTCGCGACGTTCTTTAACAACGCCGTGTCCGCGGTGAGCCGCGAGATGAGACTTCCGCTTGTCACCGAGTCGAAAAACGCAACCTCCTGCGCTAAGATGTTGGTGAAGAGCCGGTTGCGCAGGCGCGCGACGACTTTGTACGACGCCGTGTTGAACAGGTAACTGCGCGCGGTCTGGAAGATCCCGCCCACGACGCCGACCGTCAGCAGACCGTACAACGCTTCGTTCGCCTCTCTCTTCGCGTCCGCCTCGCGGTCCCGTAAAGTCAGCGAGATGGCATCCGTCATGCGCCCGGCGAAGTAGGGAACCAGCATGTTGCAGATCGCGGTGAGCAGCAGAAACCAAGCGCCGATGGCGAGCCTCCCAGTCTCGCCCTTGCTCTCGTCGAGGATGCGGTAGAAGTCCTGCTTCATCGAGCGTTCCTTCTTTCCGGAAAGCGCGCGATCGGCGCTCCCGTCGATGTCCTCGCCGTGTGTGATGACGTCGGGGACGCCATCTTTCGATACGCCCCCGGCGCCCGCCTTCGCGTCGTCGTCGCCGGCGATTTTTACCTTGACGTCGGCGTCCGCCTTCGCGTCGTTCGCGGGAGTGGGAACGGCGACGGAGACGCTCGATAGCTTCACGCCACCCTCGGCATCCACCGCGCCGGGGGAGAGGCCGCTGGGCATCGCGCGACTGAGGTGGTCGCGAGCGCGTGCGGGGAGAAGTGGAAACGCGAGACGTGGCTTCCCGAAACGCACGAAAGAACCTCCGCCTCAAAACCTGAAATCGGTCTCTCGGTACGACGCGGGCGCGCGAGCCCCGCGAAAACTGGCTTCGATCCGAACCCTCGGCGCGTTCACACGTTCCCGGCGCGCGTGCACTCGCGTCGCCCGCCCGCTCGCGTCCGCGAACCCGCGCGCGCTCGTGCGCCTCGCCCTTCGAGCCGGCCGAACCCGGCGGCGCGCGCGAGCCGAACGCCCTCTTCGCTCGATTTAGGGTTGCGAGTCTCGAGTCGAATTGGCGCGAAGATTGCGGAGCGTGGCGCGACATGTCCTCCACTCTCGCGGCGCTGCAGCAGCGCAAGGAGCGCCTCGATGAGGAGCTGAAGCAGGTGGAGAAGCAGGTGTACGACTTGGAGACGACGTACCTCAACGACTCGTCTCAGTACGGGAACGTCCTGAAGGGGTTCGAGGGGTTCCTGTCGCAGACCAAGAACACGTCGCAGAAGAAGGCGAGGAACTTCAAACCGGAAGATCGGCTGTTTTCGCTCTCGTCGACGTCGTCGCCGGTGGTGGACGAGATCGCCGCCGAGCGCGCGGAGGAGAAGACCGTCACCACACAGAGTGGGCGCAAGGCGGGAGGCGGGACGACGTACCGGTGAGACCTCGAGGGCGTCGTCTGACGAACGCAGACGAGACCATCTTAGACACGTAACGTAGTGACGAAAAAAACTTTCGCGAAAACTTTTCGCATTCGCGCGTTTCGCGATGACGTCGATTACACCCGCGCCGCGTCTTCGTTGCCGCGACCGCGGTATCTACACAAACACAAATGTGTACCTCACGCCTTGACGTGTAAGTTCGGGTTCGCGCCGAAGATGGCTTTCCTGATCTCCGGCGCGCCGCGCTCGAACGCCACCTGCAACCGGTCGTCGAGCGAGTTGTTGCACACGATCTTGCCGTCGACGGAGATGACGTGCACGCCCCCCGCGCACGCCGGCGCGGCGGGCAGGAACTCGTGCTCGTCCAGTTTCAACGCGACGCCGGGCATCGTGGTCTGCGCCTGCTGAATCGCCTGCCGGACCTTCTCCGCGTCCGCCGCGCGACACCGCACCACCGCCTGCTTCGCCTCGAGCTTGCGCACGCCCTGGCAGATGAGGTTCACTAGCAACCCCGCGTACGAGGGCGAGGCGCTCACCGCGCCCACGGCGGCGCGCGCCTCCGCGAGCATGCCCTGGATGGCCTCCTCGCGCGCGGCGAGCACTTTGAGGCGCATGGCGTTCAGTTCCGTGGAGTACTCGATCTTCTTCTTCACCTCAACCTGGCTCTCCTTGCGCTCGTACTCCTTGCGGATCCTCTGCTTCTCCGCCTCCACCATCTGGAGCTTCTCGATGTTGAACTCCTCCTCGGCGGCGACGCGGATCTCGTTCGCCTTCTCCTCCGCCTCCTGCTTGATGAACTGAACCATCTGGTTGATCTGGCGGTCCACCTCTTGCTCGTTCATGGTGACCGAAGCAACCGACACGAGCGCCGCGGACCAGATCTCTGACGCGCAGAGCGCACTCACGAGCCAGTCACGCCAAAATTCGGTCCGACGCCCGGACCCCGAAACACGCGACAAAGAGCGAGAGTTCGGAAAACGAGCGTCGCGCGAAAGTTTCGTTACACGTCCGCCTGTCAAACGTCCGTCTCTATTCCGTCCACACCTGCCCCCCCATGAACTGCAGCGCGGGCACGCCCCTGATTTCCATGTCGAACAGAGGCGCCTCTATCCTCTGCAGCGTCCTCAACCCAGCGTCCTCGTCCAGCATCTCCATCGCCCGCCGCTGGTCCTTCGCCTTCACCGTGCAAAACGTCACCGCGGCGCTCGCGTCCTTGGTCACTGCTCGCTGCGCGGCGAGCATCGACTCCAGCGCCTCCGTGGCCCCCGCGTCGTTCAACTCTGCGATCGCCTCGGTCAACGCCGTTTCTTTCGCGGTCAAATCCGCGACGCGCTCCTTGAACCCCTCGCCCGAGACCTGCACGATCTGGTTGATCACGATGCGCGACACCGGGACTCTTTCCTTGCGCAGCTCGCCGAGAAGACGCCCGCTCTCGCTGATCCCGAGCACGGTCGGGATCGTGACGATGACAAACTCCGTGGTCTTTTCGTCACGGAACAAAGCCTTCACTTCGTTCAACTGCGCTTTCAGCTTCTCGAGTTTCTGCACCGCCTCGTCCGGCGCCTCGTCGCCCACCCCGAACAAACCCTTCACCGCGTCGCCCATGCCGGTGAGCTTCTGGCGCAAACGCACAATCTTGCCGATGCTCGCGTCGAGAAAGTCGGGAAGCGACAGCAAGCGCAGCGTGTGCCCGGTGGGCGCGGTGTCGAAGACGATGCGCGTGAACTTGGCGTACTTCTCGTCCTTGATGAACTGCACCACCTTGGCGATGGCGATCGCCTCGTCCAGCCCGGGGGGGGGAGTGTCTAAAAGCTCGCCGAGTTTTAAGTCGCCCAGCTGATCGGCGAGGCCGCCGAGCCCGACGGAGCTCATGAAATCCTTCGCCCCCGAGCTCACGTCGTTCTGCCGCGCGAACGCCGCGAACTCCTCCTTGGCCTGGTCGGGATCCACCTCCATGGCGTAAAGCATGTTGTCCGTGCCGTCCACCGCGACGGGGAGCCCGCCGGTCACGTCCTGCGCCAGCGAGTCGCTCAGCGAGTGCGCGGGGTCGGTGGACACGAGCAACGTGGGGTGGCCCGCGGAGGCGAACTTCACGGCGAGCGAGGACGAGCACGAGGTCTTGCCCACGCCGCCCTTGCCGCCGACGAGGAAGTACTTGCGGTCCTTGCCCGCGGCCATCAGGTCGAACCCCGCGGACTCGCCGGACGCGCGCGCGGGCGCGGCCGCGCGGCGACGGAGATGACGTCGAGCCGTCGGCGGGGCGGTCCGGCGCGTCCGATGACGCGTCGGGGACGCGCAGGCGCGGGGCGTCGCCGTCGACGAGCGCATCGCACCCGAGCAGGACATGTTCGAAACTCGGAACGGGGCGTGAGACGCGTTTCCTCCGCGCCGCGCGTCGAGGTGCTTCGAGGAACAAGCCGGAGAGGCGTGCTTTCCTGCGCGATCGCCGATGCGTGCCGACGCGACACCTGGCTGTTTACCCGGCATCAGCTTTCCGCGACTTTCTTTTCGTCTTCCAAAGCTCGCCGAGTCGGATTCGGCAACACGGGGAAGTGCGCGGTCGTCTTGATTTTAATTTGCGATTTTGTTAGACTGAAACACGACGCAGAAGATCGGATTCGGAGGCTTCCTTTTTAGACCGCGCAGCTGAGTCGGTCTCCTTTCTTCGAAAATTGGTGAACCAATCACCGCCGCGCGCGTGTTGCCTCGCTGGATAGGTCGCACTGCACTTTTCCCGCAATGAGTAGACGCGTTCCCACTCACGAGCGCGCCGCGGCACACGCGCTTCGAACCACGAGACTTACCGCGACCGCGCACACACACGCGTGAGATGACGGGGAAGAACTGCGAGAACTGCAACGGCGCCCCCGCGGCGTGGTTCTGCAACTCCGACGGTACGCCGGCGCGCGCGCGCGCGCATCTTTGTTTATTTTCTCGCGGCACTCGGCTTTTCCGAAGCAAAACCTTTCCCCCTGCGCGGCGCGCCGACCGCTGACCCGTCGCCCCGCGCGTTCCGCAGGCGCCTATCTGTGCACCGCGTGCGACGTCTCCATCCACAGCGCGAACAAGGTGCGTCGAGGCTCGACGGCTCCTCACGCAGGGAACGCCGGTCCCTCATGCCCTATTCGCCATCTTTTCGCCGCGGACGAGACGAAACTCCTCCCGAAACGCCCGACCGACCCCTTTCAAGCGCGAAAACGCGGCAAATGGCAGACAAGTGGCAGAGCGGATGAGTTTTTTTCTTTTCTCGCGAACGTCGTCGGCGACGCGTCAGCCCTCGACGGCGACGCCGCGTGTTCTTGACTGACCGTTCGTCCACGCGCGGATCGCCGATTCGAAACGACACGATCGTTTTTCGTAAACTGCCTCAATTCGCAGCTCGCGATGCGCCACGAGCGGATCCCCATGGCGGTGAAGCTCGAGGCGGACGCGGCGTGCCAACCTTGCGAGCCCGCGGGCGGGTACGTCAATCGCATGACCTCGACGCTCGAGCGGCGGAGCGTGAACCACGGCGGCCACGACGGCGACGCGCCCGGCCCGTCGTCCATGGACTGGCTGATGCACCAGAACGACCTGATGGGTCACGGCCCGGGCGCGCACGACCTGATGGGCGCGCACGCGGGCGGCGACGACCCGCTGTCGTCGCTGCTGCACATGGAGCAGGAGGGGCAGGGGAACAACTCGGACTTCGGGGGGTTCGGGGACGACCTGTTCTCCATCCCAGCCGCGAACCCGAGCGGGATCTTCTCTTCCAGCGCGCACGCGCGGCGCGCGCGCGAGGGGAGCGGCGCTGACGACGCAAACAAC
>Ga0209666_1000875_pt1 | contig 23038 bp, 11 predicted proteins | sample SaaInlV_125m_DNA_FD_184679 | JGI IMG/M metagenome (GOLD analysis project Ga0209666, IMG submission 184679) | Marine microbial communities from expanding oxygen minimum zones in the Saanich Inlet - Saanich Inlet SI037_S3LV_10m_DNA (SPAdes)... | ecosystem: Environmental > Aquatic > Marine >...
TGATTTCCCGACCGCACAAAAGCGACCCCCTATGAACACGACCCTGACCCGTTCCCGTTCCCTTTTGCTTCTCTCTCTTTTCAGGTATGGACTTCTTCGTCGTGCTGGAGCGCCCCGGGTTCCGCGTCGCGAAGCGCCGCCGTAAGCAGTCTAAGATCGGCGCGCCCCACAAACTCAAGAAAGCCGACGCCATGAAGTTCTTCCAGTCCAAGTTCGACGGCATCATTCTCGCCAAGGCGTACGCCTAAGTTTTGGACGAGGTGTAGTGGGGGAGTCGAAACGTGTAACACGCTAACGTCGCGTTTCGCTACAAACTTTTCTGGCGTCAATTACCCCGCGTCATTTCTCGCTACCCCGCGCGCGTCGCTCCTTGTCGGGTTTCGACTCCGCGAACGCGGAGGGACACAGCGCGTTCACCAGGCACTCCCCGCACTTCGGCGCGCGCGGCGTGCACGTGAGCTGCCCGTGGCCCACCAGCAGGGGGTTGATCTCCACCCACTCCTCCTCGGGCAGCCAGCTCTCCAGACACACGCGCGTGTCCTCCGGCGTGCGCGTTTTCCGCGGCGTCCCGTTTGCGGAATACGCCACGGGAGGCACCCAGCCCATGCGCTCGGCGATCCTGTGCACGTGCACGTCCACGCATATCCCCGAGGCTTTTCCCCACCCGACGTTCATGACCAGGTACGCCATCTTCGGGCCCACGCCGGGAAGCTCCGTGAGCGTCTCCACGCTCGGCGGGATGTCCGAGTCGTATCGCTCGACGCAGATCGCCGCCGCGGCCTTCAGGTACCCCGCTTTGCGCTGGTGGAACCCCACCGGCGTGATGAGCGCGTCCAGCTGCTCCACGGATGTTCCCGCGATCTTCTCCGGCGTGCACCCGAACGCCACCAGCCGCGCGGTCGCGGCGTGCGTGATCGGGTCCTTCGTCTGCGAAGACAGCATGGCGCTGACGAGCGTCACGAACCGCCGGCCTTTCGCGTCGGGCGCGGCGTCCTCCGAGATCTTCTCGCAGCCCATGGTGTCCACCGGCGCGCCGCCCGCCGCGCGCATCTGCTTGATCAGGCGCAGGACCTCGGGCCAGTCGCCGGGAGGCGCGAACGGCGGCGCGCCGGGAGACGCGCGCGTCGCGGACGTGGACGCGCCGCGCGCGCCGCGCTCGGGGGTCGCATGCTCGACTTTCAACTCCACGTGGTCGCGTTTCTTGCGCTTCGCCGAGGGACTGGAGTCGCTCGCGCGCCGAGACGCGGCGGAGCGAGCCGCGGGGGGTCGCTCCGGCATCTTCGCGGAGTCGGGGGACACCGCGCGAGCGCGCGTGAGCTGGGACGGAGGGGGAAGGCGACGTCGGACAGAACGAAATGGTGTTGTTAGTCCCGCGTTCGGACGACGTCGGGCGACGCGGCGCGAGCGGGGGAAGAGACGTACCGCCTTGGAGACCGCTGAGCCGCGGGAGGACGGGGACACGATGCGCGCGGTGTGCGACAGTCCCCGCCACGCCCGCGCGATCATCCGCGCGTCCGGGGGTGCCTGGCGGTGTGCCGATGTAAGAGGCAGGTGGCAGGCGTCCCAAGGCACGCTAGTGCCGATACCAAAACTCGGACCCGCTCCTGTCCAAACTCCGAAACCCTAAAAATAAAGTCATTTCGCTCAAGACGACGCTGCGGCCCTCTCCCTCGCCCTTTTCCACGCGCACGCGAACGGATCCTATCAAGCAGGTGCGTGTCTTTCGAACCACTCGGTTCGGGTGATCCGTGACGCCCGACCCTCGACTCGCCGGCGACGCGTGCTTCGTGGGACGCTGGTTCGCCGGCCCCGAGGGTTGCGAACATTTTCCGCGAGCCATCGGAAAGCCGCCTCGTTTTCCGACGCCCGCGCGCCCGCATCGGCGCCGCCGCGCGCTCGCCGAGCGACCCGACGATCGACGACCGGGACTGACCCTTCCGTCACCTCGCTCCGCCCTCGCGTCACAGGATGCCGCCTAAGTTCGATCCCTCTTCCGTCATCGAGGTGTTCCTCCGCGCCACCGGTGGCGAGGTCGGCGCTGCCTCTTCGCTCGCGCCGAAGATCGGTCCTCTCGGTCTGTCCCCCAAGAAGGTCGGCGAAGACATCGCCAAGGAGACCAAGAAGGACTGGAACGGCCTTCGCGTCACCGTGAAGCTCACCGTGCAGAACCGCCAGGCGAAGGTGTCCGTCGTGCCCTCCGCGTCCGCGCTCGTCATCAAGGCGCTCAAGGAGCCCCCCCGCGACCGCAAGAAGGTGAAGCACGTGAAGCACTCCGGCGACATCTCGCTCGACGACTGCATTGAAATCGCGCGCATCATGCGCCCCCGCTCCCGCGCGCGCGAGCTCAAGGGCACCGTCAAGGAAATCCTCGGCACGGCGAAATCCACCGGCTGCACCGTCAACGGCGAGGACCCCCAGGTCATTCAGGAAAACATCGACGAGGGCGAGTACGACATCCCCGACAAGTGATCGACGTCGATCGGAAGAGGATGGACGCGAGAAAGTCGCCGACGACGAACGCGTCGGGAGGGCGCGCGCGCGCTTCTTGAAACAACGAAACAATGACTCGACTCGTATCTAACGAAAAACAAACACGCGTCGCTTCGCTCGGTGTCGCGCGTGGGCAAATCAGTTGGCCGACGCCGCGGGCTCAACCTCGCCCGCGGATTTCCCCGCGGGCGAAGCCGCGTCACCCTCCTTGTTCTCCGCCAAAATCTTCGCCGCGTCGGACTTGAGCTGCGCCGCCTGCTCCTCGCGGCGCCGCTGCCCCCGCTTCAGGAACTCCTCCTCCGTCTCCTCGTCCGAGGACTCCTCCGTACCCGTCTCCTCGGAAGGGTAGTCGGGGTCGTGCTCGCGCCCCTCGTCGTCCGAGTCCGAGCCCGAGTCGCCGTCGCTCGACTCCGCCTCCGCCGCGTTCGCCGCCGCGTCCTCCGCGACGTCCCCGTCCCCGCCGGAGGCGGCGTTCTTATCAGCCGAAGCTTGCTTCTTCTTCCCGGCCGCCTCTTTCGTCTTCCCCGCCGCCGCCGCCGCGCGCTTCTCAAGCAGCTCGGGCGTGCGCCTGCCCACCTTGATCTTCACCGCGTACCGCGCGTCCGCGCCGATCCAGTAGTCGGACAGCACCATCACCGAGAGCGCGTACGCGCCGGCGCTCGGGACGTTGAACTTGAGCTCGGCGACGTGCCCGCGGGGCTCGCGCTGCGCGGCGAGCACCGCCTTCTTGTCCAGCTTGCGGTAGGCCAGGATGAAGTTCGCGGCGTGGTCGACGATGGCGATCCACCAGCCCTCCTCGCGGTCGCAGTGCTCGCAGAAGGGCAGGGGAGGCAGGTCGTCCTTGCCGCGCACCACGGCGCCGCCCACCAGAGGCGTCCGCGCGGGTTTTTCCGTCTTCTCGCCCTCGGCGGCGTCGGCGACAGCCGCCGCGCCGCGCGAGAGCTTGACGTTCATCGTGCACGTCACCACGTCCAACTCCACGATCTGGGACTCGCCGTCGGTCTCGATCGTGCCCTCCAGGATCTCCGCGCGCGGGACGAACGCGAGGTGCGCCTCCACGTCCGAAACCTGCGCCGCCGAGAGGCCCGCCGCCGCCAGCGCCGCGGCGCGTTTCTCCGCGCCGGCGAGGCTCGCGAGCTCGCCGACGCCCCTCACCTTTCCCTTACGCGCGAGCGCGAGCGCCGCCTTCTCGTCCACGTGCGGCAGCTGCAGCAGCGACACCGTGCCGCCTTCCGAGCCCTCCTTGTTTTCGTCCTTCCGCGCGGAGGGCGCGACGGCTTGCGTGACGCACTGCGAGAACTCCAAGAGCGACAGCGCCGGCTTGGCGAAGGCGTAGCCGATCTGGTTCACCGGGGAGAGGAACACGCGCGTCGCCTCGTCGAAGAGCGTCGGGAAGAGCTTCATGACCGCGCGCAGGTCGGCGCGCAGCGCGGGGTCCACCTCGTGCGTCTTGCGCGCCGCGGCCGCGAGGAGCAGCGCGTGCGCCTTGACGATGGCGGGGTGCCTCTTGAGGAACTTGGGGTCCTTGGCGTCCACCTCGCTCTTGAGCGACAAAAGGAGCTTTTTGATCGGCTCTTCGTGTTCACTCCTGTACGGGATGTTGACGTACTCCATCGCCACGGACAGCACGCGCGCGGCTTTGCCGGCGCTCATGTGCGGCTTGAGCTCGCGCGCGAAGAAGTATTGAGTTTGGCGAAGCACGCCGTTGGACCCGGCGTACCGGTTCATGCGCGTGATGGCGCACACGGCGAGGAACAGCGGGCCGAGAATCCCGAACGCTACCAGCGCGATCAGAACGATGGGGCCCGTGCCGTCTTTGCCGAACATCCACTGCGGCAGAGCCACGCCGAGTTTTGGCGCCTGCTTACCGTCGGGGTGGCCGTATTTCTCGTAGTTCTCGCGCGCGGCGTCGTCGGTGAGCGTCTTGTACGCCGGCGTGATCTGCTCCGTGAAGATCTTCGTCGCCTCGGGGTCCGGGTTCTTGTCCGGGTGGTACTGCAGCGAGAGCGCGCGGTACGCCTTCTTGATCACGGACGCGTCCGCGCCCACGGGCACGTTCAGCACCTTGTACGGGTCGAAGTGCTCCACCTCCTCCACCTGCGAGAACGCGATGTACGCCGCGAGCGCGGCGGACACAGCCCAGAAGGCCAGCAGCCACAGGTTGGCGCCGGAGAAGAGCGCGCGGAGCCTACGCGCGGCGGTAGGCCGGTTCCTCGCCGCGCGCGCGGCGGCGGCTTTGCCCCATTCCGACGAGACATCCGTGGGCGCGGCGGCCGCGCTCGCGGCGGCGCCCTTCTTCTCCTTGTCGCCGTACGCCGCGTCGATCGCCCAGCTCCCGACGCGCCACAGCGTGATCGGAACCAGGAAGAACTGGATGAGCGACAGGAGGAAGATGGGGAACAGGTTCCCGTGCGCGTCCGTGGGGTCGGACTGCACCATCCTGCGAGGATGCGTGGAGCTACCGGAGAGTAAATCGGCGGCTCGAAGCGACGAGTCGGTCCTTCCAGCGCTTCCGGATCTGAGGCCGCGGGCGAGAAGGCACACGATTGTCGGGTCGGGAATCTCGAGGCGCGGCCTCTGATCGCTGCGACGCTGCGACGCGCCGCGAGCCACCCGGTCGAGACGGAAAAAGCTGGTCGTTGTTGCCTCTGCCTCTCAATCCCCACAGCGCGCCGGCGCGCTCGCCATGACGGCGGCGGCGGGGCGGGCGGACGAGACCGCCTCCGCGTCTCCCTCGGCGGAGACCGTGGAGACGTTTCGGGCGTTTCGACGCGCGCTGGTGCTCAAGTTCAAGACCCCGGACCGACTCGAATCCGAGGCGTTCGATTTCATCTACGATTCCGTCAACGCGGGGGTGGAGCGGCGAGCGGTGCTCGCGGCGACGCGCAACGTGGACTTGCGCCCCGCGCTCGGCGGCGGGGCGGTCTCCGCGGATGACCCGGCGCTGCTCCGCGCGTACCTCGACGCGAGGCGAGGGATGTGCCCTCCCCCGGCGACGACGAGGGAGAACGACCGGACCCCGCGAACGACCGTCGCGGCGCGAGTCACGATGAAGTTGGTAAACGACGCGGAGGCGTTTGTCACAGCCGCGGGGGCGAATCACCGCGTCTGCGAATCCATCGACGCGTCGGACGTCTTGGTGGCGATGCGCCGGTTCGACCCGCCCGTGCCCGGTGTCCGGGAACTCTCCGTCGCGGAGTGCAGGGCGTACGTCAGGACGTGGGACTCGAGCGATTACGTGCACAGAAAACGCGACGCGTGGCACGTGCACGACTTCAACCGGTTCGCGAGGTTCGCCGACGCCGAGACGGACGCGCGCGAGGGCGCGAGCGACTTTGTCGGCGCGCGCGGCGAGGCTGCCTCCGCGTCTCGCGACGCCGAGAGGCGCGCCAAGCACGCGGCGGAGACCGTTCGAAGACAAGCCGCCGACCGCATCGAGGAGAAAAAAAAGGCGGCGTTTCGCGAGGCGCGCCGCGCGCGACAGAAAAGGGAAGGCGAGGCGCTCGTGAAATGCCTTCGCGAAGAGATGGCCGTGTACGCCACTCAGCGCGCGCCCGCGGTGGGCGGCGTGGACGCGCCGCACGCGTTCGAGGTGCGCTTCGAGCCGGGCCGAGGCTGCGTCGGCAGGCTCACCCCGGAGCCGACCTTGGCGCTGGCGCTGGCGGCGACGGACGTCGCGCCGGGAGGCGTCCCGCGCGCCTCCGGGTACGCGACCCCGTCGGAAGCGCGCTTGGCGCTGGCGCAGTGCCGCGTGGCGATCACGGCGCTAGAGGCGGCGACGCTCGGCGACCACCTCGCGCGCGTCGGCGCGCGTTCCACGCGCGTTCGGTGGGACATCGACGAGCTTCTCGACGCGTTGGGATGCGACCGCTTGCCCGGGAACGACGGCCCGGCGACGGTCCGAGCGTGGACGGAGAGCGCGACGCGCGTCGTGGAGGCTGAGTACTTGGAGGGTGGGGCCCCGAATGATACTCCCACGGAGCTGTTGCGGTACCTCGCCGCCCCCGCGGAGCTGGCGTTCGGGGCGGACGCCATCGTCAAGGTGGTGGATGCCTGTCTCGCGGGGTTCCGAACGCTCGCGCGTTTCCTCGCCGCGCTCGATAACGAGCTGGACGTCTCGAGCGGCGGCGGCCGCGGCGGCGGCGCCGTGAGCGTGACGAACGTGCGGTACGCCGCGCGCATGGCGAAGTGCTCGTCGCCCTCCACGACGCGGGACGCGCGCCTGCGGACGATCGCGCGCGCGTTCCCGGCGGCGCGCTCGCGTTGCGTGGTTCGCGAAACCGGCGAGACGGAGCTGCGCGTCGACTGGCGCGCGTTGCTTGAGGCGTGCGGTCCGAGCGCGGCGTTGGTGGAACAGGAGAAAGCCGCCGGCGCGTCGCCCGGGGGCGTCATCTCGCTGAAGCTCGCGGAGACGCACGTGGCGAACGAGGAGCGCGGCGGCGCGGACAGCGGCGGGGGACCGGATTTGGAGACGGACGCGGTGATCGACGCGGACGACGAGGCGTTTGACGACGACGTCGTCGCCGTGTGCGCGTCGCTCGCCAAGCGTCTGTTCGAGCGCGTCGGGGCGCTACGCCGGTCGTTGGAGCGCGCGGACGACGGGGACGCCGGGTATTTGTCTTTGGACGCGTTCGCGTCCGCGGTGGCGGCCGCGGGGTTCGGGCCGCGCACGTTCGGGCCGGACGAGGCGCGTTGGGCGCTCGCCGCGTGTCATCACCCGTTCGCGGAGAACGCGGTCCTGTACCCGAAGTTTCTCGCCATGGTCGTGGTGGGGATCGAGAGGGAGGTGTACCGGCGCGCGGACGCGGCCGGCGCGATGGCGCGCGCCAGGCAAGTCGCTCTCGATGCGGAAGACGCGCGGCGACGCGCGTGGGTCGCGGACACGGTGCGCGTCGCCTCCGAAACCGCGGTCGCGGCGGCGACGCGAGCGAAGGCGCGACTGCGTTCGGAACACACCGCCGAGTCGCGATGGGCGGCGGACGTCGCGAGACGAGACGCGGCGTATCGCGCGCGCGCTTCGCGCGAGGGAAGGTAGAAGGGAACGCGTCGTGCGCGAGGCAAACGTATCGCGTACGAAGAAACAGACAGTCTTTTATAAAAAGGTATATACGTAGGAGCTACGCACACCGCACGCGGCTGGTTTCGCGCGCGAGTCGTCGACGCCGAGAATCCGCGTCGTCCGCCGCGCGCGCGGTTACGCCAACGCGAGGACGCACGCGGCGAGAGTCAAGGCTCCGCCGAGAAGCACGCCACCTTCGAACGTGCGCGCGCCGGAGTAGACGTCGACGAACTCGACGCTCGGGGTCGCGCACACGACGTTGGAGTAGTCGACGCTCGGAACAGCGGTCTTGACGGCGTCGCACTCGCACGACAATTGTTGGGCGGCATACGCGGGAGTGGCGAAGCACCCGGCTTCGTCGCCCGAGGAAGCCTCGAGCCATTCGCACTTGTCGGCGGTGTCGCCGACGCCGCAAAGAGCCTCGGTCTCGATGGTCGCGCACGTCTCAGCAATAGCGTACATGCGCACGTAGTGCGGGTGGCCCCTGAGAATACTGGCGACAGCATCGTCAGACATACCGCACGTGTCGTCGCTGTCATCCCACTCGCACCTCTTGTCCGCGTCGCAGGCGCTTTCTTCAGAGTCGTATGTTTTTTCACAGAAGGCACTATTGTACGTAAGATCAGCAGCGTGATAGATTGTGAGCATATCAGTGAATTCCGACGGCAGACCGTCAGCAGGCGCGCACGGGTACTTCGAGCTCTCCGGATCAGTCGCATCCAGGAAGTAGGTGCAGTCACTGTCGGCGTTGCAGGCTGCCGACGTAGTGAGCAAGCTGCACTTCGCACTCGCCGCGATCCACGGGCACAGATCGAACTTCTCGACGTATTCTTCGCCGGTGAGATCTTTGGTCGGGCAATACTCGTAAAGCAGCGACGCAACGAAGAGGCCACTCAAGTCGCAGGTTTTATCGTCGTCGTTGTAGATGCAATCGAATTGCGCGTTGCAAGAAGTCTTTGAAGAGGCGTACGTGTCACATGCGGTCGCGGTGTCGTTAAGCTTTTGCCGGCTCGGCTCGGTTGCCGTGTCAAGACTCCAACCCATGTTCTCGTACTTGTACACATCAAGTTCACACGCGTCACTTCCCACAGCACAGCTGTAGGCAGACTCTGCCTCGCACGTGTCAACCGAGCTCTTGCTGCCGCAAACCTGTTCACCGATGAGAGCCGGACAAGCCCATGCGTCGTCTCGCGTGACTTCATCATTCCAGCTGATGAACTCGACGCTCGGGGTCGCGCACGCGACGTTGGAGTAGTCGACGCTCGGCGCAGCGGTCTTGACGGCGTCGCACTCGCACGACAATTGTTGGGCGGCATACGCGAGAGTGGCGAAGCACCCGGCTTCGTCGCCCGAGGAAGCCTCGAGCCACTCGCACTTATCGGCGGTGTCGCCGACGCCGCAAAGAGCCTCGGTCTCGATGGTCTCGCACGTCTCAGCAATAGTGGAGCGGCGCACGTAGTGCGGGTGGCCCCTGAGAATACTGTAGATAGCATCGCCAGAAATACCGCACGTGTCGTCGCTGCCATCCCACTCGCACCTCTCGTCCGCGTCGCAGGCGCTTTCGCCGGTCAAAGTACCGCACTCGTCAAGAACATATAAAAGATCATCCAAGTGGTAGCTGATCACTCCATCCCACTCTGCAGTCCCGGCCGCCGAGCACGGGTACTTCGTGCTCCACGGATCAGTCGCATCCAGGTCGTATTCGCAGTCGCTGTCGGCGTTGCAGGCTGCCGACGTAGTGAGCAAGCTGCACTTCAGACCCGCCGCGAACCACGGGCACAGATCGAAGATTTCGACGTATTGCTCGGGGGTGAGAACCTCCGCGAGGCCACGGCGGTCCGACGCGGTCGCGGTCTCCGCGGCCGTCCTGGAAACTCCGGATCCGAAGCGCGCACCCGTCGCCGTCGCGTTTCGCGCGATCTGGCGCGCCGCGGAAACGAGCGCGCGCTCGGGAAATTCCGAAGCGTCCGCGAGGGACGGCAAGAGCACCGCGCCGGAGGCGAGGAGCAGAGCGGTCTTGAGAGAGGGCATGATGTGCCGTGACGTGGGGGGCGACGTCAAGAGTGGCGGCGAATGTCGTCGCGTCCGACAAAACACGACCGACAAAAAAAGCAGACGCGACCTTTCGTAGTTCAACAAGTCGGCGTCGCCGCAGATCTCCAAAAAAAGTCTTACCTTGCTTTCCCGATTGTTGAGACTAATTATACATACGATGGTACGATATTCGGATTTTTGGCTTTTTTGGAGAACTCGCGAGCCCTCCCTTTTTTCTTCGATCAACATCGTCAACTGTTCGCCGCAGCGGAAACCGCCTCAACCCTCTGCGCATCCGCTCTACGCGGTTTTTCTCCTCACTTGCCTATGCAAAAGTCGCTGAATATGACGTCCAGGAGCTCCTCGACGTCGACGGCGCCCGTGACGCGTCCGAGCGCGCGCGCCGCCAGCCTCAGCTCCTCCGCCGCGACCTCGTGCCTCCCCGTCTCGGACGCCGCCGCCGCCGCAAACGCTACGAGGTGGTGCACGCACTCGCGCAGCCGCGCGCGGTGCCGCGAGCGCGTGATGGCCGCGACGCCCGCGCCGTCCCCGGCCACCTCGCCCGCGCGCGCCTCCACCGCCGCGCGGAGCACGTCCGTCAACGCGTCCAACCCGTGTCCCGTCGCGCAAGACACGCGCGCCGTCGGGACTCCGACGCGCGCGGCGTCCTCTTTCGGTCCGACGGACGCTCCGGACGTCGCGACTCGGCGCCGCGAAGCCGCCGCCGCGCGACTCGCCGAGTCGGCGCCGAGTCTCCCCGCCGCGGCGTCGCGCAGCGGCGCGTCGTCCGCCTCGCCGAGGTCCGCCTTGTTGAGCACCAGCACGTCCGCGCGCTCGAGCGCCCAGCGCGGCAGCGCGCACACGCCCTCGAAGGAGGCGCCGTCCAGCACCAGCACGACGACGTCGGCGTCGGCGGCGAGCCGCTCGGCGCGCCGCACGCCCTCCGCCTCGACGGGGTCGGAGGCGTCGCGCGCGCCGGCGGTGTCGGCGACGACGGCTTTGCGTCCGCCGACAACGAGGCTGGTCTCCACGGCGTCCCGCGTGGTGCCCGGCGCGTCGGAGACGATGGCCACCGCGCGCCCCGCCAGAGCGTTCAGCAGCGAGCTCTTGCCCGCGTTGGGGGGGCCCACCAGGCACACGCGCACGCCCAAACGCGTGAGCTCGCCCGACGGCGGCGCGCGGAGGTGCGCCTCGAGCTCCGAGCGGAGCGCCGCGACGGGTCCCGCTTCAGACGAAGCGGCGCGGAACACGTCCGCGCCCAACTCGTCGTCCTCCCCGAAGTCAAGCGTAGCCTCGACGTGCGCGTGCGCGCGGAGAAGCGTGCGTCTCCAGCGCTCGTACGTGCGGCGGAGCTCGCCGCCCGCCTGCGACAGCGCCTGCCGGCGCTGCGCCTCCGTCTCCGCGTCCAGCAGGTCCGCCAGACCCTCCGCCTGCGTCAGGTCCAGCTTGCCGTTTCTGAACGCGCGCCGCGTGAACTCGCCGGGCTCGGCGTGGCGCACCGCGCCGCCGCGTGCGTCGGGCGGGCGCAGGCGCCCGAGCGCGGCCAGAACGGCGCGCACGACCGCCTGGGAGCCGTGCACGTGGAGCTCCGCCACGTCCTCGCCCGTGAAGCTCCGCGGGCCGTCGAACCACAGCAAGATGCCGCGGTCGAGCGTCTCGCCGGTGTCGGGGCAGACGAACGCGGTGGGGCGCGCCTCGCGGTGGCGCGGCCGCCGCGCGCGCGCGCGCGCGGAGGAGTCCGCCGCGCCCGAGGCGGGGGGCAACAGGCGCAGGACCTCGTGCGTCGCGGGGCCGGAGACGCGAACGACCGCGACTCCCGCGCGACCGGGCGCGGTGGAGAGCGCGAAGATGGTGTCGGCGGGCGCCTCGCGCGCGGACGCCGACGTCGAGGCCTCGGCCGCGCTCGCAAGCGATCGACGCGACCATCGCGCCGCCGCCGCGGACGCGAGGCGGCGCATCACGCGGGGCGGGGCTGCCCTGGGCGCCCGGTGGGCGCGCCCCGAAGAGGCAAAGGACCCGCAACGACGGGGTCGCTTTTTCGCGCAATGCTTTTTCGGGTGCCGATTTTCGCGCGACGGCGCCGGAGTCATTATGCGTTTCAGTCAGGATTTCGAGCCGCGCGCCGCCGCCCGCGTGTCCGCTCGTGGCTCCGGCACTCCACGGCGCGCGCCTCGTCCGCCGCCGCCAGCGAAGATGGGGAAGCCTAAGGGGAAGCGCGCGCATCGCAAAATCGACGTCGGGGAGGATGCGTACATCGAGAAGAAGCGCGAGGACGCCGCCGCCGGCGGTGCGGTGGACGAGCTCCCCGACGACTCGCTCTTCTTCGTGGACAACGACGGGGGCATCGCGGCGGGCGGCGGCATGGCGATGCCGACGTCGCGCAAGGCCAAGGCGCGCGCGAAGACCCTCCGCGTGGACGCCATCCTGACCAAGGCCAAGACGGCGAAACCGTTCGCGGTCCCGGTGCCCAGGGGCGTGAAGGGCCCGCCCACCAAGGCGTTCAACACCAAGGGCGCCGAGCTCGCGAAGACCTCCAAGGCGGAGCTGGCGCGGCGCGCGGCGGCTGGGAAGCGGACGTCGGGCAAATTGGTCGCCAAGTCCGCGTCGGGCGGCGAGAAAATCGCGGGCGAGGCGCTGTTCAAGCCCGCGCGGCGGTTCACGCTGGACGACGTGCTCGGTGATGACCCAGACGCGCCCGAGGCGCTGAACGCGTACGACCTGTGGGGCGGGGGGGTGAACCCCAAGCGCCAGCCGGTGCAGGCGAAGAACGCCGCGCTCCGCAAAGCCGGCGCGCTCGCCGCCGACGCCGCGGCGTACTCCAAGCACAGACTGGGCGACGCCCCCAAACCCTCCGCGAAGCGCCTCACGCCGTACCGGCCCTCCACGAACGCGAGGGCGGTGCAGGTGGACGGCGCCGGGTGCTCGTATAACCCCCCCGAGGACGCGCGGCAGGACGTCATCGCCGCGGAGGTTGGCGCGCTGACCAAGAAGAAGCTCAAGGGCCAGCTCGACCCGGTGCGCGCGCCCGTGAGCAACAACGAGGCGGCGCTGCGCATGTCGGAGGAGCTGTTCACGGCGCAGGACGAGCTGTACGACGAGGAGGGGGACGAGGACGAGGCGTTCGGCGCGAACAACGCCGCGGTCACCAGGGACGGAAAGATGACCATCGCGCAGCGCAACAGGCAAGCGCGCGCGCGCGAGCGCCGCGCCGAGGAGGAGGCGAACCGGCTGGCGAAGCGCCAGCGGAGGGACCTCTCCAACCTGAAGGAGGTGCACGCGCGACTCGCCGCGGAAGAGGCGGCGGTGGAGGATAAACGCGCGCGTCTGGCTGTCGCGCGCGCGGAGCGCAAGGCGGAGGCGCCGAGTCGACTCGGGAAGCACCTGTACGAGCCCGAGCACGCTGCCGTGCTCCTGACGGAGGAGGTGACGGGGTCGCTGCGCACGCTGGCTGGGTCGCACACGCTGCTGCGCGACCGGTTGAAGAGCCTGCAGCGCCGCGAGCTGGTCGAGCCGCGCGTGCGCCAGCAGAAGGTGAAGAGCAAGAGCTACCTCAAGTACGAGCCTGGCGCGAAGGGGGAGAAGGAGACGGAGATGCACGAGTCGGCGCTCAAGGTGACGCGCGAGACGTCCAAGATGAAGGCGATGGCAACCCTGTGAGGCGCGCGCCGCGCGTTTGGCTCTTGAAGAAGCGCCTTTTGTTCGCGCGAGACGAGTAGGTACAATTGTAGTTGCGACGACTGTTTTTTTATCTCGAGCGAACTTGCGTTCCCTTCGAGGCGACGGGTTTCGCGCGCGGCTCTCGCAGTCCACGCGCGCGCGCGTCGCGGACCGCGCGACCATGGGCGGGTGTCTGGCGCGCCCTGCGGAGACGCGACGCGTCGACGTCGTGCGCCCCGCGCGTTCCGAGGATGCCCGAGGGAAGGACGAGGACCGTCCCTCGCGCCCCGTCTCGTCCCGTCTTCGGCTCTCGCCTCTGGACTCGGCTCTGTGCATACGCGGGCTCGTCGTGTACTGGGCGTTCGGTTTCGACCGTCGGCTGGACCCCGACGCGGTGCGCGCCTCCCTCGCCGCCGCGCTCGTGAAGTTCCCCGCGCTCGCTGGAAGGGCGCGCGTGATGGCGAGACGAGGTGCGACGGTCGAACTCGAGGTGGACCTCGAGCACCCCCACGCCGGCGTCGCGTTCGAGGTTCGCGACGACCCCGCGACGACGCTCGAAGACCTGCGGCGCGCCGGTCCCCCGTCCGCCCAAAACAACGTCACCCCTTCCACTCTTTTCCGCCCTCTGCACATCCAGTGCTGCGAGAAGCAAGGTCTGCTGTGCGCCGTGCGGCTCACCAGGCTCGGCGGCGACGCCGCGCCGGCCACCGTCCTGGGCGTGTCGTGGTCGCACGCCCTGGCAGACGGGTGCGCGATGCGTTTGTTCTGCGAGGCGTGGACCTCCGAGGCGCTCGCGCACTCCGCCGCGGGTTCCCGCGGGCCCCAAAGGCCGCTCCCGGAGCTCCCGAGCCACGACCGCCTCGAGGTGCTTAAGGGCGTCGAGCAAAGAGACGCGCGCGCGTTCCCCGCGCTGCGCCTGGATACAAACCAGAGCGCGCTTAAACTCGCGTGGGGCGCGTTTTGCGTTTTGGGCGACGTGGCGTTTCAACGGCTTAAACAGGTCACCGTGCACCTCCCTGCGGCGGACGCGAGGGCGCTCAAGGCGTCCCTCGACGCGACGTCCACGAACGACGCCGTCCTCGCGGCCACCTGGACGCTGTTCCGGCGGCTCAAAAGAAAAACGGCGGGCCACCGCCGCGTTTTGAAGCGCCGCCGCGACGAAAAGGAGCTTTTGCGCGAGACGGGGAGCGCGCTTCAGCCCGTCAACTACCGGGGCGACGACGTGCGAGGCTTGCCTCTGAACCTGTTCGGGAACGCCTCGCTCATGGTCTGCGCGCGGCTCGAGGAGACGCCGCCGGACGACGCAGTGCGGGACGGGGACGGGGACGGGGACGGGGACGCGCGGGACCCGAGACACGTCTCGGAGTCGCCGGAGAAAGCCGCCGCGCGTCGTATGGCGCGCGCGACGCGCGAGTCCGTGCGCGCCGCCAAGTCCGCGGCGGGCGCGGCGCGCGCGCGCGGCGAGATCTTCGCGCTCGCGAGCGTCTCCACCGCGACGCAGATCGCCGCCGCGGTCGCGGCCGTGGCGGACGTCGAGTGCTTCCTCAGCGCGTGGCAGTTTCCCGAAATCTGGGACTTCGACTTCGACGGCAACGGCGCCGGCGACGGCCCCGCATACTTCTTCGGCTCGGTTTTCCCGGCGGCGGCGTGGACGTGCGCGGCGTGGCCCGCGCGGGGGGGCGGGCTGGACGTCAGCATGAACGTCCCGAGGCGGCTGGCCGCGCGCGTGCCGCGCGAGATGCAGGAAGTGGTGCGCTTGCTCAGCGACGGGAACGTCCCGGCGAGGGGCGCCGAGTGAGACTCTCCGTCCGCCGAGGAGCAAACGCTCCGCGGGTTTCGGCTTTTCGTTCCCGGCGCGGCGTCGAGCCGTCGACACGACAGACGGTTGGTAAAAAAAATAAACGATGTAATCAACCGCGATCCAGATCCTCCGCCCGGACACTCTTCGCGCGCGCTCGGTCGCCATGTCGTACCTGCTGCCGCACCTGCGGTCGGGGTGGCACGTCGACCAGGCCATCTTGACGGAAGAGGAGCGCGTCGTGGTCCTCCGCTTCGGGCGCGACGCCGACGAGACCTGCATGCGGATGGACGAGGTGCGTCGTCGCATTTTCTCTCGCCGCCGCGCGCGCCGGTCCCCGTCCGACCCTCCCGAGCCCGCCTGACCGCCCCACCGTCCTTCCCTCCCCTGTGCAGACCCTCGCCAGCGTGGCGGACAAGGTGAAGAACTTCGCGGTGATTTACTGCGTGGACATCGACGAGGTGCCCGACTTCAACACGATGTACGAGCTGTACGACCCGTGCACGGTGATGTTTTTCTTTAGAAACAAGCACATCATGATCGATCTCGGGACGGGGAACAACAACAAAGTGAACTGGGCGATGGACGATAAGCAGGAGTTCATCGATATATGCGAGGTGGTGTACGCGGGCGCGAGCAAGGGAAGAGGCCTGGTGGTGTCCCCCAAGGACTACTCCACAAAGTACAAGTATTGATTCTTCGGAGAGCGAAGTCGTCGTAACTACGAATCCGACGCGGGACTATGTCATTCATACCTACGCATCACGAGTCTACTCTCGCGTCTCGCGCGTCATCCCGTCGCCTCGTTCGGTCGTTTCGTTCCCCGCACGTCCCGCACACCCCCCTGCGTCACGGTGTACCGCGCGCGCCCCTGCGGCAGCCGCGGCGACTTGTACAGGTACGCCACGCGCGTGTCGTCCTCCCAGCTCAAAATGACGCGCGTCGCGCACGCGTGCGCGTAGGACTCGCCGAGCGCGGGCACCAGCCGGCTTTTACCGCCTCTTTCGTTCTCGGCGCCCGGTTTGACCGTGACCTGGTTCACCGTGACCACCGCGAGCGACTGCGTCGTGGCGAGCGCCATCAGCCGGTTGGTCATCTTCGCCAAAATGGCGGTGCGCAGCGCCATGTCCCGGAAGTCCTGCCGGAAGTGGAACGCCACCGAGTCCACCACCACCAGCCGCGCGCCGTGCGCCTTGCAGTACGCGGGCAGCGTCTCCAGCACCGCCAGCAGCTCGGTCACCTCGTGGCACCGGAAGAGGTGTATGCGGTCCAGCACGCGCTCGGTCGTGAACGACGCCATGGCGTCCGCCATCTGCTGGTCCTCGGGGTTGGCGCGCGAGATGACTGCGAGGTGCTTCGCCGTCGCCTCGGCGATGTCCGCCGCGCGCTCCGCCGTGAACGACCCCTCGGTGTCCACGTACACGGCGGCGCCGTCCAGGCCCCCGAAGGGCACGGGGATCTGCGTCGACGCGCACAGCTGTATGCACATCTGCGTTTTGCCTATCCCGGGGCACCCGCACAGCTCGGTGATCTCCCCGACCGCGACGCCGCCGCCGAGCAGGTCATCCAGTTCTTGGCAGAACGTGTAGATAGGGAGCTTCTCCGCTTCCTCGCGCAGCATCTCCGACGCCGACTTGGCGCCCGCCAGCGCGGCGCCGTCCACCCCGAAACGCACCACCTTCATCACCTCGCTCGCCTCTTCGTTCGTCAAGCCAGCCTCTGCGCGCGTGTTCGGATGGTGGCGGTCAGGGATCCGAAGGTCGGGACGGGAACGTCGAGGGAGGGCGCGAGGGAAACGACCGCGCGAGCGCGGGGGTGCCCACCGAAAACCGAAACGCGGCGGGGAAGGGCGAGAGAGGGCGCGGCGTACCTTGCGCGAGCTCGACGGGACCGTGCGTTTTCTTCACGTCTCGCACGGAGACGAACCCAGCGCGTTGCAGTTTCTGTTCGGGCGGCGGCAAGGGGGTGAGACGACTCGGTGAGCTCAGATCGCGCGGTCGCCTGTTTCGGCGGGATTCAAACGAAAGGAACACGCACCGACCGCACGCCCGGGTTGAGGGGCACCGAAGTGAGCTGCAGGGAATCCTGGTACCATCGCAGATCCTCGCGATGGTTCGCCATCGCGTCCCGCGGCCGGCGACTCGCGCCGACGTCGCGGCGCACGCGGATGTGAAGCTCTCGACCGGACGAGCGCTCGAGCTGCTGAGATTTTCGGCTCATCCGAGAAGACGAGTCAGTCAAAAGGTGCCAACAATCCTCGTCTCGCTCACTCGCGCGGCGGCGGAGCCACCGTCGGTGCGTCGGGATGCGGGATGACGCGGTGGCGCTCGTGGAGGAGCTCAACGCCGAGCTCCGGTCGGACAAGGTGACTCGGCGCAAGGCGGCGCTGAAGCAGCTCGAGACGCACCTCGCGTCCGCGGACCTGGCGAAGTTGTTAGATCGCACCACGCTCCAGCTGGATGCGGGCCTGGGCGGCGACGTGAAGCTCACGTGGGCCGGGCTGTGCAGCTCGCTGATGCAGTGCGTCTCCGCGGAGATCCACGCGTCCGCGGGCAAGAAAGCCCCCGCGAACAAGCTCGTCGCGAGCATACTCCGTCGTCTCGTGGCGACCGCGGAGGACCCGAAGCGCAGGGCGCGCGTCGGGGTGGTCGCGCCTCTGCTTCGACGCGCGGGGAAGCTTTTCGCGCACGTCCTGGAGATCCTGCGCCAGGGGCCGCCCGAATTCGCCACCGAGTACACGCACACGCTGCGCGCGCTCCTGGCGGAGCCGCGGTACTGCGCGAGGGTCAAGGCGTCCATCTACGAGGAGCTCGTGGAGCTGTACAAGGAGCGGCTCGCCGACGCGCTCTTTTTTTTTCGCGGCGCCGTGGATGACGACGCCGACGACGCCGGCGCCGGCGCCGGCAGCGACTCGGCGAACCGAACCGCGCACACCTTTCTCGAGCTTCTGCGGCGATGTCCGCACGACATGTCCCCGAGAGGCGAGCTACACGTGGTGGTGACGTTCCTGGGAAGCGCGCTCGCGGGGCTGGCGGACGCGGACCAGCTCCAAGGACACCTGCCTGTCACTCTGGCGCAGGCGCTCAACGCGTGCCTGGCGCGCGGCGGGCCGGACCTCGCGCCCGCCACGACGCTCGCGCGCCTCGCGCGCGACCTGATGCCTCTCGTGGACAAAGCGCTGCTGGGCGACGGTCCGGGACCCGCGCGCGGCGGTGTCCACGGCGACGCGCGGAAGAAACAGAAACAAAAGCAGAAGCGCGCGAAGCGCACGCGACTCGGCGAGGCGGTCACCGCGACATGCCGCCTTCTGCTCGCGCTCGGCGGGACGCGCGCGTGCCCCGAGGCGCTGCGCGCCCTCGCCGCCACGCTGGAGCGCGCGATCGCCACGCAGCCCGAGGCGTGTGCGGCGGATATCGACGGAGGCAACGGCAACGCGGAGCTCGCGCTGGAGCCCGCGCGCGCGGCGGCGTGCGCGCTCGCGGCGGATGTCTTCGCCGCGCAGTGCACGTCGCCGGGCGCGCGGGGACGCTGGACGAGCGCGTTCTACGCGTCGGCGCGGGGACCGCCCGAGTCTCCCGAGGCGGACGGCTCCGCGGCGGTCGGGGAGAAGCGCGGCAGGGAGGACGCGAGCGTCGGTCTCCGGGACGGGGACGGGGACGGGGACGGGATCCTCGCGCGCGCGCGACGAAGACGACTCGAGGGCGAAGACGTCGTCGTCGTCGACGCGAACGACGGAAACGAGTTCGCCGAGCCGGTGATGATTCGACTCGGCGCGCTCGCCTCGGGTGCGGGCGCGTCTTCGTGGGGCCCGGTCTTGTGCGCGGCGTTGATTCGACACGCCGCGGCGATCCCGCCGCGGCTCACGCGCGCGTGGCTCGATCGACTCGTTCCCGCGCTCGTCGAGACCGTCGCCGCGGGCGCCGCCGCCGACCGCGCCGTCGCGGCGCGCGCCGCGTGGATCGCGCGATGCCTTCGCGAGTTGAGCGCGGTCGAGCGCCGCGGCCGCGCGCGGCACCCGTCACGGTGGCAGGCGGAGGTGGGCGACACCTCGGGCGCGTGGGCAAAGGTGCGCGCGTGTCTCGTGCAGTGGCTTCCGTCGTTCGCGTCGAACGAGACGCTCACGTCGGAGGCGCTCGTGACGTTCGCCGCGGCGTCGGCGCCCGAGCTGGCGCCGGGCGGCTCGGCGCCGCCTCACCCCAAATTCTGGAAACTCCGCGCGATGTCGACGAGCGCGACGGACGACGCGAACACGCTCGTCCCGCCGTCCACGGCGGCGCTCCGCGCGGCGGCGGCGGCGGCGGCGACCGGCGGCGCGCGAAAAGAAAACTGGCACAAGGCGCGTCTCGGGTGGGTCCTGCTCCGGTTACGGCCGCCCCCCGCCGGCGAGCGCATAAATTTTTACCAGCGCCGAGGCGGCGACGGCGACCCGGGCGCGGGCGCGGAGCCGATGCGCGCGGTGATCGCCGCGACGCGCGCCGTGCTCCTGAACGCCCCGCTCGACGACGAGCTCGACGTGGACGACGACGGCGGAGACGTCGAAACGACGGCGGGGTCGCTGCGTCGTTTCTGGTCGCGAGAGTGGGTCCGGCGTCCGAAGTTCGGCTCGGACGAGTGGGCGGCGGAGGAGGCGCTGGAGGAGATGGACGAACGCGCCGCGCCGAGGTTCGCGGTGCTGGACACCGATGGAGCGGACGACGAGGAGGAGGATGGCGAGGAGGAAGAGGACCCGCGTCGTCGTCGCCGCCGGGAAGCGCTCGCGCGGGATGCCGTCGTCGTCGCGCCGTCCGCGTCCGCGCTCGCCGAGACGGCGGATGTGTTCGTCGAGACTCTGCGAATGATCCCCGCTGAGGGCCCAGTGGCGGCGCTGCGCGTCGCGACGGTGGCGATCGCGACGGCATCCGAAATCGTCGCGACGCGGCGCGCGTCTCGCGGCCACATCTCTATGAATGTCTCGGCATCCGCGCGGGACGTCTCGGACGACTGGGCGCCGACGGGCGCGGTGTTGGCGCGCGCCGCGGACGCCGTCGTCGCCGCCGCGCGCGCTCTGCGGGAGGCGTCCGCCGCGGCGTTTCGCGGCGACGCCGACTCGAACGGCGACGCGGGCATGAACCTCGCCGCTCTCGACGACGCGTGTCAGTTGGCGTCCGAGGCGCTTCCCGTCGCCGCGCGCGCTGGTCTCCTGGACGACGTGGGAGACGGCACGAGGACGACGCTTCACGACGCGACGCGCGAACTCGTCGTCGCCGTCGCCGCCGTCGCCGCCGACGCCGCCGACGCCGCAATTGTCGAGGCGCGACGCGCGCGTGACGCCGCGGATGCTCGCGTCGAAGGCGGCGCCGGCGTCGATGCCGCTCGCGACGATGAGATGTTCGACGATGACCTGGACGCAATGCCCGCGTCTAGGGCGATGACGATGACGCAGGGAGGCGCGCCCTCGACGTACCTCGCCACCCAGCTCACGCGAGCGACGCCGCCGTCCGCGCAGACTCTGCCGAGCGTCGGCGCGTCGCCGGACGCCACCGACGCGAGCGCCGGCGCGAGCGCGGCGGACGCCGCCGCGCTCGCCGCGCTCGCCGCCGTCTCCGCGATCGGCGCGACGTTCCCCGCCGCCGCCGCCGCGGCGGCGGCGGCGCTTCTCGAGCGCGTGGTCGAGCCCGTGGAAGCGCCCCCTCTCGAGGAGGACGAGGAGGACGCAGAGCAGACCGAGGGCATGGTGTGCGTGCTGGTCGGAGGCGAGCGCGTGGCGGACGCCGCAACGCGCGCGCTCTGCGCGCTCTCCGGGACGGACGCGTCCGAGGAACCCTCGGCGACCGGCGGGAAAGGCGCGGGCGTCGCCGATCTTGCGGATCGCGCCATCGCAGGACTCGAGGCGGCGCTCGTGGGCCCGAGCGGCCGCAGCGGCGCGGACGACGCCGTCAACCGCGCGCCGGAGGCGCGGCGCGCGTGGTTGTTGACGCAGACCGCCACGCTCGCCGAGGGGCTTCTCCGCCGGCGGCAACGGCGACGCAGGCGTGGGCGGCGGCGCGCGGGCGACCCTTCCACCGCCACCGCGGCGCGTAGGCGAGGCCTCGGCCCGCGCGACGTCGCTTCGGTCGCCGCCGAGTCGTCGCAGACGGCGCGTCTGTATCCCCGCCTTCGGTTCCTCGTGGAGGACATCGCCGGACTTCCCGATTGCGTGGATTTGGAGAACAACGGCGTGGGCGACGCCAAGAAGTTCGCGCCGGCGTCGCTTCGCGCGCCGGCGTCGCGCGTCGCGCTGTCTCGAGCGCTTCGCGCCCTCCTCGAGCTCGATCCCGACTACTTCCAGCCTCCCTTGGCCGGCGCGCTCGTCGCGCTGCTGGAGGACGACTCGGGCGCGGTGCGGCGCGCGGCGGGGCAAGACATCGCGCGCGTGCTCGCGGTGTTCGAGCCGAGCGACCAGCCCAGCATTTTGCGCGAGAAGATCGCGCGGCGTCTGTGCCTGTGCGTCGCGCTCCCGGAACCGGGCGCGCTCGGCCGGAACACGCGGGAAGACGAGGCTGACGAAGTCGACGACGACGAAGACGAAGATGGCGTGGCCGGCGGCGCGGACGTCGACGCGCCGTCGGGAAAAGTGGCGCCCGTGTTTTCCGCCGCCGCGCGGCTGGTGGGCGGCGCAGCCGCGGAAGCCTCCGCCGGGGCGTGCAAGGAAGATACCTCGATGCTCGCCCTCGGGCACCTCGCCGCGGCATGTCCCGCCGTCGAGGCGCGGTGCGTGTTTCTCCTTCTCGCGCACGCCGCGTCCAAGGCGCGAGACGGCGCGAAAAACTCGTGCGGCGCGCCTCGCGCGCGCGTCGTCGCGCGCGCCGCGGATATTTTGTCTCGCCTCGCCGAGGCGCTCGGGTACGGCTCGCGCCGCGAGTTCGTGATGCGCCACGCGCGCACGGTCGGTGCGCTGTGGGTCCGCGCGGAGATGTCCCCGCACCGCCTGTTCCGTCTGTTCGACGTCTGGTCCGCCGCGCCGGCGAGCGCGCGACAAGATATCGCGAGTGAACGGCTCGCGCGTCTGAGCGTCGACGAAGCTGTCGAGTGGGAGAAGGCGATCGTTCCGCCCGCCGTGCTCGCGGGCGACGCGCGCGCGGTACGCGCCGCGTCCGACGCGCACTGGCGCCGCGTCGGCAGAGGCGACGTCGCGAACACCGTGCAGACGTTCATCGCGCCCGTCGTCGCGCACCTCTTCCTCGCGTGTTCCTCGGCGCGTTCCGCGGACGCGCCCGACGAGTCGAGCGCGGACCCCGAGGAGAAAGCGCGCGCCGTCGCCCGTCGGCGCCTCGGCGAGTCCGCGGCGAGCGCGCTGGAGGGCCCGCTTTTGGCGCGCGCCGGGACGGAAACGCGCAGCGTCGACACCCTCGCGTTCGGTAACCTCGCCGCGATCGCGTCGGAGATGATGCTGCTGACGCAGTGTCCTCACGACGGCGACGCGGTCCGCGCGCCGAGCCCATCAGGCCGCGTCGACTCGAGCTGCGCCGAGGCGGAGGCGCTCGCGCCTCCGTACCGCACGCCCGATGAGGTTGTCCGCGCCGGACTCGCGCTTCCCGAAGCCGCGCGCGGGGGCCTCGCGAGCGGCGCGGCGGGACGAGTCGCGCTTCCTTCTTCGTCGGCGAAGACGTCCGACGCGCCGTCCATGTGGACCGGCGACGCGGCGCACCGGTGCGTCTCCGCGCTTCACGCCGAGCTGTGCGCGTCTCGGCACCCGAGACACCGCAAACGCGCGTTCGCGGGCCTGGAGGCGTTGCGCCGCGTCCTCGGTGACGACGCGTATCGCCCTTCCACGGCTCGGCAGCTGTGCCACGTCGCGCTCCCGCACGTCGGCGATCGATCGCTGGGTCCCTCGGCGACGCGTTTCCTGGAGGGCGTTTTTGGACCTCCCGTCGCGCGGCGCGACTGGTCCGCCGTCCCCGACGGCGCCGTGGGCTTGGGCGCGGACGCGCTGGCGGACGCGCTTCAGCCCACGGTCTCGACGCTCGTCGCCGCCGCGGAGC
>Ga0209666_1000882_pt1 | contig 22964 bp, 19 predicted proteins | sample SaaInlV_125m_DNA_FD_184679 | JGI IMG/M metagenome (GOLD analysis project Ga0209666, IMG submission 184679) | Marine microbial communities from expanding oxygen minimum zones in the Saanich Inlet - Saanich Inlet SI037_S3LV_10m_DNA (SPAdes)... | ecosystem: Environmental > Aquatic > Marine >...
GGGGGGGGGGGGGGGTGCCCCTGGAAATCCCAAGGTTCGGATGGCTCCCCGAGGGGTGGGTGCAACCGCCGGTGCGGAGGTGGGCAAACCCCGAGGTTTTGATTGCTCCCTGGGACCACCGGTGCGGTCGCGGCGGGGCAACTCGCACGTTTGCTCTTCGAGGGCTCACACACGTGCAACCTACCAGTACCCAGTTTTAGATTGCACCCGCTTTCACAAACCTACAAAGCTACGCAGTTCTCTGCAAAGTCGAGAGCGTCGTCGCCGGGTCTGCTTTTCTCTCCTGACAGAGAGATGGAAGGATGCGTCACTCCCCCCCCACCGCCAGCGCATTGCGCGCGTGCACCGAGTCAGGGCGGCCCGGCCTCCTGCTCCTCGCCGGGAGGACCAGCGTCGGCCGGCGGCGCGACCGCCGCCGGCGGCGGCGCGACCGGCGCCGGCGGCGGCGCGGCCGGCGCCGCCGGCTTGGGCGCGCGCTTCTTGAACTTGTCGATGAACACGACGATCTTCGGCGCGTGGCGCGAGTGGCCGTGCTCGCGGTAGTGGGCGTGGTCGCGCTTGTTCTCCGCCTCGCCCTTCTTCTGCGCGCGGATGGCGCGGCCGATCGACTGCACGATCTTGGCGGTGTCGATGTGGCCGCCCTCGCCGAGCCGGTCGAAGAGGATGATGTCGGTCTCGGGCAGGTCGAGCCCGGCCATCGTGGTGCTGCGCGCGCTCGTGTCGATGATGAAGACGCGGTTGGTGTCGTCGAAGGCCTTGTACTGCGGCAGCTTCGACCCGGGCCCCCTGCCGATGGTGCACACGCTCGTCAGCTGCGGCACCGCCTTGCGGAGGAAGTCGCACGTCTTGCGGGTGTTCTTCTCCTCGTCGCTCGACGCGCTGTACGAGTTCGAGCGGCCCCACACGTTGCAGCACAGCAGCACGCGCAGGCCCTTGGGCTTGAACTGCAGCGCCACCTCGAGCGAGCGGACGACCGCCTCGAGCGACGACTTGCACTTGGTGCCCGCCGCCTCCCGGAAGGCCGCGACCAGGCTGTCGGTGTCGCCCCGGCGCGCCACCGGCCGCAGGGGCGCCTCCGGCTCGGGCTCCGGCTTCTTGGCCGCCGCCGCCTGCAGCGCGTCCGCCGCCTGCGAGGCGGACGCGACGTTGGTGATCGGCGAGCGGCACATGGGGCAGCGGTTGTTGGTGATGTGCTTGAGGCTCTGCTTGTCGATGAGCGTCGTGCAGCAGCTGAGGATCATCACGTTCTCGGGCTCGATCGCGTCGAGCGTGATCGGGCACTCGGGCGGCGGGTCGGGGCACATCGCCGTGCGCAGGTTGGTGAAGAGGCGCTTCATCGTGCCGTAGACGCGGCGGTAGCGCCGGATGCCGTCGGCCATGCACTGCTGCTCGAGGCTGAGCTGGTTGCCGCTCGAGGGCGACGGCTCGGGCATCGGCATCAGCGCGCGCTCGTCCGCCTCCACCTGCTCGATGGCCCGCTGCAGGTTGTCCGCGATGCTCACGTTGGGGTCGGCGCGGTTGAGGATCGCGTGGCACTTGGAGGTGAGCTCCTCCTGCTCCTGCTTGGTCATCGAGGCGCCGTTGTGCAGGATGAGCCCCTTGATCAGGTCCTCCGTCGAGGTGAGCACCATGTCCGAGCCCCTGTTGAGCGAGCCGGCGAGCGACTTGACCTCCACGCGCATGCAGATCTTGAGGATGCCCCGCGGCATGAGCGGCGCCATGGAGAGGCCGGTCACGAGGCGCACCCACGAGGGCAGCGAGCTGAGCGTCGCGATTGCGCAGTGCCGCGGGTTCGTCAGGTCCATGTTGTTGCCGTCCATCGCGCGCCGCAGCGGGTGCTTCGGCTGCTGGGTGGTGTGGTCCTTGAGCTGCTCGAGCGTCGCGTTGCAGATGACCGTGTACCGGCACACCGACTGCTGCTTGGTCGTGCGCGGCTCCGTCAGCTGCGCGCCCGTGCCCTCGTCGATGATGCGGTACGGCAGGCCGTAGTCGGGCGCCGAGAAGAGCGCGGCGGTGCTCGACCGGGTGTTGGCCTCCATCACCCAGAAGAGCGCGCACCCCTCCGACTCGGTCAGCGCGATCGCCGCCGGCAAGTCGCGCTGCGTCGTCACCTTGGGCGCCCGCTTGCTGCCCCGGCCGCCGCCGCTGTGGATGGGCGAGATGCCGGCCCAGGTGAACCAGGCGTTCTCGCCAAAGGTCCTCGCGAGTTTCTCCGAAGCGTCGACCCACTGCGTCATGACGGGCGCCGGCACGAGCGCGATGATCACGCGCGCCAGCTTGGTCTGGACCACCTCGACAAAGGGTGCCTTGAAGAGCCCGCTGCCGGACTGCAGGAAGCCCCGGAGCCTGTGCTCCGTGTACTCCTGCTGCGTCTGCGCGAACGCCTCGGGCGTCGCAATGTGGCGCATCGTGCTGAAGATGGTGGCGCGCGTCTTGCCCGAAGCGACGGTGAGGTTGTTGATGAGCACCGACGGCATCACGCCCACCGGCAGGCGGTAGCACGCGTCGCACTTGGTCGCGTGCCACTGCTTCACCATGAGGTGCACGGGTTGGTCGTAGCCGCGCGTGATCATCGCGGTCGCGAGGCGCTGCATGCCCGTGAGCCGGTGGTCGCCGTTGAAGGAGGGCACCGAGATGATCAGGTCCTCGAGGTTCTGCACCGCGTAGTTGTAGCTCACGCTCTCGCGGTTGCCGCTCGAGATCATGTGCCGCGAATCGTCCTCGTCCCTGCCGTGGCCGAGCAGCGACACGTCCACCTTCTCGTTGGACGCGCGGACGAACTCCTGGTAGGTCACCAGCACGGCGCCGTGCTTGGTCAGCTCCTCGTCGGCGTCGCACGACAGCAGCCGGTGCAGCGCCAGCTTCTTCCCCGTTGCGAGCGTGCGCCCCGGCGGCGTGGGGTCGTTGGCGCTCGGCCGCGACGCGGCGGGCGCGGCGGCGGCCACCCCGGGCTTGCGCGACGCCGGCACCAGGCGCCACTCGGGGTACTTGCACTGCTTGAAGGCCGCGTTGTTTTCCTCCTCGCGTTGAAGGACGTGGCAGCGGATCGCCTGCAGCTCGCGCGTGACGGTCGCCACGTGCTCGCGATCGATGCGGCGCTTCTCGGCCTCCTCGGGCGTGAGCTGCACAGTTGGCGGCTTGGGCGCGCTGGTGGTGGGGGTGGGGGTGGGCAGGCTGGCGGGCGCGGGCGCTTGCTCGAGCCGCTTGCCGTGCGCGTTGCTGCGCTGCCCCGTGCACTCGGGCGGCGCCTCGGCCGGCCGCTTCGGGCTCTTGGGCAGGAACCACGGTTGCAGCGTGGCCTGCTTTGGCGGGGCGCTGCCGCGGGCGCGCGCCGGCGGCATGATCATCTCGCCCATGTCCAGGTCGTCGGGGGCGTACATGGCGAGGCGCGTCGGCGGCGCGTGCAACCGGTCGGGCCGCACAAGTTACAAAGTGGGAGGGCAACCGCTTGCTCAAGAATGCAGGGACAATTATTTGAAATCGGGGAGCTCCTACATTACTAAATGAGCACCCCCCAAGTGCTCATAAAGAGAGGCCCGTGCTCGTTTAGTTTTTTATTGAATTAGCGTGGCAGGGACGAGTGGAAGTAATCGGGGAGCCTAATGCATTAAGAAATGCAGGAGGTCTAATGCATTAGCCATTCTGGGCCCAAAAGGTTGCTTTTGAAGTCTCCCCGGTTTCGCTCGGGCGTCCCTGCCACGCTAATTCATTAAAAAACTAAACGAGCACGCGGCCCTCTTTATGAGCACTTGGGGGGTGCTCGTTTAGTAATGTAGGAGCTCCCCGGTTTCAAATAATTGTCCCCGCATTCAGCTGCGCGGACGCTTCAGAGGGGACAATTCTTTGAAACCGGGGAGCTCCTACATTACTAAACGAGCACCCCCTAAGTGCTCATAAAGAGGGCCGCGTGCTCGTTTAGTTTTTTAATGAATTAGCGTGGCAGGGACGAGTGGAAGTAATCGGGGAGCCTAATGCATTAACAAATGCAGGAGGTCTAATGCATTAGCCATTCTGGGCCCAAAAGGTTGCTTTTGAAGTCTCCCCGATTTCGCTCGGGCGTCCCTGCCACGCTAATTCATTAAAAAACTAAACGAGCACGCGGCCCTCTTTATGAGCACTTGGGGGGTGCTCGTTTAGTAATGTAGGAGCTCCCCGATTTCAAAAAATTGTCCCCGCATTCTCGTGCAGGCGGTTGCTCGGCCCGTCTTGCGACTGGTGCGCGCGCAGCGGGGGGAGCAACGCCCGCGATGGACCTTGGGCGCTTTGCGTACGGTGGACAGGGCGCGCCGTCGATGGCGCGGCCGCGCCTGCCGCCCTTTCGCGGCAACGGCCACTGGAGCTGGCTCGACAGCGACGCGCTCGCCGAGGTCTGCGCGCACCTCGACGACCGGCAGCTGGCGCGGCTGTCCAACGTGGACCGGCGCACGCTCGAGCTCGCGCGCGCCGCGATAAGGCGCCACCTGGGCCTGAGCGCGTCGCAGTGGGACGTCTTCGACGCCGTGCTCCACAAGCGCGAGAGCGTGCTGCTCATGGGCGGGCCCGGCAGCGGCAAGTCGTTCCTGCTCAAGATCCTGCAAGAGCGCGCGCGCGCGCCGTTGACGACGGCGTCCACGGGCGCTGCGGCCGAGCGGATCAACGCGCGAACGATCCACTCGACGCTGGGCCTCGGTCTCGGCGACCGGTCCGCGAAGGAGATCGCGAAGAGGCTGCGCGGGGGCAGCGGCGCTCGCCGCTTTGGGCGTGGCGCGCCGCCAAGCACGCCCGTCCTGGACGGCATCGTGAACTGCAGGACGCTCATCGTCGACGAGGTGTCCATGCTCACCGCCAAGCTGCTGCGCCTCGCGGAGCAGGTGCTCGTCGAGCTGCGCGGCCGGCTGCCGCAGCTCGTGGTCTCGGGCGACCCGCTGCAGCTGCGCGCCGTCGCTGCCGAGGCCGAGGGGTCCTTCTACGACGCGGAGGTGGTCCAACGCCTGCGGCCGTACGTGCTGACCGAGTCGTTCCGGCAGGGGGAGAACTCGCGCTTCCTGCACATCCTGAACGCCGCGCGGCTGGGCAAGGCGCGGCTGGACGACGAGCGCTGGCTGCGCGCCAACTTTTGCCCATCGATCGCCAAGAACGCGCCCAAGCTCTTCTGCCGCCTTGCCGAGGTCGACGGCGTCAACGAGCAGGAGCTGCACGCGCTGAACACGGCCATCTCCGTCTACACGCCGAAGACCACGGGCACCCTGCCGCCCCACATCCGCCCGTACCACTTCAACACGCTGCGCATCAAGGTGGGCGCGCGCGTGATGCTGACGCGCAACCTGCACGAGTTTGCGGACAAGGGCCTGCACAACGGCTCGTGCGGCGTTGTGCTGGGCTGCGAGAACGATGCGGTGAGCGTGGTGTTCGACAACGGCACGCACGCGGTGATCGCGCGCTACACGCAGGAGTGCGAGGAGGGCGGAAAGGTCGTGGCCACGCTCGCCTTCGTGCCGCTCATCCTGGCGTGGGCCGTCACGGTGCACCGCGCGCAGGGGGCGACGCTCGACAGCATGTACGTCGACCTACGCGGGTGCTTCGAGCCGGGGCACGCGTACGTGGCGCTCTCGCGCGTGCGCGAGGCGTCGCACGCGGAGGTGGCCAACCTGACCCTGCGCGAGCTCAACCACATCAACAAGCCCGCGCTGGCCTTCTACAACCAGTGCGTGGCGCGCTGCGAGCGGCGCGCGGAGCGGCGCGCCGAGCGCGCCCGCATGCACGAGCTCGCGTGCCATGACGTGGACGAGCGCGACCCCGCGCTGCACGCGATGCTGGCGCGCATCGAGGCGGAGGGGGGCCACTGCGTGGAGTGTTGACGCGCACGCGGCTATACATGAGTGTCCGTAAGAGAGCAGCACGGAGAGCAGCACGGAGAGGAGAGAGCGTGCGCACGCGCGCGCGTGTGAACGTGTTGCATAAAGCGCGGTTGCGTCCTTCCAAAGAGGGCGCCCCATGCTGCCCCGCTCGCCCTCGGTTTTCAACGACCCCGCGTTCCGCGCGCGCGTCGGCCTGGAGCCCGCGCCCACGGGCGCGGGCCCGTGGGCGCGGCTCAAGAAGAAGCTGACGCCCCCGGTTGCCAGCACCGGGCTGCCCTCGAGCATGTCCCTGAGCGCGGCGGACGAGGAGGAGGCGCGCTCTGAATACCAGCTCGCGCACCGCTCCGCGCTTGCTGCCGTGGGCTATCAGACCCAGATCCACGGGCTCATGCGGCGCGTCGAGGAGCTCGAGAGTGAGATGCGCAGGCTCAACTTTGAGGTCGACCAGCTCAGGCGTCCCGTAGCCCAAGGGTGAAGCTTGGGAGCTGAGGACGAGTGAGGCGTGCGCGCGTGTGTTTTAAAAACTTTGCATCTTGTGCCCCTGTCGGCGGCGACGTTCTCGACTTTGCAGAGAACTGCGTAGCTTTGCAGGTTTGTGAAAGCGGGGGGTTGTAATTAAGAGCGCGACACTTACAGGCGGCGAGTGCCGTTTCTTTTCAAAACGACGCGTGCACAACGAGCACGTGCGCCACGACCACGCGTTGCAACGCGTCGGTCAGCACAAACGTCGCGGGCCTCCACGCGCACGCGAGCAGCACCGCACGCCCACTCTGCGGAGACAAAGCGTGCTAGCCGGTGGCGCCACTTCAACCAACTAGCAAGTAACGGGAAGACGCAATGCGCATGCGCTCATCGACCGAAAAACGCTCCGAGAGTGTCGTCATGTACATGCTTCCCATCATAGGCCCGCTCTCATTCAGGTCGCCCTTAAACTCCTGCTCGAACGCAGAAAAGAGGCGACGAAAGTCGCCCAGGGTAGGGGCTGACACCCTCTTCAGGCGCTCGAAGAAGTAGCTGTCCAATTTCTCCATGTAATACCGGTCGTCGATAGTCGATGCTTCGTTTGGTGAATTGCGGACCGTTATGGGGTCCTCGGAGAGGAGGGCGCCCGTGGTAACGGTATTGCGACCAAAGGTGCGCTGACCGACAGTGAGCACCTGTGTGAGGCGCGACGCGACGCCGGCGCCGACTCCGACGGCTTGCGAGCGCACCGACATGTGCCCTCCTTTGCTTCTTTTTCACCGTCTACCACATGTGCGCGTGCGTTGTGCTTATTCGTTTCTTTTCAAAACGACGCGTGCACAACGAGCACGTGCGCCACGACCACGCGTTGCAACGCGTCGGTCAGCACAAACGTCGCGGGCCTCCACACGCACGCGAGCAGCACCCCCGCCAGCGTCGCCAGCGCTGCCAGCACGCGGTTGCCGCGCCGCCGCTCGCGCGCGTAGTGCTGCGGCGTGTGCACGCACGCGAGGTAGCCGAGGAAGGCGCCAAAGGCAACGTCGTGCCCGTGCGTCCAGTCGAGCACCGCCGCGAGCGCGTGCAGCGCGAGCGAGCCCAGCCAGCCCGCCTCCAGCGACAGGTGCAGCACCGACGCGGCGCAGAAGAGCGCCGTCACCAGCACCGCCGGTGCGGGACACGCGAGGCACAGCAGGTACGAGGGCGCGAGCGCGGCGCGGCCAAAGTCGGTGAGCCCGTGCGTGGCCACGATGGCCAGCGCCGGCCGTGCGGCCGGCGCGAGCGCGAGCGTGAAGGCCGTCATGGGCGGCGCGCAAGCGCGCCGCCCACGCACTCGGGTGCTAGCGATAAGCAGCCCGCGCGCGCTTGCTAGTGTGGACGGGCGATGGCGCACCTGCCCAACATGAGCGCGCTCGCGCTCGACCGCGCGCCGTTGGTCCCGACGTGCGCACGCAAGACGAGGGGGAAGAGCCCGAAGGGCGAGTCGGCCTCCAAGAAGCAGAAGGCCGACGACAACGACGCCCCCGTCACCCCAAGCACAAAGAGGGGACTCGAGCAGCAGGCCGCAAGAGAGGAAAGCGCCAAGAAGGCGAGGGAAGAGAGGGCGGACTTCAAGAAGAAACTCGACGCGCGCATCGAGGAGCTGATTCGCACTGAAAAGATCGAAAGGGGCGAGAAGGGCTGGGAACCCACGGAGCTCGACTCCAACGGGGACTTCGCCGACCCCAATCCCGGCCAGAGCTGCTGCACCACGGGCGGTCGCCTCGACGACTTTTTGCCGGAGGGCCTTCGCCGCGCCGAAGCGTCGCCGAAGGCAAAGCGGGCGCTCCGAGAGATCCAGGACCCGGAGGCGTGGGCGCTCGCCCAGAAGGAGCAGGAGAAAGCGGCGCTTCTGCAGCGCATGGCCATGTCGCAGGAGGAGTGGGCCGCGGCGTGGGGCGGCAAGCGGCAAGCGCAGATCGAGAGCATCAAGAAGATCCTGAACGGGTACGAGCGGTACCGGCATCACGTGGCGCTCGGGCGGCGGTCGGAAGGCAGGCAGTTCACGACGCACCCCGCCACGCCGAACCACAACGACCGGGGCTACTCGAAGCGCGGCTGGGCCCGCGCGGTGCGCCAGTGGACCGACGGGGTGCACAGCGCGTGGGGCGACCGGCCCGAGGACGCCGAGCGGCACCGCACACCGAACAGGCTGAAAGAGTCGGAGTAGGCGCGTCGGTTGCTTTACGATAAGTGAGAAGGCGTGCGCTGTTCAGTAGTGACAGCGCGCATGCAGCTCCCCGACCTGTCCACGCTGTCGCTTCGCGACGAGGCGCCCACGGGCGCTCCGGGCGATGCGACGTACGACCCCTCGCGCGGCGGCGACCTGCTGCAGGCGTACTTTGCCGACATGGTGCTCGACTCGGACCGCAACGCCATGTACGCGCACGCGATTCTGGCGGCCGTGCGCGAGTTTGTGCGCACCGAAGGTCGCGCGCCGCGCGTGCTCGACGCGGGCTGCGGCTTTGGCGTGCTCACGCTCTTTGCGCTCGCCGCGGGCGCGGAGCACGTGGTCGCCGCCGACGTCAGCCGGGAGCACGTGGCGCGGCTGCCCGAGCGCCTGCCCGCGCGGTTTGCCGGCAAGTACACGCCGGTGCACATCGACCTGAAGCGCCCCAACCCCTTCACGGCGGCCACGCTCGACCCAGCGTTGCGCTTCGACATGCTCATCTCGGAGATCCTCGGCACGTTTGCCAACGGCGAGGGCGAGTCCGTGTACCTGCGCGAGTACGCGACCCACATGACGCGGCACGCCTCCGGCACGGTCTACTGCGTGCCGCACCGCGTGACGCAGACGTTCCGAAAGGTCGCGCTGCCGTTCGCGGTCGTGGACCTCATGGAGCGCGAGTTCGAGCTGCAGTACATGCCCACCGAGCACGTGGGGCTGCTCTACGAGTGGATGCCGCCCCGGTACCTGCAGGAGCCCGTCGCGGTGCGCGTGGACCGCTTCGACACGCAGCCCTTCGACGTCGTGCTGCCGCACCGCGTCCAGTTCGGCCCGGGCTGCTACGTGGCCGAGTGGGTGGCCGTGCTGTGGCCGGGCGTGACGCTGCGGAACACGTGGGAGTGGGCGCACGCGCACACCGCCGACCTGCACAGCAAGCACGCGCGCGCGCGCGCGTGGGGCCTGATGCTCTTCCGCGTGCCGCCCGGCACGGTCGCCACCGCAAACACCGCCACCGCGACCGTGCACGACAACGCCCCCAACCTGGTGCTGGACGAGCTCGCGCTCGGAATCGCGTACGCCGTGGACCCCTCGCGCAGGACGCGCGACCGCCTGCGCGAGAGCTTCACCTTTCCGTCGAGGCCGCCGCTCGAGGAGGACTCGCCCTACCAGGGCGGCCGCCGGGTTCGGACCATCCGCATGCGCGCCGTCGGCGCGGGCATGCCGTACCCGATCGTGCTCGGCGAGCTCCACGCCGTGACCCTCGGCGCGCTGCTGCGCGCCTACCGAGAGATGGGGCTCGCCGGCCGCGAGCTGCCCACGCTCCAGTACATGGGCGTGCTCCCCTTCATTGCGTTTGCTGGCGCCTACCAGGTCGCGACCGACTACGACGCGCAAGTGCAAATCAGGCCGCCGCGGGACGCCGCCTCGCACCGGTACCACTACCTCACGGAGGGGGCGCGGTTTTGGTTCTTTTAATTACTCGTTCCCGGCCTCCGCCGACGCCTCCCTGGCCCGCCCGTTGAGCTCGTTGGCGTACGCGCGCGAGGCGGCCTCGGGCAGCGTCCACCGAACCTCCCGGCCGCCCCACGAGCGCGCCCGCTCCTCGCGCGTGAGCTCCCGCACGCCCTCGTCGTGCTCGAAGACGAGGCCGCAGTAGCGCAGCACGCGGCCCTCGTCCGAGAGCGAGCCGCGCGGGCCGAGCTCAAGGAGGCGTTGCGAGAAGGCGATGGCCTGCGCCGCGAAGCCCAGCCGCGCGCACTCGGCCACCTCGGCCTCGCTGGGCTCGAGGCCGTCGCGCTTCGCCTTCGTCTTCTCGGGCTGCCGCGTTGCGGGCGGCGGCTCCCTGGGTTCGATGGGTGCAATTGTGCCTAGAAGTGGGCAGATATGCAGTGTTCGAAGCAACTGTTCATACCTCCTCCTGGCAAAGGGCAGCTTGGCCGCGGCCTTGGCCTCCGCCACCCGCTTCTGTCGCTTGGCCTTGAGCTCCGCGATGGCCGCCTCGGCCTCGCGCGCCTTCCTCTTGGACAGCCGGGTCGCCTCCTCCACCGCAAGGCGCTTGCGCTCCTCCTCCTCCCGAGCCTTTCGGGCCTGCTCCTCCGCCTGCCACTGCGCCTCGAGCTTGGCCCGGTGCTCGGCGGCCGCGCGCATGAGCGGCGCGTACGCCCCCTTGTCGATGCCCACCGGCTGCCACTTCTTGGATGCGACGAGGGCGCGCAGCGCGTCCGTGCAGCGCGTGGCCCACAGCTTGCGCTCGTAGTCAAACTTGCGCGTCGGTCCGCAGAGCGCCTTCACCCTGGCGACGTCGCGCGGGTGCGACCGGCCGTGGTACGGCGGTTGGGCAAGGTATTGCTCGATGGCCGTCGTCGACGACATGCGCGCGCGTGGTTGCCCCCGCTCGCACCAGTTGCGAGGCCGCCGCTTGCCCGGTAAGTTTGCAACTGCTGCGCCGGCAGCCGCCGAGGCGCTGGCGTTGCGCGCAAGGGGCGGGGAGCAGATGGCGTACGTCCCCGGAAGCGCCAAGCTGGATTGGGACGCGCGCTTCGACCACGACGAGCTCCTGGCGATCTACTACGACTACCAGCAGCGCGTGGGGTCGTACAGCGTCTATCCAGACGGGCCGCATCTGGCGGACGACAAGCGGAGCGTGCACGCGAACGATCCGGCGCGCATACGCCTGGAGACGCCGGCCTCGCTCCCGCACGACCACTGGCAGAAGCTTCGGCCATTCCCCCAGCAGGGGGCCATCCGCGCGTGCGCGGAGCTGGCGCGCACGTCGGAGCCCCCCCACCCCAGCCTGATCGCGAAGCTGGGCGAGGCGATCGGCGAGCGCGACTGGCTGGGCGCGCGGTACGCGTGGCACCTCCTCAAGGGCTACACGCACAAGACGAGCCTCAACTTGCACTCCCTCGCCATCAGCACCGAGCTGATCCACTTCTTGCTCTTCCGCGCGCAGCTGCCCGACCTCTTCTGCGCGATCGTGCACCAGAGCACGCTCGCGAATTGGCGCCGCGGGTTGGACGGCCACGCGTTCCACCATGCGGACAAGGGCGAGATCGTGCCGATCGTGGCGGCGCTGATGGAGGCGGTGCACTACGTGCGGCGCGGGCGCGAGGGGTCGAGCTTTGCCGAGGACGTGGAGCGGCACAAGAAGAAGCGCGAGGGCTGGGAGGGCCACGACTTCCAGCCAGGCGGGTCTCTCTGGTGGCGCTCGGAGGCGAGCTCGCCGCGCGGGCACGGCAACGACACGTGGTGGCACCGCGCGCTCACCGTGCTCGTCTCGGCGCTGCCGCGCAAGCCGCGAATGGTCGCGAGGTTCCACAGCGAGGCGAGCGAGCACTGCACCGTCTCGCTCCTCGAGCGCGCCGTGCTGTGCTCCGAGCTCTCGACCGTCATGCTCGAGCACCTCCTGGGTCACTGCGCCTTTCGCCAGCGCCAGGTCGTGGAGGCGCTCGATGCGGCGCTGCACGTCACCAACGTGCGCGGGACGACGCGGCCGCGCCTGGCAGGCCTGCTGTACGCCGAGCTCTGGAGGCTGCGCCCCACGCCGAGCCCCAGCCCCGCCCTGCGGAACACGGCGTCGCTGCGCTTCTTGCAACGCGCGTGGGCGGAGCTCGTGCTCGTGGGCCCCACGCAGCGCGTCGTCCAGTTGCACACCACAGCGGAGCGCGACCTCGTCGTCCCGGTGCACGGCGACCCGTCCGAATACGAGGCGGTGATGGCGAGCTTTCTGGAGGTGCACGACCACGACGTCGCCCCGGAACGCGTCGCCGGGGACGACAAGTGGGTGCTCATGCACCTCTGCTGCCACGCCATGGAGGTCGCGGTGGCGATGGAGAGCGCGCCGACGTACCTCGTCAAGCACCTCGTGTCGCTCGCGGACGCAAACAACTTTCTTGGCCAGTACTTTGAGCTGCCCGCGTTTCTCTCGACACTCGTGGCGGAGCACCCCACGGCCTGGACGCCCGCCCTCAAGGCCGCCTTCCGCGCCCACCCCGCCAAGGAGCGCCAGGACGCGCTGGTCGTCGAGGCGATGGAGCTCTGCCTGAGGCACCACCTGCGCGACGGCGTGGACCTGATCCTCGACGCGGTCGTCCGGCTGCCGGACGCGCTCAAGACGCAGCGCGCCCTCGGCCGCTTCCTGGGCTGCCTGTGCCGCCCGTGGCCCGCGACCAAGAACCAGTTTGGCATGGTCGCGAGCAGGGACGAGGTCCGCGCCATCTGGGAGGTCCTGCGCACGTACCTGGCGTGCGGCGGCGGCGCGAGCGAGTGGGACCCCGAGGTGCTCCAAAGCGGCCTCGCTGAGGCGAGCCGCATCAGGAGCGGCGTTGCGGTCGAGGCGTTGGTGTCGAAGCCCTACAGCGTGACGCCGCCCGCGGACGACGCCTTCTCGCTCGCCGTGCTCGAGGCGGTGCTCGCGCCGGGGGGCGTCGAGGCGCGCGTTGCGGGCGAGCGGTTCGGGAAGCGGCAGCGCGGGGAGGCGGCGGGGCAGGAGGGCTGAGGCCTTGCGACTGGTGGGCGCGAGCCGGCCGATGGAGTACCTTGTAGCCCTAGGCGGAACCGTCAAGTTTGTCGCGTTCTCAAGTTCCGTCGCGGCTCTCTACACCGACCCCGACGCCGCCGCGCAGCCTGGGGAGCGCGAGCGCGCCGAGCCGGCGCACCCCGGCGTGCCGCGCGCCGAGGCGAGCGCGTGCGAGCGCGTTCGGCGCCACATATTCCGGTGCGTTCGCTAGGCCAGCACCCACCGGCCGCACTTGGCAGGGAGCGCGCGCTGCAATGCTTCTGGCCACCAAGAACCCGTTTCCCGGCGACGCGGACATCGTCTTCGACGAGCCGACGCACAAGTACACGGTGCGCGGCAAGCGGGTGCCCATCTCGGTGACGGCGCTCGGTGCGCGCGCCGTGCCGCCCGAGCACCGCTTCGACGGGCGCAAGATCATCACCAAGAACCTGGCCAGCTGGCGCGCGAACGCCTCCAACAAGCACCACGCGCTGGTGGCGGGGGTGGGCGACGAGCAGGCGATGCAGAACGTGTTCAAGAGCTGGAACGCCAACCGCGACCTCGGCACCCAGATGCACAAGTGCTTCGAGCAGTTCCTCAACGGCGAGCCCGTGGCGCAGGAGGTATGAACAGTTGCTTCGAACACTGCATATCTGCCCACTTCTAGGCACAATTGCACCCATCGAACCCAGGCCAACTTCCCGGTGGAGATGGAGCAGTTTCACGGCGCCCTGCGAGAGCTCTCCGACCTGACGCCGGTGCGCACGGAGATGTCCATCTACGCCAACGACGCGGCGGGCAACGCGGCGGTCGCCGGGCAGATCGACCTGCTCATGCGCGACGCCGACGGCGGCATGCACATCGTCGACTGGAAGCGCGCTGCGGGCGACCTGACCCCGGGCGCGCACGCCTTCGGCAAGTCTTTCCTGGACGACCTGCCGCTGAACGACCACCATAAGTACTCGCTCCAGCTGTCGCTCTACGCGGCCATGTTCGAGCTGCAGACGGGCAAGCCGGTCGTGAGCACGCGGCTCGTGCAGATCCACCCCGACCTCGACGGCGCGCAGATCATTCCCGGCACCGACCTGCGCGGCGACGCGCGCAACCTGCTCGAGGGCGCGGGCGTGGCCGTCTGATTTAGAGCACGCCGCTAAGGATCGCCGTCCGCGCGTGCGTTGTGCAAGCGCTAGGGCGTGTGGCCGAACCCGGCACCTCTTTTGATAAACAAGATTGGTCGGCCTCTCGGATAGGAAGAAGATGAGCACTCCCGTGGGTGCCGTGCAGGCGGCGAATCCGCAAAAGGGCGTGAAGCGCTCGGTGCCGGGCAACCCGACCCACGTGCCGGGCCAGCTGCCGGGCTTCCGCGGCCGCGCCGTGGACGCGGGCGCGGCCGTGAAGGCGCCGAAGCTGCGCAACGGCAACCTCAACAACGAGACGTCCAACGTGCGCGCCTCCGCCTTCGCCCCACCCGCCCCCGGTGTGCGCGCTCACTCGGCCCTCCGCGCGCGCGCAGGTGCGCGTTCCGTACTCTCGGGTTTGCCCGCTCGAATTCCTCTCGAGCTACCAGGGCAGGCTCGGGCCCGGCGACGTCCTGTTCACCTACAAGTTTCCGCCGGGCTTCGTCACGGCGCGCGCCGACTTCAACAACGCGACGCTCGGCGTGAACACCCTCTCGCGAGTCGTCGGCCTCGACGGCTTGAACCGGCTGCTCATGCACAGCGGGCCCAACGGCTGGCGCGTGGGCGAGAACGTGATCGAGGCGCGGCCCGGCGGCAGCGCGATGGAGGTCTTCAACGCCGACGGCTCGTTCAAGCTCACCACGCTGCGCGAGTACCACCTCGACGGCGTCGTGATCTCCAACGACGAGCCGGGGGCGTTCACCTCGAGCGGCAACCGCGACAATGCGGTTTTCAACATCGCGATCCAGGGACCCGTGGAAACCAACAACGGGTTCCTCAAGTACGAGGACGACCTGAGCACCGGCCAGCCGCTCAACCCCAGCGCGCGCAGCTACTCGCAGTACAACCCGCTCACGGGCGTGACCAACTCGCGCTCGGTGGAGGCGCACGCGCGGGGCTCGTCCGAGTCGGGCATGCACGTCGAGAACACGCCCATGCCGGGCCGCGTGGGCAACCAGTTCGCCATCAACCAGGGCAAGGTCGACTTTGTCGCCAACTACTGTGGCACGTACGCCGCGTTCCCTAGCCAGATGTTCGACAGGCGCGTCGAGATCCTGAACACGCTGTACCTGGGCCTCCGCGCGTACGAGCTGTCGACCGAGGCCAAGCTGCTGGCGACCGACGCCAAGGGCGACCTGGTCTTCCCCCTGAACGCGACCAACCGCCGGACCGAGGCCGCGCGACGGACCATGTACTTTTTCCAGTACCTGCCCTTCTCGTCGCGGTGCGCGGCCGTCATCCAGGCGGTCACCGATAAGCACGCGGCGATGGCCAAGGCGGCGCTGCAGGCGGAGGACGTCGCCAACCCGACCCAGGACCAGATCGCGGCGCGCATGCGGCCGGGCCAGGCTCCGACGCGCGCCGAGGCCGCCAAGCTCGTGCCGGCGGTCAAGCAGCAAAGCGAGACGGGGATGCCAAGCTCCCACTTCGACACGGCCACGTACGACCCGATCCGCAGCGAGGACATGTTCAGCATGTGCGGCGCGTGGCGGCTCGGGCGCGTGCTCGATACCAAGGCGGCCGTGCACGACCGCTACGCCGGCGGGCCGCGCGACACGGCCTTCTCGTGCATCGTCGACGTCGGCGTCGCGTGGCGCAACGTCTTCCAGATCCAGCTCGCAAACGGGCCGCTCTCGCAGCCCACCGGCTTCCTGCTGCCGGTCAGCCAGGGCGGCTACGTGCAGGGGTACGAGAAGGACGGCGCGGGCGAGGAGGACCGCACCAAGCCCATCCACAACCGGGCGCAGGCGCAAAAGTCCGGGCAGCAGGACCCCACGTGCCTCGCCAACAACCTGGCGCCACCGCTCGCGTCGACCATCGGCTCCGACTTTGGGCGCGACATGCAGGCGCCGCGCAGCGGCGCGGAGGCGCAGGCGGACGCTCGGACGCTGCAGGAGCGCGCGGCCGAGGAGGCCATGGAGCAGCAGCGGGCGGCGGTCGCAAACGCGCTCAAGGAGGAGAAGTGGGCGGCGGCCGTGGTGCAGGAGCGCGTCGCGAGCATGGCCAGGAAGGAAGTGGAGGAGATCCTCGTCGAGAAGGAGATGGCGAGCCTCTTCGTGACCGAGCAGCAGTTCGGAGTCGACCCGATGCAGTACGTCGCGGCCATCGTGAGCGACGCGCCCGACCCGTTCGCGCAGCCGCCGGCCGAGCAGCTGCAGACCTTCCGCAAGCAGTACGGTGGCGAGACGACGCTCGCGCGGTGGGAGGCGTTCAAGGGCCACAAGAAGTTCCTCATGGACGCGTCGCGCAACGCGAGTGGCGTGCCGAAAATGCTCGCGAAGGCGCTCAAGGACGTCGAGGACGGAAGGCTCGCGTGGCAGGCGGCGGCCACCGCGGAGATCAATGCGATCGCCAAGGCCCTGAAGGCAACGGGCGACGAGGAGATCAGGGCCAGGGCCGTCGCGGCCATCCAGGAGTTCCAGGGGGCGGTCGTCAACGCGCAGGTCGACATCGAGGCGCTGATCGCCAAGCAGCCCGGCGGCGGCGTGCGGACGGCGTACATCTCGGAGCGGAGCAAGTTCCTCAACCGCGTCAACCACTTCGTCAACCTCTTTGGGGTGCTGACGACCGCCCTGGGCGCGAACCAGTCCAGCGCGAGCGCGCAGGGCTTCGCGGCCGAGAACGACCCGATGGCCATCGACCGCGCCTTCTCCGACGCCGCGCTCTTCAAGCAACTCATGCACCTGTCGGCCCTGTGCGACCTGCACGAGCAGCACTTCCCCGTCCACGACCCGCTCTTCGTGCCGCCCGCGCCCGCGCCCGCGCCCGCGCCCGCGCCCGCGCCCGCGCCCGCGCCCGCGCCCGTCGCCGCCACGTTGGCCGCCGCCGCCGTCGCCAAGCCGCCCGGCAAGGCGGTGGGCAAGCGCGGCAAGTCGCCCACAAGAGCAGGGCGGCCCACCGCGACGGGCGCGGCCGCGTCCTCGTCCGCCGCGCCCAGGCCCGCGGAGTCCGCGCCGGCGGCCGTGCCGGCCGCGGCCGCCGGCATGTCGGCGACGCCGCTCGTGCCGACGGCGGCGCCCATCGGCGCTGCGGCGGACGCGGCGCCGCGGCGCCGCGCGCGCGAGACGGGCGAGTCGGTGACCAACTCGCTCTTTGCGAACATGTTCACGGCGGCGGCGCCAACGGAGGCGACCGTCGAGGAGCCGGCGAGCCCGACGCCGTCGTCCGGGTCGGAAGGGCCCGCCTCGGGCCCCCGCACCTTCCGGCGCCAACGGTGAGCCGCGGACGCCCACCGGAAGGGTGGCGGGGGTATAAGTCTGCGTGGGGTCGGTAGGGAAGGGTGGGAGCGTCGCTAAGATCGGCCGTGTGCGTCGGTGCAAGCCGTGTAAACTAAAAAAATAGGAGGATGGAACGCGCGTGGGCCGAAATGAAGCGGAACATCTCGCTGGCCAACCGCATCAACAAGACCGACGAGGAGGTTGCGACGTTCCACGTGGAGCTCAAGGAGGCGCTGCACTCGGCGGTGGCGCGCTGTCGGCTCGAGCGCAAGCGAAAGCGCGCCGAGGCGGCCCATCCCGACCTTGGCGACGAGAGCATGCGCAAGGCGGCGCGGTTCACCGACAACCTCCCCCTCGCCGACTACGCGCACGTCCTGAACCTCGTGCCTCGGCTGGTCAACGTCGTCACGGCGAGCGTTCGCATCGCAGCGCGACAACGCGCTTGCCACCCAAACCACCGCAGGGCGCAGACTTGACCCCCGCCTTGCCCGTTGCGCAGTTGGCCGAGGCGGTCCCCGTTCCCGGCAGCGGGATCACGCTCCCCCTGGACCTGCACGCCATCGGCGCGCGGTGCACGAACGCGTACTACGCACCCAAGCGTTTCGCCGCGGTCCAGCTCGCCTTCAACAACCCGCGCTGCCGCGTGCTCGTCTTCCGTGCGCCGCAAGCCCCTTCCAACCACGCACGCCAACCCCGCGGCTCACGTTTCTGTCGCCCCTCTTGGCAGACACGGGCCGGCTCGTGGGCACAGGCTGCAGCGGCCCGATGCAGGCGCGCATGGCCATCCTCAAGGCGGCGCGGCAGCTGGCGGTCGAGGCCAACGTGCACGTGCACATCCGGAAATTCTCGGTGATCAACCAGGCACCCCCGCGCAGCGCGAACACGCGCGGTCGCCAGCGGTCCACGGGGGCGTCCGCCGGTTTGCGCAGGTGGGCGCCGTGTCCATCGACGCCAAGCTCGACTGCGACGCCTTTGCGTCGACGCACTCGGCCACGTCGCACTACGACCGCGCGAGCTTCGTGGGCCTCGCGTGGCGTCCCGGCGGCGAATCGGTGTGCTGCGAGATCTACTCGACGGGCAAGGCCAACCTGCCCGGGTCGACGCGCCAGCGCGACCTGCTCGGCTCATTCTCGCGGATGGTCTCGGAGCTGCTGCGCCACAGCGACCGGCCCGAGGTGTGCGAGCGGATCCCGGAGCGCCTGCGCCTCTGCCACCGGCCGCAGGCGGTGACGCGCGACGACGCGCCGGTCGTGCCGCACTCCAGGGCGAGCGCGGCGGCCTCTGGCAAGCGGCCGCTCGACGCGGTCGACGACCTCTTCGCCGCCGACGGCGAGTGGGCGCTCGGGCCGCTCAACGCGGTCTCGGTGGACGAGCTCGAGCAAGCCGACGAGGAGGACTTGCTCGAGCTGGCGGGGTTCTGAAATTTGACCGCGCAGGGTTGCGACTGGTGGGTCGGTAGCGGGCGGAGCAACCATGAGCAAGCGCCGGAAGGCGTTGCACGGGGTCATGAAGCAACTCGACTCCGAGGTTGCCGAGGGGCACCTGAACGAGGGCGCGCACCTGCGCTTGTGCAATCGGCTCAAGCGCGCCTTCGATGCGACCTCCGGCAAGCGAAAGCACATCGAGTCCTACCTGTTCGAGACGCTGGAAGACGACCCCATCGCCACGATGTCCGTGCCCCTCAAGTACCGCACCATCATCGAGTGCCCCACGTTTCTGGCGACGCTCCTGGAGCGGAAGCGCGCCGCCTGCACGGGCGGCACGATTCCCGACGTCTGGTGGGAGGACCTGTTGGCGGGGATCGCGTCCGACTGGATCTTCGACGATCTGGCGGACCGCGACTTCCTGTCGCACGCGCGAGGGGTGGTGAGCGTCCTGCTCGTGACGGACGGGGAGGTGCTCGCGCACCTCGAGAAGCACCTGACCAAGCTCGGCACGAAGCCCTCCGCGCTGTTTGCGCTCAAGCCCATCGAGGGGTACGAGGAGGGCTGGCCGGACGTCTCGCACGCGCTCAACGCCGACGCGCGCTTCATCCGCTGGTTGCTCAAGGACGACGGCTATCCGGAGGAGGCGTGAACGGTTGCTTCGAACACTGCATATCTACCCACTTCTATGCACAATTGCGCCCATGAACCCAGGACAGGGCGCAGCTCCGGGAGTGGGCCTTCGACTACAGCGACCACGACGCGCACGCGGACGCGAGCTGGCGCGAGGCGCTGGGGCTCCGCGACATGATGGAGGTGATGCACTGCGGGCTCGGCCGCGCCCTCGGCAAGACGTTTGCGCAGGCGCGCGCGATGGCGCACGCGAGGCGTGCAACGGATTGACCGCGCCGCCTTAAACCTTGGGATTTGTAAGCGGTGCTTGGCCCAAACTGTGGTGGGTGGGGCCTCCGTTGGGCGCGACACACCGGCCCTCCCCGTTTGGGGTTTTAAAAAAAGCGGGTGCAATGCCCGTGCCCAAGGCGGTCCGCGACGTCATGGACACGGTCGACGTGCACGCCGAGCGCATGGGCAGCGGCCCGTACTGCGCGATCTCGGCGAAGGTGATGGCGCTGACCAACTCCCTGGACAGCGAGGAGACGGCCACGAAGCGCGCGTTTGCGACCGAGCTGCTGCTCGAGCTGCCCGCGTGCGGCGGCGCGCCCTCCGTGGCTAAATACACGCACGAGCGCGAATTCATCCAGGGGGTGATGCGGCGCAAGGCGCTCGAGCTGCAGGAGCACAACGCGCACTGCGCGGCCGTGCTGGGGACCGCGTGGAAGATCGAGCTGGCCGAAGCGCTCATGCCGTACGACGACCCGAGCATGCTGCCCGACGTGCGCATCGGCATCCAGAACCTGTTCCTCGCGCGCGCGGGGTTCCTGCCGCAGGTGCTCAATCGGCTGCTGAGGCTTGGCATATCGCCGCAGATGCTCTGCCCGCTCGACCTGAGCGCGGAGCTGTGCAAGGGCGACGACGGCTGCGGCCCCTCCGCGGAGGACTTCCTGTACTACGAGCCGCGCTTCCTGCGGTGGATCCTGGCGAAGGGCGAGCTCGAGCCGTGGCCGACCCTGGGAGTGGGCGCGCAGCCGGAGCACGTGAGCAAGCTGATCCTGGTGGCGAACAGCGAGGGCGGCGACGACGAGAGGGTCAACCAGCCGTGCCAGTGTCCGCGGTGCCGGGGGGTGCGGATCCCAACGCTTGACCCGACGCGGGTGTCGCTCACGCCGTCGGAGTGCAGCTCGGACTCCGAGGGTGAAATGGTGCCGTAGGCGGCTGGGTTTCATAAGCTAGATCGCGCGCTCCTAAAACTAAAAAGGGCGAGAAGTACCGCGAGGTCGCCATGGCTGCCGTGACCAACGTGAAGTCCGGCCAATCGTTCAACCAGCTCCTGCCCGGCACGGGCATGGCCAAGATCAAGCTGGACGACTTTCAGGGCTGCTGCGGGAACGCCCTCAAGTTCAGCTACGTCATCTCGGCGCCGCTGCACATGAAGGGGTTCTTCGAGTTCTGGGCCAAGAACCACAAGTACGCATTCCTCGACCGCGTGGCCGTCACCTTCGACCTGCTCATCCACCTGGCGGCCTGGGTTGTCGCGCTCTGCCTCGAGATCTGGGCCAACACGCAGGAGAACCGCGGCCACGCGATGCTCGCCGAGCTCAACATGGTCGCCCTCTGGTCGCTCATCGTCGCGCTCTCGGGCATCCTCGTGGCGCAGGCGTTCGCGATGACGGCGGGCGGCCAGGAGGCCGGCAAGCTCTTCCCCACCACCTTTGGCGTCATCGTCGGCGGCGCGTACAGCTCGATCATCTTCAGCGTCCTGTGGATGATCATGTCCACCGGCTGGGCCGCCCTGGCCAACCAGTACGAGGACCACGCCGACCTCGACGACCACCTCAAGTCGCAGCGCCACGCTGTGATGTGGGCGATCGCGCTGAAGACCTGCGCGGTGGTCACCCTCAAGCAGAACGCGGCCTTCTGGGGCCCGTGCGTCATCGACGAGTCCAAGGAGGTGCAGGAGAAGACCCAGCAGTACCTCAGGGACAACAACATGGAGTACGGCCAGTGAGCACTCGGCGCCGCACGCGGGGCGCGGGAGGGAGGGGGGGGGGGGGGGGGGGGGTGGCAAACGAATGAAGCACGCCCGTGGCGGCGGTGCGGAAGTGAATGCCGCGCGTGTCTTGTATTTGTTTCGGTGTTGTTGTTGGGAAAGCCGTAGCAGCCCGGGCAGGGGCGGATTGGGAGGGTAAAACGCATTAAGGACCTTTGCACTGGTAAAGGGGAATTGGGCGCGCCATGGCGCTGACGTTGCACTCGAGGCCGTGCTCCGGGTCCGGCCCGACCACGCAGCGCACCGAACACGCGCTCGTGCTGCCCAACGGCGAGACCCTGTCGATTCACAGCTGCGGGCGCAGGCACTCGCTCAGCGTGGAGGTGCTGGAGGCCGCAGCGGCGGGCGGGGAGCCCCGCGCCTCGCTCGGTTCCAGGCAGGTCAACGGCGCCATGCCGCACCAGGCCATCGACGAGACGGTCACGGTGCAAGGGTACCGCGTTCACGTGAAGGGGCGGGGGCGTTCGCACAGCGTGTTTCTCAACTAAAACGGCACACTCGCCCTCACCCCTCGCAACGCGCGTCCTCGGTCGCCGCCACCAGCGCGTCGCGCTTGAGCTTGGCGGCGAGCAGCCCCGCGCCGTGGATGTTGACGCGCCCGACGGGCGCGATGTCGCGCATGCTCTGCTCCACGCGCTCCAGGCCGGTGAGCGCCCGGTCGACCGCCACGGCGGAGGCCGACGGCGCGTTGAGCGGGTTGCCGCTGGCCGTCGAGGCCGCAGCCGGCGCGGCCGGCGCGGCCACGTCGTCCGCGCTGTACCGCCGGAACATCTCGAAGACGCGCGCGCGGTTGGCCTCGCGGTCGGTGTGCTCGCGCTTCATGATGCCGCGCAGCATGTGCAACTCGAGCGTGAGCCGGTTCTCGGCCTCGTGCGCCTCGCGCACGAGCGCGGTGAGCGCGCGGTTCATCGACGCCGCCGCCTTCTTGACGCCGGCCATCTCCTCGCGCGTCACGCGGCACTCCTCGCCCTCCGCCAGGCCCTCCAGCCGCCCCCTGGCAAACTCGAAGATCTTGACGCTGGCCTGCAGCCCGCGCTCGAGCTGCTGGCTGCCCATCGGCGCCGGCCGGTGCGCCCCCGCAGCGCGGCCACGCGAGGCGCGCGCTTAGCGACGCCCGCGCGCCTCACACGAAGACGTACACGCTGCGCAGCACCACCAGGTCGTGGTCCGCAAGCAGCTTCCCCAAGAAGTGCGACGCAAACACGGCGAGGAACACGGAGCTGGCGCAGCAGATCAGCAGGTCGTAGAAGGCCGCGTCGTTCCGATCGTCGACTGCCAGCGCCAAAAAGAGCAGGGACGCAAACGCCGAGAAGCCCACGGTGAGCGCGAGCATCGCCGCAAAGGTCACGACCCACAACGACGGGTTCTTCCTCGTCAGCACGGCCACGTTCTGGATCGGCTGCGCGCAGATGCAGCAGTTGGAGCTGTCGCGCGCCTCGATCGTCCTGAGCAGACACTCGCGGTGCACGCACGCCT
>Ga0209666_1000891_pt1 | contig 22866 bp, 23 predicted proteins | sample SaaInlV_125m_DNA_FD_184679 | JGI IMG/M metagenome (GOLD analysis project Ga0209666, IMG submission 184679) | Marine microbial communities from expanding oxygen minimum zones in the Saanich Inlet - Saanich Inlet SI037_S3LV_10m_DNA (SPAdes)... | ecosystem: Environmental > Aquatic > Marine >...
CAACCGCAACCCATAATTTCACTTCCTTAATTTTGAATATCCAAATAGTCCAAGTAATCCGATAGAGAATCCTGTTAGAATACCTTTCCACTCCCCGCTATCTAAAGATGTTCCCTCAAATGGTTCGGATAATAGACCACTTCTTTTCTTTCCTTCTGCCGCATATCCATGCCTCAATTCTTGATATTCTTCATCGGACATAATTCTTGTTGAGGTTGTAGTAAGAGCATATTGTCCACAATTATAACAATACTGAATACCCATGTCATCTGTATTAGACCAATCGTGAAGATTTTGTAAATCATAAATGGCTTTGTTATTAAGTTCTGTTGAATGTTCGTATGGCTCATCCTTACAGTCTAATTCTTTAGGGATTTCAGCATTAAATCGGGCATCGTGGGATTCGTCTTCGTGTTGCGCCCATTCTGTAATCTCGGTATTACCATGTTTCATACCCTCGTCTTGCGCCCAATCCTTAAACGAAATATCTTTACCATGACTCATCAGTTCTTGGTCAGCCCACTCGTTAAATTCAACATCAAAGGTTTCAGCATTCATTTTGAAAGGACTTTTCGGACTATCATTTCGTTGATAAGTTATCACATATTCACGACAAGAAGGACATTCAATATGATAAATCGTGTTAAAAAAACCTTCGGGTGCTTGTTCTTGACTTGGAACAGAATGGACTATCCATCCACTTGTATTGCCGCAATTACAAATCATTCCATATCCGCTTTTTTCTGCACCAATTTTATTTGTATTCATTTTTAACATATCTTTGTAATGGTGTAGTTTTACCTTATCCATCTCCGATAAGTCATTTTGGCTCTCTAAAAGAGCAATCATGTCTTTGTAATGTTGTTGGTTCACTTTATCCATATCCAAAGCATTGAAGGATTCAGCATCATATTGATTCATTCTATGACATTCATTACAAATCCGCCCTGCTTGAACATCATTTAATGTGCCTTTATCAACCGTAGTATAACAAACCTCGCAATCTTCGGATTCAACATCAAAGGTTTCAGCAGTAAATAAGTAGCAATTACAGTCCTCGCCATGTTGGGAACGACATACAAATTCAGTATTACAAACCTCACACCGATTTAATCCTGTTTTACTGAATAAACAATTACTACAATGTATAAAATCATAGGTTTCAGCACCATAAAAACCATACATTTTCGGCATTCTTCCTTCTTCGCCTTTAACGATTTCAAATCCTTCTTTTTCATTGATACCCCATGAACCATATCGTTCTTGAGCGCAAATCTCGCATTTTACCCTTGCATAAACATAGGAAAATTCGTTTCTATCTATGTCGGAATATACGAGATTCCAAGCATCCTCTCCATCTTCGTCTAAGTGGGTGCATTCATTTTGTTCAATTTTCTTCATCTTCATTCACCATCCTCTTCTTCGTCATCCTTTGCATATTTCCCACAAACGGCATCAAAAGCCTCTTTATGTTCCAAATCTTGTGATGACTCACCGATTGCTTGGTGTGCTACCGATGATGCGGTGATGAGTGCGAAAGGACTCGCCACATAATACCAAGCAACATCAAGATTTCCATAGTGATTTGCTAAAGCAAGCAATCCCGATGAGATAGCACCTGCAAAAATTCCTTTTGAAAGAGCCGACTTCATGCTTGAACGATGTTGTTCAGCAAGATATGTATGGAAACCCTGTTCACAAACAGAACGAACCGACATAAGATACAATTGTTGTTCTCGTTATCTAAAGGCTCTCAAAGAAGATGTCCTTCTGCACCGAATGTGCGACCTGCGTTGATTCCGACTTGACGGTGGCGGCTTGGAGTAAGCCCTCCGAAATCGGTTGCACGAACAGGTGGTGCGACATACTGTGATTCAAAACGCTGAACTCCGCTACTTTGTGGGATGAGGTTGTTGAAATTCATCTGCTTAGGAACATTCGCTTTTGGAAGGATTGGTGCTTCACGAAGGGAAACACGATTTACCGAAGGCTTGATATTTACCGAAGGTGCGGCGAAGAGTTTTCGTGGGTTTGGAGGGCGACTCATAGCGGCACGATTTACTTCGTGTGCAGGGTTGTTTCCAAAGGTTTCGGTGACGCTGTGAATTAGAGTGTTAGGAACATAGTTTTCGGGCTTAACACGGTTCAAATGTGATACATTGAAATCTTGACCGCTTCCATAGACTTCCATAGTATGCGTTGGCCTCATGTATTGTGATTGTGGAGTAATACCTTGACCGCCACGAAGGTTATAATTTCCGAGATTTTGTGAAGCATCAGTTCCCATTGGAATATCAAATTCTGCAAACTTGATGGTAGGCATAGCGGGGCGATGAGTATTTTGAACAATACCTTGTCCATGTCCCTTACCCATTACTGCATCAGCAAGTGGAATGTTTCGGCTTGCAGGAATTGAAAACTTCTGTGCTTTCGGCATCTGTGGTGCGGCAGGTAGTGGTGCATTTGGCGCAAGACCTTGACCCATAGCGTTAAATGCAGGGAGGGTGTCTGCCGCCAAATTGACTTGTGGGAATTGAGTCATTCTTGGTGCGGGAGGGAGGTCGGGTAGGACTGTATTACCTGCGATTGTGCGAGCCATACTTATCATTTCTCCCTTCTGTTATCTAAAGCCTCACTTTCTGCGCTTCAACATTACGCCGCCAACAACGACGACACCTGCACCTGCGAAAACCCATTTCCAATTACGGGCAACGAGAGCCTTTGCACGGTCAAAAATGTTCATAAACCATTCCGACTCCATGATTTCGCCCTTAACTTCGGTGGAATCATCATCCGAGGGTGTAGGCATTGGGGTTGCACCGCCACCGCCACCGTCAAAATTAACCTGTGGTGGTTGTCCCATCACATTTTCGGTATCAGTAGGAAGATTTTGTGCGCTCATTGGGCCTGTCAAACCTGCAACAATTTCTGTTCCAAGTGGGTCAGCCATCAAATTCGCCATAGAAGGATTACCTGTGATATTACCAAAAGGGTCTTTTGCTTCTGCTTTAACATCTCGGCCAATTGGTGAATCGTCGGGTAGCATATCTATCACTTATCTTTCTCGTTATCTAAAACCTTTGATGTATTCCTTCGGGGTGATTGAAAAATAATCTTGGCGTAGGAACAGGTTCTTTAGGTTTAATAAATACACTTAACTTCGTGGGTTTGATATTGTTTCTCAAAAAAGGAATGGCGTGAAAAGTTTTCTTAACTTTAGGGTTTTGAGGAAATGGATTAGTCATGTTTTTGTAAAATTTTTGGAAATCACTTGAAGTAGGATAATAGGGCGAAAATTTATCATCATTCCATTGTGCATTGTATGGATGGTTTTTGCCGTAATATGTGTCGGTGCATTCAACGACTTGATGCAACAATTTGCTATTTTTGAATACCTTAAATTCCCTTTTCACACAATTCTTTCTATTCGTATCGCTTGGATTTTTGCGAATCAAATGATTACCTTTTGAACGAAAAAGAGTGTGGGGAGAAGACAATTCATCCCAATTTTGGAAAGTATAATCATCAAGGTTTAGTGTAAAGTAAATATCGTCTTCCTGTATCTGTTTGAAATTATCTAATTCATTGACGACAACCCATGCCGTTGTCCCATTCCTCTTATTGACTTTCTTAGCAACATATCCCCAACATTGATTATGCGTTAATAACATAAGCAAAGGGGCTTGCTTGTGGACACTATATTTAGAATAAAAATCATTTTCGTTTAACAAAAAAGAATCCTTTGTAAGATTCATTTGATTTAGGGTTGCGGAAAAGGTGTGTTCCCAATCGTAAAACGCTATCGCCCCGACCCGCATGACATTTAGATTGTTCAACCACCTATTTAATCGGTGAGTCCACGAATGGCGATAAATGCACCGGCTGAAAGAATAGAAATCATAGCAATTCCCGCCAATGGCGACTTAAATGGGGATTTTGTTTCGCTGTGCATCTCCTTAGAACGATTTTCGCTCATATCAACCTCTATTCTATGGCGTTCCGAAAGAGGCACATATTCCAAATCGGGGAAGTCCCTTTCAACATCAACGGAAGCAAGACCTCGCAAAGAATCCTGTGGAGGCAAACCATCATTCATAGGCAAAGCACCAAACGCATCTCCTTCCATGCCGCCTGTTGATACTTCCGACCTCCATTCACCAACGGTGGAGAGGGTTCGTGACGGTTCGGGGGCTGTTTGTGGACTCGCATTAAAGGTTGCAGGTTTCATTTCAATGTTGTTTCCTGTGTGATTGACTTTTCTATCTTCACGAATTTTGGAAGCACGGAAGAAACCTTCATCACGGAAATGGGTAGGTGAATAACAAACAACCTCTCCCTGTTGAGCCGCCGAGATGCCTCCGAGAACCTTTTTGACTTGGCTCTTATCAGTTCCGAATCCCATTTGGTCTTCAATCGCTTTCAAATCACGATGGTTAATCAAATTGTGAATCATATAGGTGGAACATTGTGATAATGCCTCTTTTGATACCGATGCGGGTCGCTGTGAGATTAAACAGACACCGTAGCCATTCTGCCTACCTAACTTACAAAGGCGCACGATACCGTCAAAGGAAACGGGCTTTCCTTGTTGGGGAACGAAATCTTGACATTCTTCAAAAATTGTCATAACACCCTTTCCAAGTTTGGCTTGAAGCAAATCGTCGCAGTAATCACGAACTATTTGTTGTTGCTTATCCAATCCTAAATCGGAAATATCAATAACGAAGGAAGTAGGCTCTTTTTGTAATCTATCAATTAGACCCTTGATGTTCACATTTTCTCCACCTTTCGGGTGCAATTCCTCCACATTTGGTAATTGAGAGAGTCCTCCATGTGCGCCTAATACATCAAAACAGACGAATTGGAGTCCGACACGGTTGATTTCTTCCATAAGGAGTCCACCTGTCCACGATTTACCGCTTCCTGTAATTCCTGTCAAGAAAATCTTGTCACGCACGAAATCAAGAGAAAATTTCAAATCCGCAGGTTGCCCTAACGAAGTGTCGGCTAAAATGATTTCATCAGCCTTCATAGAAGCCGATGATGATGGCGAAGATTCCGCATCCCATGAGTTCATGTATTATCTTGGTTCGTTCCGCTATCTAAATCATGCGTTTGATTGTGAAGCATCTTCGGCACTATCAACACCTAACTCTTTCGCTAAATCGGAATCTCCCGAATTGACTCTCGCCATGTCCACTAAAGAACCTGCGAAACCTGCAACGCTTCCATCCTCACCTACGGTCACAACGAAATTTTTAGCAAATCCTTCCATATTTCTTCCATATTCTTCGGAAAATACCTTATCCATCATAACAATCGTGTTATCTATCTCTTTCTCCATTTGTTCATTTGACAAGAATACATAGAATACCGGCCCCATCGCTCGTAGGTCACGGTCATTGTATTTCGTGGCGGTATCAAAAAATTGTCTTCGCACTTGTCTTTCGGTATTCACCGCACCATCCATGATAACGACAGTCACCGATTGGTCAAAATTATAGCCTTCTAAATCAACGCCCACTTGGTCTAATCCTGCATATATGCTCGTTCCATTGTAAGGTCTAAATGGTGAACTACTTGAAGGCGTGTTGTCTAAGAAATAATCAATCGCAATTTGATGTTCGCCCGATGGCCCATCCCAACAAATGAATCCATTACTATTGAAACCCCAAACCGCAAAAGTGTCTTTAGAAATAGCCGCTTGAGCAATCATCATAGCGGTGCAGATTTGAGCCAAATGATAACCCGCCATCGGGAATCCTGTGTTCGTCATACCATAAATTGTGCCGTCACCCATTGAAGCCGAACAATCCACAAGGATATTCAAGTGAGTCGCTAATCCTTCTTTTCCTTGAACCGTAGGGCGCATGGTTCTTTGAAGTGTTTCTCCAAGTATCGGGTCGGGAACTGCTGATGTGACAATCAATTCGGAGATGGGGTCTGTTAAAACATCCCATGCTTTCCTACCTGTCGGCTGTTGTGGGTATCGCTTAGAGGGTGGGCTTCGGAGAAGCAACGGGGCTAAATCCTCATACATAGCCCTCAAAGGATTCGGCATATCTTGTTGTGATTGAGGGTTGAGAATGTATTCACTTGATTCAAAACAAACAAAGGGATTATCCCCGAATCTTTCACCACTACCGAATGTTCCCATATCAACCAATCCTAATGTTTAAGTCGGGATTTTCCAACATTTTATGTCCATTGTGTTCGGAGTCTAAAATTAAACCCCATGCTGTCGGAACAGGAGTTCCATATACATCTTGAGTGGGGAAGGAATTTTCATACGCTATTTCTGCATCCAATACTGTTTGCGAGAATTTTTCGCCAATAACTTTTCCATTAGCATCACATTGACTCAATTTCATCCGATATGGGATGATACCTCCTGCATCCACAATTCCCTTACAAGTCCGACATTCAAAAATTTCGTGGATAAGACCCTGTTCTTCATCAATTCTTTCTGCAATTTTAACCAATGAATGAAAATTAACGGAACTTTCTAATGGAACTGAAAGGGCTTGATTTGTTTTAGGTAAGACTGAATCTTGGACAAGGTGAGTGTCAAGATTTGGCCCTTCGTATTCCAAAAAGTCAGTATTAGGGAGTGCTTTTGGGGAAAACGATGGAATTTTAGTCCAACGAGGGTATTCTCTTTTTGTTTTCAAAGTGCTTCCATTAGTGGGGTCACGGTAGGAATAATTTGGGGGAGAATTGTCAATCCACTTCGCTAAAGAATAATCAAAATATGCTTCTCTTGAACGACCTTCGCAAACCACAAAGGTAAATCCTTGATTAGATTCGCCATCGGTTTTTGTGCCTAAATTTGCATCAAGATTCTTTTGGAAATCCTCTATCAATTGCTCATTCAATTCTTGGATATTTTCTTCTTCTTGTGCTTCGCCCGCCACATCATTTTGACATTTCATAGTGGATGAGCCACCACCCATTTTAATGTCGGGTTGAATAGGTATTTTCCGAAGATTGTTATGTTGAGGCATAGGCAACAACAGTTTGTAATCGGGATTGCCTGTGGATTCAAGATAGAGAGTATAAACAGGAAGTCCTTTGAATGTGCCTCCGTTTGCCGATGCTGAAAGGGGTTGTGAATTCATAATCTTCATTCTTTCGGGGCGGTAATAGACATTCATAACATCAAAAAGTGGGGGATAATCCGTTGCACCACAAGCAGGGCATTCATCAAAAGGGCGATTCATATTGTCTTTCAAAAAGTATTGGCTACCTTCGTGATAAAGATTACCATTCCCCGTATCTCTTCCGTTAAAACAAGTTCTCATTTGTTGCTTAGAAATGGCGTAATTTAATTGAGAAACAGGGTAGGTATTTGTTTTACTTGCACCTGTTCCTTTATGGGTATAAGTCATTTCAATTGATGGTGTATATTCTTTAATATCAGCCCATGAATTTACTACCTCGCCTTTTGGAACTTGGTTATGAACAAATTTGTAGCCTGTCAATCTTCCTGTTAAAAATTCCTTTCGGTTTTTAGGGTTTGAGATTTTTGTATTTCTCGCTAAAGCACCTGTATTTTCAATTTGATTTTGTGGGTGGTTGTCGTTAGCCGTATATTCACGAACATAATGAGTGGCGTAAGATTCCTCAAGACAACCCACTTTAGAAACATTAGCGTGTCCACACGCCTTACAAGAGTCAAAATGACCCGCTACGGATATTCCACATTTTTCACAAGTAGTGACATGATTACAACGATAGCGAACCATAAATAAAAATTTATTCTGTTGATTGGCGAATCCTTGTTTCCATTTTTGAAGCGATACCGAATTAGTCCAATCTTTAGGGGATGAATAATGTCCTGCATCCACCGTTTCCCACATCCAAATCGGGTCGTGTCTTGCACAATGAGGACAAACCAAAATCCCCGATGATGAAGATTCACCAACCGACACCTGTTGATAACCCTTAACGAATTTTCTCATTTTATTGACAATGTTAATGATGTTGCCCTTATAGTGGGAAATTTGTCTGTCACTACTCTCGGTTTCAATTTGAGTAGGCTTTCTTTCGGGCGAGATAAACATAAGATTGAAAATATCTTTCATCAACCTTTGACCTTGTGATGAATTGAATGGATTCTTCTTATAGCCCATATTTATTTCCCCCTCATTAAAGCATCCATATCGTCAGCAATTAGTTCTAAAAATGCCTCTCCCGCATCTCTATTCAATGGAAGTGTCCCTAATGGAATGAATGTTGAATACGCCATAGCCCACTCAAAAGCGAACATTTGGATAAGAAGATATTCCCATGAACCTTGTGCCGCTATTCTTGCCTCTCGCTGTTCTTTAGGCATATAATTCCACCAATTGTCCCAAATGGTAATCGCTTCGTGTCCACATTGGGGGCATAATGATTGGAAAAGACGGGCAGAAACCCATTTACCATCAATTTTGTATTCTTTGATAGGCTCAAATTCTTCCGAATTTTCTCTATTGTCATAGGTTTTTGTTCCCGAAACCACATATATTTTTCCCGATTTCAAACCATTCGTATCTTTGAGGCATTTTACCTTACGCCAATTCTCCGCCATACCCTTTGCGACACAATAATTGATAGGTGGATAGTATTGTTCTCCACGCCCATGACCTATGTATTTTTGATAAAACGGAGTGACAGCCGTAGGTTCATATTTGTTGGTGGGATTACCACCGTCATATTGACCTACTAAGCCACCTGTGGGTTGATAACGATTATCTTTTAACTTACCCTCCGCCAATAATCTTCGGTGGGCTTGTAATCCATCGTTTGTATTACACCTGCGAATAAATTGACCTGCTCGCCAACCGTTTAACATTTCTGTTTTAATTGCCTCTCGTTGAGAGTTTTCAGTCACCGTAGTTCCCGTAATAACTGTCCAATTCACTAAAATGTCCGAAATTGCATTCAACCACCTTCCTCGTTGATAACCTTCAACGGGCAATTCTTGAGCCGCACCTTTCCAATACTTTGTATCTTTTCCGGGATGTGCAACAATGTGTCCAAATTCGTGTCCTAAAACGAAAAATGGGGCAGAAGAAGTGTATCTTGAAGGAACTTTGTGGTAATTTCCCGTTCCTGTTTTATTCATTCCACTATCCGTTAAACAAAGCATCATTTGGTCTTTTCCGACCTCAATTTGAGCCATGTCGGTTTTACCTCCGTGCTGTTCTGTTCCAAGCACAAGCGGAATGGTTTCTTGACCATAAATTTGTTGAAGCGTGAGATACGCATTCCTCATGTTCGCAGGGGCATTATGACCCCGAATAACCTCCGCCATGAATAATCATACCCCTAACGACTATTTGAAGGGTGCGGTCAGTTCAAGGGAAGGTTGATTGCCTTCAATGTCTTTTTAACATAAACTCGGTAATCCTTCATAGTCATATTTCCAATATCTTGATACATAAATTCGTTCCATTGGTCTTTCGTTCCCGAATAATATGTCATGTTGTAAGTGTCATCATCCTCAAACGGAAGGACTTCCCATTCAGTAGGCATTCCATTATCAGTAATCATACCTGCGACATTTCTTGTAGGTCGCATACAAGCCGAAGTAATACCGATAAAGAAACCAACGGTTGCGGCTGAACCTTCTCGGCTGTTATCTCCTTGAATACATCTTAGAGAAAGCCAAAGGCGCAAATCATCATCACCCTTAACGGTTGTGGTCTGTCCATTTGGAAGTGTTAATTCCATTGAACCTTCCACGCCACCGAGGGCGTGATTTGCACGGAAACAAGCATTGAAACCGGACTTGAGGGTAGCCCTGTTCACCGAGTTATCACTACCTGTTGGGCGGGATAGCCATTCATTAAGGAGAACTAATGCTTGGTCTTGGTATTCTTCAAGTGATGCAATAGTGCTGATAACACCGTATTTGCCTTTCTTATCGCCAATAATAACTCCACCATTTGAAGCATTACCCGATAGGGTGGCGAGAACATTTTCTATTTGTGCCGAGAATGTATTATCAGTCACCGATTCACCTTGTAGTGGGATGATAAATTGATGTGTAAATCCGAGTTGTTGGTTAGCATCAAAATCAGCACCCGCAACATCAAAGAAATCGCTTGTTCCCTTATCGCCAAGTTTAGCAATTGGTTTTAGATTTTGACCGTTGGTAATCATACGACCCCATGCACCCATACCGTCACCATAACTTCGCCACTTGAACTCGTTAGCCTTTGCACCACCAATAGCATCGCTGAATGTGTCAAAGGAAGAATATAGACTTCCGCTTCCTAAGAAGTAAGGGCCGATTTCAGTTCCCGTTTCGGGGACTATCGCCATGAAATTGCATGATTTCGGGCGTAGTGTCGCCTTTAATACATTTCCACTAATTGCGCTAATCTTAGAGTCTGCAAGACCAAGTAATTCTGCCTTGTCATCCGAGAAGAGTAGGGTGTCCGAGGAAATTTCTCCACGAATCTTAATGTATTGTGAGATAGAAACATCGGACATTAACTGTTGCCTTTGAACTTCCTCATCAGTTTGTTTTGTCCCTTCTTTAGAAGCAGGTCTTTGTAATCTTTCTTGATACCGAGATAATTTATCCTTGTAAGAAGTCTTTCTCTTTTGGTTTTCAACAATCATGGTGGCGATTGACCAATGAACAGGAGTAATGGTGCTACTATTGTTTCGCACAGAACCCTTGATGGAAAGCAAAACATCGGTTTCATACTTCCAATAAGCATCGGTGGATTCAAGATATGAACGGCAATTTCGGATGAAAGAGTCCCACAAATCCATAAGTGAATTGTTGGTAGCATCACCCATAAGTGAAGGTGTGTTGCGAAGAACATATCCGTTGAGAATAATTTCTCTAACGAAATCTTGCTCATTAGCCACAGGGAAACCTTCACGCATGATACCAATGTCACGGCCTTTGGGGTCTTCTCCTTCTCTTGCAGGGCCGAGTCGGTGTCCAAGACAATAAGGAAGTGCATCAAGAACTTCTTGGCGTGTCACATAGTCTTTCCCACGAAGGAAAGCCATCGCTCTTGTCATCTTAATCAATGAATTGCTGAAACGGAAACCAAGCATACGAGTAATTAAAACAGGTGCTTGTGTATTTGCGGTAGCATCGGGCGAACCAAATTCTTTCCACCAATCAGCGTGAACAGACTCAAATTGACTGTTGGTTGTGGTGGAGATGTCTGCAAGTGGAGATGCAAAAACATCATTTCCGTCTTTGAAAGTGTGATTTCCGCCATAAATTTCAGTTTCAATTCCTTGAATCATCCATCGTTGGGTGAACAGAACGGAAAGCAAAGAAATGTCAAGAAGTGCGCCCTCTTCATCCTCTCCTGTTCCCGACGAATTGAAAGGCAAATCGCCAATCGTTCTCCAAACCTTGCTCAAATCACCGAATCTCATTGGGGCAATAAACCTTTCGTCACCCGCATTAGGCAACATACGCTTAATCAATTGAATTTCGGGTGTTGAGCCTCTTGAACCTGTTGCATATCTTGAAAGCAAAGTATTGAAACGACCACCAAGACTCAAAGTTCCAAAGAGCAATTCCATATCAATTCTGTCCACGAAAGCCAAATCGTTTCCTTTTTGGTGGGGGTTAGTGTCCATCCAAGCGACGAAAGAAGGAGATGTAAAGGTCTGTCCACGATACTCAACAGTCTTTTCAGCAATTAGACCAAGAATAGCGTCTTCAACACCACTACCGCTTCGGTTGGCTTCGTTAAAGAACTTAACAGGTTGTGTCACCACAGGTCGTGGAGTCGGGTCAAAAGAATACGAAGCGACGGTTTGACGAGTCAATGGATTTTCTTCCGTAATTTGACGGATTTCAACACCATAAAGAATTTCTTCGGCTCGCTTATCGTAGTCAATCTTAGCAATACCACACTCATGTAGCATTTCAGCAGAAATCAAATCCAATTTAGCATCGCTGTTATCACGCTTAGAACCGAGTCGGGCATCATAGAAATGCTCTAACAAGAAATTACGGAAAGCGAAACCTTCGTTGCCTCCCGCATCAGTAAAGAGTGGCGTTCCCAAAATGTAAGCAAAACCATTCTTATTAGATATGTCGGAAGGAATAGATGCACCATATTCAGCAAACAAGGCTGAAAGGGTAGTGTAAGTCACCGCATTAGCAGTAATCGTAAAAGTATTCTCATCACTATGATAAGGCACATCGGGCTTTGATAATAACATTTCAGCGAAGGCTTCGGGTGTCATTGGGTGCTTTGCATATCCATTATCGGATTTTCGTTGTAAGAATCGGAAATCGTAAAGATATGCACCCGACTTTCTTGAACCCAAAGTCCATTCAGTAAATCTCCAATCTTCCCATTCACGACGAGTAGGTTCTTGGTTCTTGTCGGAATAATCCACCGCATAAGTCATGCCCGTAGGGAAAACAAAGTATTCGTGTGGCGTTCCACCTGCGGAATTTTTCTTAGCAAGATAACGAGGGGCGACATTGAATCCGTATGAATTGGCTAACAAGGTTGCCGCAGAATTGATAACGGTTGTCTTACCTGTTCCGGGAATACCCGAAAGACGACAGGTTGAATCTTTCATTAGCCAAGCACAGAAGAATGCTTCTAATTGCTTAGGGTCATCAAAACCGAAAACCTTTGAAAGTGAATCCATGTGCTTACGGACATTTCGCAATTGCTCAACCATTATGGAAACATTACTTTCGCTTTGCGATTCCTCAAGTTCCGAAATAATCTGTTGATACAAAATTTCTCCCATGTTTTCGGAACTAAAAGGGATAAAACTCCCATTTTGCTTCCCCGGCCCAAAATTTGAACGGCCAATTACACTACCAATCTGCATCTCTTCACCCGATGGCGAAATGATTTTGAAGGGTTTGACAGTTCCACTAATGACTTTGAAATCAGTCATGTCAATATCTGCAACCTTGACCCCATTACGAAGTCCTAATTGCTTCAAACCTGCAACCATTTGACCTCCGATTAGTTCAGCGAGTGGGTCTGCATCATCAACAGGGGCTACGGCATCAGCAATAGGGTTAGAAGGGTTAGAAACCTCATTAACGGGTGGTGGGTTCAAATCCGGGCCATCTCCGCTTTCAGCAGGGTTAGAGGGAATGGAAGGGGTGGATGAGCCGCTTGGCTTTGGTAAAAGATTAGAGTTTTTCCAAGACCGCATATCCACCGCATAAATCATATTTTTAGGCACGGACACTACATTCAAATCGCCATCAGCATCGTAGGAGAGTTCAACGGTGACAGGGGAGTTTTTACCCTTTGCACCTGCATGAATACGGCGAACATACATCCAATTCTTGTCGTCTTGACCGCCATTCTTAATATACTCCTTAACGAAATCCGTCAAAAATTCGGGGGCGGCAGATTGTTCAGCAATCATTTGTGCTTGAACAACATCTCCGTTTTCCAAAGACTCAATGATGAATGATACTGTCCCATTCTTAGGGTCGGCGGAAATCTTACTTGCGGAATTACCACCTTGAAACTTTTGTTCCTTCGCAGGTTTGATTCTGTCAAGGGCATCCATCTTTGGTTGAGAAGGAGTGGACTCAATAACCTTTCCTCCTGTTAGTGCATCAATATCATCGTATTCGCTCATGTTTAAGCCTCCTTTGTCAATGGAATAGTAATCAATTTGCTTCCCTTACCATTAGGATTAGGCACGATAACTTTCATCGTAGGCGGATTTAGGGTTGTCCAAGCAATCGCTTTTGTTTGAGGCTTCCCATTAACCATTACAGTCTTACTCATATCAATATCTTGTTCAAGGCGGGTCGCCACTTCTTTTGCGTGTGCCTCTTTCGGTGAACCGATACCGACAATCATATTCTTAACCTTGCCTTCAAGCATTTGGTCAGGAAATTGCTTATCTGTTGCTGTAAATAATCCTGTTTCTGCATCGGGGAAAATGTAATGTGAACCATCACGGAATTCCAATTTAACCTGCTCAACGATTCCACTTTGAAGAACGGGAGTAATAGACTTCAAGACCCTACCTGCGGGCGAATCTATACCACAAGAAACCGTTGTTCCATCATCACCGACACCCATTGGGGCAAGTAATTCTTCGTCACCGGGAAATTGCAGGGAAACAAAATATGATGAGTCGCCACTGTGTCGCCCTGTGAAATTATTCGTGCGCTTGGCCTTGTTTTCAACCGCAACGGTGAAGGAAACATACGAATTCTTAGTATCAAGAGATTTCAAAGAATTGAAGTTATATTCGGGAGTTCGCAAAAATTCCTTATCCAAATCTGCGTCAAAAGTAAATGATTGAGGCGAAAAGTATGTTTTTGCAGAATCTATTGTCCACAAATACATACCCATACCATCCTTTTCCAATTGAGGTATCAAAGTTTCCAATTCATCTTTCTTTTCACGGAATAGAGTGGCCGTTGTCAAATTATAAGGCTGTATTCCCATCATCATATTGTAGGCTTTTTCATAGAAATAACCGTTGGTAGCATCCTTGTCAGCAAATGTCCAAGAAAAATTTGAATTTTTGACTTTAATTTCGCTGTCGTCATTCATTTCCACTGATACTAAATTATTTTTGCGGTCAATAAGAATGGAACGAACTTTTGTGGTGGGAATGACCATGTTGTAAGAGGGTGCATCATCACCAAAGTAAAAGGAAAATGAAGGGGTTTCGCCAATGGTAAATTTGAAGTAAGTCGTAGGGGGTGTGTTTCCACCTAACATACCTGTGTCCGAATCCTTATCGGTGTCCAAAGACATAAACATAGTGAATCCTTTCGTATTAACAACCATAGATTCGGTATCGTAAGCCTTCTTAAATTCCCTATCAGTATTGGATGCGGGAAGGCTAACTCCTTTGGAGATTGGCTTCATTTTAGAGTAGGATTTTCCACTACCCATGTTGGTCGGCAATCCTTCTAATGATGCAAACATAGAGGTCTTCTTCGCCATAGAATACAATTGATTAACCGACTATCTAATACCTGCCTCTTGTAAAGTGGCTATCTTGTGTCCTAAAGGGTCTATTATTTAGATATTGCGGCCTTCTTGTCTTAAAAATGTAATTATGTCTGCCCGCCCAAACGCATAGACTCGTTCAAACCATGTCAAATGAGCATCCATAAAATTACAAATTCTCTTAATTTCGGGGAACTTAAGGCCATAAGGTCGCATCTCATCAATCAATTCACCAACAGTCCCATTCGCCCAAACAGAAAGTCCCTTATCGGAAAGTCCCAAAATAAAATCATCATTCCACAACATATCTCTCACCATAGCGATGTCGGGATTCGTGGTCGCACGAACAGGAATATAGCCGGGATTGAGAGCAATAAAACGATTCATAACATCCATGTGTGAAGGAAGGTGAACATTCCGACACCAACGAAGCCATTCGGGAATCATTTGAGCAACATAATGCCTCCAAACAGGATTAGGCATCTTAATCACCGTTGTCGTCTTCAAAATCCACTTCGTAAAGGTCAAAACTTGGTAATTCATAATCCTTTATTGCGAGTGGGTCATATTTTTCAGCCGCTTCGGGAACTTCCAAATTATCATAATCAATAATTGGTTTGTCTTCAACAAATTCAGTAATGTCAATAGGTTCGGTTTCCCATTCTTCATTTGCTTCGTTGTTAATCCTTCTTTGTGAATCTGCTTCCATGATTTCATTCATGGATAATCCTTGACTTTGTGCTAAGTCCGAAACATCAACGATGGCGAAAGCATTTTCATTCATACCCTGCACTTCTGTAAATGTCGCAGGGACTCCCGCATCGGGATTTCCGAGTTCCATATTATGAAAATCAGTTCGGACTCCCAAATCATAATTTGCGCCCTGTGTTGTTTTATTTACCTTTTCACGAATAGCCATACCTTCTTGTTTAGCCCATGCCTCCACCGCAAGATGTTGTGCATCCAAAGTATCGGTTAATTCGTTATTTACAATATCATATTTCTTTTCCGTAGGCTTCATTGAGCCTTCCGAACTAAAGAAATTCCCCCAATCATTAGCGTCAAAAGAATTCAAATCAAGTGCGGGCGCAGGGGGCGCAACAGGGGCTTGTTCAATAGGTTCTTCCACTACTGATTCGCCAACCATAAATAATTCGTCATCATCGTCAAACAAGGAGGCATCGGACACGCCTTGTGATTCTTTTATTCGTTCAAGGAATTCAAGGTCTGTGGATTCTAATTCGGCTCGTCTTCCCGAAATAAATTCCGCCGCACCTTTGATAACAGGGGCAACATCACGAATAACTTCAAAAGCATTTGTGGCCGCTTCCACTCTTGGAGATGCGGTCACAGTTTCCCCAACACCGTATTTGTCAAGCAAAGACAACAATGGGACAAGCATCTTTTCAGCCATTTCGGGGTCAAGATTTAATTGACGAGCAAAGTCGCCCACTTCTTTTCCACCCGTTAGCAATTCAACAATGTTCTTTCCCTTCTTAGGCTTTTCCTCTTTCTTAGGTTCTTGCTTAGGCAATTCTTCACGCTGAATTAAGTCCGAATAGTCGGAACGGGCATCGGGGCGAAAATGTTCCTCAAATGAACGGGTTTGATAAGTGCTATCGTTATCATCCATAACTTTCACTTGTTTTCCTTAGTATCTAATCGTTCTCTTAACTCTTGAATCCATTGGGTGTGAAATTTAGCATCCTTCTTATCCAATTCAATACTTTGTAATTCTGCTACGGAATCCTCAATCATCTTTGCGAGGCGAATGACATTTGAACGGTGAGCGACTGTATTTCCACTCCCTGCTGATTGGATAAATTCGCAATAGTGGTTAATAATTCGTCTTAAATCCCGTTCTCGTTTCTTGGGACTTGCTATTAGGACTTCAAAAAGAAATCTGTGACGAAGCAATTTTGACATATCTTTGGGGGAAACCTTATCAAGTGCCTTAAACAAACTTTTGTAAGAATTTTCTAATTTTTTCGTGGGCGATATGTTCACCCGTTGCACAAAATCATTAAATTGGTTGTAAGCAAGGTCATCCTTTGTATTGGATAACATCTGTCTAAAATTAGCGAGGATTTCGGGATTCAGTTCCATTTATACCACTTCAATACTTTGGGCCATTATTGCCGTTGAAGTTTGAGAGGAATGAAGCATCCAAATTCAAACGGTTATCAAATTGACGAACCGCTTCTGCGGCCTTTTTCTCATTCTCCATATCCTTTGCTTGCTTCTTAACTGTTTTTTCGGTTTCAGCCATTGATGCCTCAAGTGCGCCAAAGCGTTCTTCCATTTCTGTAATTTTGCCTTTGTAGTGGTAAGCCGTAGCACCTACTCCTGTCAATCCTCCAACAACCATACCTGCTAAGAATCCCATTCCCTTCTTTCCTAAAGGCTCTCCTTCGGCGTTTTTGGCTACTGCTTCCGAATATCCTTCCGAAGACATACCACGCTTTCGGACTTCTTTGATAAGGGCTTTAATATCTGCCGAAAACGATTCAAACTCTTCGGCGTTAGCAACTTTTGAACTTACCATTGATTCCATAACATCAAGCAATTCGGCATCATCTAATGAATCTGCGGAAACATTCTTTTTCAAAGCAATAGATGGGGCATCAATTCCAATTTCTTCGGCGGCAAATACCAATAATTCGGATAATGACCCATTATTTATCTGATTTTGTTGTGCTGTCCGGGAATTCGGCAGACTTTCCGAAGCCTGTTGTGACACAATGTATTCATTGACTTTCTTCATACCACGAATGCCCTTTCCACGCTGAAACAAAATGTATTTACCGTGTCCATTAGTATTACAAAGATTAACGAAATCATTGAGATTCGGACATTCATCCCATTCAGCAAGATTAGTCGTTCCCGATTTAGCCGCACCTTTTCGGTAGCACCTTACGAAGAACATAGACATTCATTGTCGGTCTTGTTATCTAAAGGTTCATCAATTTGGAGGGGACTTTGACCACGAATTTGAAGCCCTATTGAAAAACATAACAGGTAATCCCATCGTGTTATAATATCCCTTCATAGCGACAAAACTACTTTGAGGGCATTTGATTTCCTTCCACGACATCTTTCCATCCTTATTTGTCCACGAAATAATTCGCTCTAAAACAGGGTTTAATTGAATTGAGTCGTAATCGCCAACCCTCATCTTTTGTGGTCTATATTCAACCACAATGCTACGGCCAACCTTACTCATAAACAATTCTGTTATCTTCTTCTATTTAGGCTTTTCTATGACCAAACGGAAGAAATTGCCGCATAAACATCATCCACACTTTCGGGATTCAAGCCTTCAAGAGCAGTTAATGTGTCAGCAATCTGCGACATTTTAAGTTTCACTACCTTTTCGGGTAAAGACCAAGATTCCGCTTTGGTGGGCAAGTCTTTGTTTCTTGAATTTTTCAAATATCTGTTCCAACCAAGTAAATCAAGTCGCCACTTTTTACCGGCTCGTCGTTCATTTGATTGTGCATGACAAAACATAGGGCGATTTCTAAGAATACCTACGACTTCACGACTTGTGTATCTTCGGGGATAATTATTAACAACATATTCCGAAATTTGAGTGGAATAACCGTAGCCATTATGGTCAAGCATATAATCCACAATGATAAAAACCAAAGTTTCCGTCATATCAAGGGGGCGAGATGCGGTCACTTTGGCCGCCTCATTCTTCGCTGTCTGCATCCAATTCAGCCGCCCTTCGTTTATTTTCTTCTTGGGTGGCTTTCGCTCTCAAACGATATTCCTTTTCTTGTTCGGTTTCATCGGGAAGGCCAAGAGCCTCACGAACCATAGCATCCATTTCTTTTTGAAAACGGTCTTTGGCTTCTTGCTTTTCCATACCATCTTCCTTAATCCACTTCTTAATTGTAGCAACACGGTTTTCTTCAAACTGAATAGTCTTCACCATCAATTGAATTTCATCGGAAAGCACAGGAGATTCCACAGGAGGGTTGTCAAATAGCATTTCCACTTCCTTTCGCATAGCGGCTTCATCGTGGGTGGACACAGGAACGAATTCTTCAAGGTCGTCGTCAAGGTGCGTATGTCGCCCTCCAACCTTTCCACAATATGATTCTGCATCAATGCGTGATACATAAATTCCTAATCTCGGCCAATATCTCATTTCTTCTGCGGGGTGCATGATTTTACTATTGTGGAAACTTGTATCTAAACCTTCATTTTGTTTTAGGAACAGAATACACTTTTTTACCTTCAATCATGGCTTCCACGACCTTCATTCCATCAATGGTTTCGCCAATGCCCTCAACCATCCAAATAAGATTTTCTTGATAGGCTTGTAATTCAAAAACCATAGCCATCTCTCTCTTTTCCTGTTCACTCAACATGATACTTCACCCACTCTCCGACTTTCTTTCCATCTTTCCATTCCCATAATTGAGAGGTTGGTAGTCCTCGTAAGACCCTTACCTCATCACCCTTCAATCTCCAATTATCTTCTAATCCAAATGCAACCATCTCACGACGATAGTTCAACGCATCTTCATCATCTATCTCAACAGGTGCAGGGGGGTTCATATTCTTGGGGGAAATGATGGCGTGAATTCCCGTCTGCGAAGCCGAAATCCGATAATAAACATCATAATTAGGAAAATCTTGCGATAACTTGGCTAAACCTTTTTGAACAAGTTTGTCTTCAAGACCTACTGAATCCCAATCAAAGGTTAGACGCATCATTCTTGTTCCTTGTCGGACTCACTATTTGAATAATGCGCTACTAACAATTCTTGAATTGAACCATTCCATCGCCACAAAATCCAACGGACAAAGTATAAAACCAATGCCGACTCCATAATGAATAGAATCGTTAGAACAGAAATCCACCAAGTAAAGATTTCCATTATTTCATCCCCTTAGAACCCCATACAAGGGTTGAGAGTTTAGCCAAAGCAGGTAATCCCATCGGTTCAAAGGGAACATGAGTAATACCCACTAATCTAACCTTATAATCGGAAGCAAGAGAACGGTAGCGGTCAAGATAAGGTTGTTGAATTTGAAATCTCCTGTGCGTCATGGCGGCGGCAGGGTTCTCTTCCACCGTAGCCCAAATCTCTTCTCCAAAATCGGGGACTATTTGATTGATAAGTAAATGCTTAACGGGCAATTCAATTTGCCTCAAGAATTTAATGGTGCGAAAACACTCTTGATAACCTGCTTCGGATGCGATGGAAACTAAGTTAATAGAACAATCATCCGTTCTCAACATTTTCTTAAAGGTTTCAATACGGTCACAAATCTCTTCTAACTCTTTGACTACTTTAGCCGTTTCCGATTTCTTACGGAAAACAAAGCCCTTCAAGTTCTCTATCTTCGCTTTCATGCGGAGTATTCTAAGGATAAATCCACGAATCGCATCGGGGGCAGTTAGCATCTTCAAAGTATGTCCCGTAGGTGCAGTATCAAAGACCACTACATCATAACTTGTATCATTCATTAAAGTGTAAATCATTTCCATTCCAAAGTATTCTTCCATACCCGGAAATCCCGCCATATCACCCAAGATTTCGGGGTCAAATCCCGGAACATTAGCCGTTAATTTCATCATCCCTGCATTCATGCGTTCAAGGAACTCTTTAGCCTGTGTTTCAGCGTTGATATTAAGACCCCAAAGATTTTCAGCAATCTCCGTAGGCGCAAATCCTATCTTCTGTCCGATAACATCATCTGTTGAGTGGGCGGGGTCGGAAGAAACGAGGATTGTTTTCTTACCTTGCGAAGCATGATGAACCGCAGTAGTGGCGGAAATCGTGGATTTTCCAACACCGCCTTTTCCTGTAAATAGGATTAGCATAGATACTCTATGAGGGTGTTGGGTATCTAATCCTTCTCTTCAAAACCGATTTCCATTTGGACTTCCTGCGAAAGAGTGACAACAAAAAACGCACTAAGACCACTCCAAAGAGAAATCATGTCCAAAACTTATTTCCTCTTCTATCTCTTCGTAGCCACGAATGACAAGTTTAACAGACTCTATGGGTTCATCTAACAACGAATGTAATTTAGAACAGTTCGCCGCAAATTTGAGTGCGTAGTCGCCTCTTGGCTCTAATTCAGTAATCTGCATAACGAAACCATGTTCACCAATCGGGCCTTCATAAACTATTTCACTTCCAAACGATATAGAGATTGAACAAAGATGCGAAAGGGGACTATCGGTAGCATTGATTTCAATGTTCTTTAACATAAAATCGGAAGATATGGGAACTTCCATCGGTATGCAAATGTCATCTAAGCACATCGGAATTTCCATCTCGGTTTCAATTTCACACCGCATTCATATCTCTTTTCTTCTTTCTCATATCTAAGATTTCGTATAAAATGCTCATTACATTACCTAAATGTGGAATCTTGTTGCCGCAGAAGGGAAACAGCCGCAACACAATTCGTTCCAATCAATCTTCAAATACTTCGTCAAAGTAGGATTTGGCTTGCGGTGAATATCCACCCTTTGTTTGTCTTTCAAGCATTTCCTCTTCGGGCGTAGGTGGGCGAGATTGTGGGAGGTAATTTTTCATAAATTCTTGAACCTCTTTGTCTTCAAAGTCTGTATTGAGAACTTCCAATATATCAAGACTATAAGCCGACACTTGCTTCTTTCTTTTACGGACACGACCCATGCGTTCTGCATCTCGCATCATCATTTGGAACTCGTCTTGTTGTTGGCGCATCCAAAGTTCAATTTCCTCTTGCTTGATGTTCAAATCACCCGAATTGATAATCTTACGCTTAAACCATTCCACAGCATCAATTGTGACCTTCATTCCACGCTCTCTCAATTTGGTGGCGATAACGGCATCAGCCCCGTCAAAGAGGACATAATCAACCCATACGAAGGCTTCACGGCCTGTTGAACCATCAATGTTAAACACGGAGATGGTTGATGGGTTGTAAGATACTGTTGCGGGGTCTGTCCCTGCGGCACAACCAACACTTTGAGTGGGTAATGTCATAGTTCCACCCGCCGTAGTGGGTTTCGCATAAATTTGTTGCGGAACATCTTGAGGGTAATTATCATAAGAAAGACTACCCTGTGCCTCAAAATCAAATGGTAAAGAAGGGTTAGCCACACCAAAGATAACTAAACCATCAAGATTATTTGTCATAGGGAAGGAGTTCCAAATTGCATTGTTATATTGAGTAGGCGCACTTCCAAATCGTTTTGTTTGGTCAAGATATGCTGAACCATACCTCGCCGTATCTGTGAATGTTGATGTGACCGAAACAACACTCGTATAATCATCATCAACAACGGCTGAAAAATTAGAAAACAAGAAAATCCATTGGTCACGGTCATTATCCCATGATGCACCTAAAGCCATTCTTGTGTTTGAATTAGGGGCATCTGCAATTTTCGTATTGAATGTATTGCCTCTATTTTGGAACGCGTTTAAGTAAGTAGGTGCAGGTGCATAATTTGGACTCGTAATGGGAAATGATGCGTTTTTTATCCAACCGCCTCCCGAATCAGCAACAAAAACAACGGGTGCAAAACCCCCTGCAACATTTTTCCAACCCATAGCACCAACCGCTTCACCCGTAGTAGCCCCCTGTTGATTTTCTTCATTAAGGCCGGGATTATATTCGTCACCTTGAGGTTCAAGACCTAATCGGGGATAATTATTACGGACACCTACGGCCTCCCCATTTCGGGAATTTTTGACTGTTAAGGTTTCGGAAGTAATTATGGGGTCTTGCGGGTCTAATGCTAAAATAGGTGCTAAATTTTTAGCCCGTTCTTCTTCTCTTTCTGTAAATGTTCTTGTTTGAACACACTTGGCTGTCCATTTGTTAGCCATGTCAATTGGAATCGTGTCCGTTGTAAAGTTATCTAATCTTAGACCATTAAAAGCAAATGGATTCCAAGAACCCCCTTCGCCAA
>Ga0209666_1000892_pt1 | contig 22865 bp, 4 predicted proteins | sample SaaInlV_125m_DNA_FD_184679 | JGI IMG/M metagenome (GOLD analysis project Ga0209666, IMG submission 184679) | Marine microbial communities from expanding oxygen minimum zones in the Saanich Inlet - Saanich Inlet SI037_S3LV_10m_DNA (SPAdes)... | ecosystem: Environmental > Aquatic > Marine >...
CGGTGTCGGATACGCGTTCGGCGTCTCGCCCGGCACGGGGCTCTGTGTCGGATACGCGTTCGGCGTCTCGCCCGGCACGGGGCTCTGTGTCGGGTACGCGTTCGGCGTCTCGCCCGGCACCGGACTGGATGGTTCGCTTGATGCACTTGATATGACAGGTACTTGCGTCATTTCGCCGTTCGTCACTTGATCCAGACCAGCCTCTTGCAGATCAGTCATGAGCTCGTTCTGAATTGCTTCTGCATTTTCACTGTCCATGAGATCAGTTATTTCTTGAGCCACAGCGTTGGCAGACTCTTCAGTCGGCAACTCGGCGACGAACTCAACGTCGAGCAAATCCGTCAGTAAGCGTCGACCGGTCGATGTGTGAACTACTGTCACGTCGATTATGCGAACATGCGCGAATGCAATCCCCAAAAACCTTGCCATACCTGCCGTAAAGGCGTTACGGGATACCGCATCAAATGTGTTCATGTCGTAACCATCAATGCGAAGCACGCTATCCACCAAGTACACTTCCGCATCTGATGCGTTAGATAAAACCTTGATCTCGTCAAGAGCTTTCAAGAAATTGGTTTCTATCGTCTCATCATCATTGAGATCTGTTAGTTCTTCCTCTTCCGTGACCGGCGTCGAAGTCTCAGGTGCGAGAACCTCGATTTCAACTTGCTCCGAGACTTCTTGCTTCTTCGCGACGGGCAACTCTTCTATCTCGATCTCCTCGACTTCTGCCAAGCCGTTTTCTTTGATATCAAGTAAGAGCGTACCAAGTAAGTCGTTCGTGACGAGACTCGAGTCCGAGTTGGACGTCGACGATGGATATTGGTCATCGCTCTCTATGGGGGGAGATCTTGCTGGATATGCATCCGCCTCTGACGGGTATGCATCCGCCTCTGACGGGTACACGTCCTGGTCGACATCACGTGAAATCGGGGTCGACGTCCCCCCAGATAATTCATTCAAGAGAGCCATCGTCTTTGCGTCTTCTTCTTCGCCGACGATGACTTCGTAATTAACTTTCACGTTGGATGACGAAATTCCGAGTTGTGCGACGTCCCCCGAAGATACAATATTGGTGTCAAAGTATTTGATATAGCCTTGCCCACTGACGGAGAGGACTCTGATCAAATCTGATGTCACTGTTCTTTGTAAAGCCTTGCTCATGAACTCCGACAGACCGGCTTTCAGAAAGTCTTTCTTGGCTTCATTGAAAGTTTGCACGTTGATGCCCTTCAACTCCAGTGCAGACTGAACAACATTGATAGTCTTGGTGATATTCTGCACCATGACAATCGTCTTTGGTGGCGGTGGCGGCGAAGGCGGCGGTGGCGGCATGTGCTTCTCTAAAACCACGCGAGGATGCCCAATTGTAAGTGAAGTTTGCACGTTTGTCAATCCTTTAAAGTGCAAGACGTGCAGGAAGTTTTCTGATATCGCGCTAGGCTCTTGCATCAGTAACAAAGCCTCAACGATGATCGTCGCTTTGTGAGGATTATTCTCCTTCATTTTGTAAGCCACTTGAGTCCCTTCGACTAACGAAGCGTTCTGCATCAGAGCGATCGATATGTCATCATTGTGAGCCATGAAGAATGTCAACATGGAGCGACGCAATCTCTCTCGCGCAGTGGCGTCGAACTCCTCGGGAGTATATCCCACGATCTGCAAAGCACCCGTAATCGCAAGATCCGCGCCAGGAATGCTCGTCGGCGGCAAATTCGTCGCAACTGGTTCGTTTTCCGTGACGTTCGATGGCGTTTGAGTTGTGTTTGCCGTCGGAGCCACGGGCTTACCTTCGACAGTTGTCGAGACATTCGTGACGAGTTCGTCACTCGCCGTCGGACTCGGACTTGCCTCCTGTTCCGTAACCAATGGTGGCTCTTGGAAGGTGGCTTTCGTGACGGTTAAGCCTGCTCCGTTAAACAGAAGTCTAACCTCATCGTTTGGTTCATCGAGCACGCTCTTGATATCTCCCACGACTTGCGACATCTTGTGTGACGACGTGGTCAAGATGACGAATGCGACATGGACCCCATGCGATGTGCCCACGTCTTGTGATGGCGTCACGTCCATTATCACAACTTCATCAGAAGTGATGCCGAAGAATATCGCCAATCCCTTAATAAATGCACGCCGCGAGACGTCATTGCTCTCAAGACTATGGACCGTAACGCCGATTAATTCAATTTCGCTCGTGATCATGAAATCGGCCACGAAATCGCTGTCGTCGTCATTCGGGGGACGTGCCTCGTCATTCGGGTATCCCTTGTCACCCGCATAAAAGTTGTCATGCGGATAACCATCGCGAGAAGTGATGACCGCATCGTCCGCGGAGTCGCCAATTCCTAAACCGGAAGGAAGCGCAGGTGCTTGTACTGCTTCACCTCGCTCTTTGCACAAGGTGCCCATGCTTGGAACCTTGTAGTATGTCGCGGCGCCCACGATGCCACTTTTTGTCCTCGCGCTATCTCGCCAGACGTGTGCCTCGAAATGGGCAGGTGCGCGTAGGAGACTGCAGTGAGAAGACATCGCGTGAGACCTCTCAAAATAATTGAAGCCATGACACGCAGCGGTGTCGTCGCAAGCCTTTGCGCATTCATCGAGCGAAACCCCTTGAAAAGCAAACTGGTACGGACGCATGCAACGCGCGACCGAAACAGTGGATGTAGCTACGCTACGAGAGACATGTTCCGTGCTGCAAAGACGACACACCGTACTTTGAAGACTAAAACTCTCACAACCATCCTTCGCTCTGCACGCCTGAGAGCAGCCAGTGAGTGTATCTGCTGAAGTGTCCCCCAAATCGTTGCACGTCTTCATGCCCTGCACGGCGCAGAAATTAGCATCAAACTTTATTTCAGCAGCAATGCTTGATCCATCGAGGATACTACTCTCGTAAGGGAGCACGAGCAAAGGATCATGCGCCAATTTCCCGCTCCGATACGCGTACATCGTCTTACTCCTACAGTCGGGAGAGTGAACAAATTGACATTTTGTGACACCCATACCGCACGTCGCTTGTCGAACTGTCGAATTCCCAAGCCGCGAAGTTTCATCTAATCGCACTGATCCAATCGAGCCAATCGCCATGACCGAAAGCGCCGATGCTCCGACAGCCACTATTTTAAGATAACTTGATCTTGAGACCAAACCGTGACTTTTGCCGCTCGATGATCTTGACACATGCTCGCCGACGTCAGTCTTCTTAGCAGTGTCCGTGCCGTACGCTGAATTGGCTTTGCCATCAACAAGCGAAATTTTCACCTCTCCATCTCCATCCTTAGTGTCGTTATGTAACGCAACGAGCGCACACACGGCGACGCACGCGGAAATAATTGCCATGACGTCGGCGCGAACCAACGCACGAGAAGGAACAAAGCGAGCATTTCCAAGCAATGCTTTCGGCCCTTGAAAGGCGATTTTCACCGATGGTCCGTCTTGGCTCGCAACCACACTTTGCTCCGTTCCAACGCTGAGCTCAATCGGTTCCGAAATCAACGCGCCGCTAAACCAAGGAGCCGAGAAACCCCTGGCGCTGGCTTCCTCATTGCCCCCTCTCGAGGCGAGCAGCTGTCTCTTACCCCCCTGCAGTCGCTGATAAATCTTGAGCTCAGTACCGTACTTCCAACCTCTCTTATCGGACGCAAAGGCAATGAATTCATACTTGCCCTTCGGAACGCACATGGACTGATGGCGAGTGACACCGTAGTCTTGTGTCCTAAACCGCTTCGCCGTTTTCATGACGAGCGATCCCGCCTCATCCTGGACTATCCAGGACATACCCTCGGGCGGCACGCTATCACCGTACTTCGACGCTTTCAGAACGACAGAAAGCTCAACTTCATCCATGGCGCAGGCTGAAGGGATATGAAAGTGGTAAACGCCGCGCAAATCGATGTTATCTTGCGTCGCATCTTGCACACCGATGTACACATCATTTTTGTCATTCACCATTGCCTGTGATCTCGTGGTCAAGTATGTAAACCCGTCGCTTTCATCACCTTCTTCGCGCGTGACTCTCACGGCCAACTGGTCGTCGACACGTCCACGAGACATCGCTCCGTTTAGATGGAGCGTGTAATCGCGACCTCGAAGCAAGCACATCTTCTTCTGCCCGGTCGCGTGGCTTGTCCACTTGCTCAGCAAGTCACCGCTGTCATCCAATAAGCGGTGCTGCATGCTTCGCGCGACGCCTGCGTGACGCGCGAATGCGGTGTCCACGACCACATCTTCGCATGACTCGAACCGATCACCTAAAACGCCCACGTTTTTACCCGACGCCGTCCTCAGCTTGAGCGCCGCGTACGTCGTGTGCGCCTCTCCATTCTCGTCATCGGCGCCAAGCCGCATCAGCAACGCATCGCCCGTCTCCTTCTCGACTCTTATGGAATACTCATCATCGTCGCCTCGCGCGCCCGCGGTCGTGATTTCAAAATCGTTCGGTTCGCTCAGGTCCACGCACGTCGTCTGCGCCCCCGCGTCTCGAAACTCAAACCTTTGCCAAAGCTTCGACCCATCGCGAAGCGCGATCGACACCCGTCCGCGCTTAGGCGCCTCTAGCAACACGAGTCTCACGTTCTCACACCCCTCGTGTGCATCTTCAAACGCGCGTTGGCGCTCGACGAGCTCGCTAATCTCATTCAACATCCCGCCAACACCCTCGCTCTTCGTGTTCGTCGACGTTCTCTTCGCCACCGCGCCGTGCGCGTCGACGCCCTCCGCCGCGCACCCACCCCGCGGGACGCACATCACGACGCACGCACCCACGAGCGCGGCGATCGTCGCGCGAATCGACGCCCTCGCGCGCCCTCGCGTCGCGCGTCCACGCGCGCGTCGTCGCGCAGCCTTCGCATCCGCATCCGCGCGTCGCGCGTCCGCGTCCGCTCGCGCGCTCGCGCGCGCCGCGCGATGGCGTCGCGCCGCCGTCATCGCGCGTCGCGACTCGGCGTCCATCGCGCGCGCGCGCGTCGGTCTCCCGCGCGTCACCATCGGGGCGCGCACGATGCGATGCGATCGATCGCTCGCTCGCTCGATCGATCGATCGACCGACCGCTGGCCGAGGTTCGATCGCGAAAATTCAAACCCGCGCGCGACGAACGAACCCGCGCGCGCGGTGGACACTCCATGCCGCCGCCCGCGCGCGCGCCGGACGCGGCGGACGTCGACGACGACGACCTCGAGCGCGAGTACGCGATACTGGCGAGATGCCTGCGGGCTCGCGCGGACGCGGTGCGGGATAAACCGACGCGAATTCGCGTGCGCGCGTGGTGTCAACACCTGGACCAGCGCGAGCGCGTGCGCGCGTTGCGGGAGAATAGAAACGCGCACGCGCGGTTGCTGCTGGAGATGCTGCGAGCGACGCGCTCGGACGCCGCGCCGCGTTTGGCGCGGCCGTTCGATCGAGCGCCGCCGAGCGGGCGAGTGGGACGGTTTTGTAGGGACGACGCGGTCGGTTGGAATTTGACGCGAAGGGTCGTCGAGGACGACGTCGAGCGGGAGATCGGTGGTGGCGCTCGAGAGAGAGCGAAGGACGCATGCGTGAGCGTGAGCGTGAGTGGGGATGGCGAGGACGCGCGCGCGGAGGAGATGCGACGGATGGTGGAGATTGAGGCGTCGGCGTCGGCGTCGGCGTCGCGGCGCGTGTCTCGCGACGACGCGAAGGATTCGTATCCGGCAGTGGTCGTCGCGAGGGAGAGACCGCGCGATACACGACGAGTGGAGGAGCTAGAAACTGAACTTAAAAAGTTACAGGCGAAGAGCGAGCGGCAGACGAAGAAGATCAACGCGCTCAAGGAGGAGCTCGCGACGGAACGAAGGGCGCGCTCGAACGAGTTGCAGACGGTGCGCGCAAAACACGAGCGCGAAATGCGCGATCTGGTCGCGTCGGTGAGCGGGGTGCAGAAATCAAATGTTCAACGGCGACGTCGGGTGAGTTCGAACGAGTATCCGCCGCCGCCTTCGAGGATAGTATCGGGCGCGGACGAGTTTGATGCGTTCATCGCCGGCTTCGCGGCCGAAACAGACAGACTGAGGAAAACGCTCGAGCACAAGAGGTTTTTAGCGTAGGTTAGGTAGATATTTCAATCAAAGATCATAGAGCTTGGTGTACTTTTCAGTCAAATAAGTCACGAATTCTGCCGCATCGAGCGGCTTGCCTGTGACTTTCATCATCAACTCGTCTACGCTGTCGCACTCTGATCCGCGCTCGTGCACGTTGACGCGCAACCAAGCCAAGAGTTGGGCGAATTCACCTCGCTTGATCTGCCCGTCCAAATCATCGATCGAGCGCTTGGCGGCGTTGAAGATTTGACACGCCAATATTTGGCCGATTATGTACGTCGGGAAGTAGCCGATGGCTCCAGACCCCCAGTGCACGTCTTGTAAAACTCCTTGTTTGTCGTTCTCGATGTCAACGTTCAGATATTCCTTCATCTTCGCGTTCCAGAGCTTGGGCAAATCATGTACGGTAATTTTACCGCTCAACAAATCCATCTCCAATTCCGTTCGTAGGATAACATGCATGGGATAGGTGACTTCGTCGGATTCGACGCGAATGACGCTCGGCTTCTTCACGACGTTGTACCCGGCATAAAGCGCTTCCTCGGTGACGCCATCGAACCTCCCGGGAAACGTCGATTGTAACTTTGGGAGAAGGAAATGCGCAAAAGGCTCGCTCAGCGCCACCATGCGCTCCCAGAGCAGCGACTGCGATTCGTGCACACCCATCGAGTGCGCTTCGCTCACCGGTTGCCCGCGGTAGTCGATTGAGCGTCCTTGCTCGTACGCGCTGTGACCGGCTTCGTGCACGCATCCTGACAAACCTTCGAGCAAATCATCTGCTTTGTACCTCGTTGTCATTCTGACGTCATCTGGCCCGCAACCACCCGTGAAAGGATGCACGCTGACGTCCAAGCGCCCCTTGGTTAAATCAAATCCCAGAGCAACCGCGACGTCTCTCGCGAGTTCAGCCTGCTTATCGACGTCAAACGTCCCACTGAGCGGATTCGCGCGTCCTCTCAGCGCCTTTGGACCATCTTTCGCGTACACCTTTTCGATCAGCGGCACCACGCCCTCGCGCACTACGGTGAAAATCTCACGCAGTCGCGCCGAAGTCATCCCTCGCTCGTAGTCGTCCAACGCGACGTCGTACGCGTCCGCGCCCGGCGCGATCAATTCGCACCGCGCCTTCGTCAACGCCACCCATTCCTCCAGCACCGGCGCGAACGCTCCGTACTCTCCGCTCTCTCTCGCCTTCACCCACGTCTGATACCCGCGCGAGCCGAGCTCCGCTCGTTTCTTCGCCATCTCGCTCGGAATCGCCGTCGCCTTCGCGTAGCTCTCCTTCGCTCTTCGCACGTTCGCCCCATCCTTACCGCGCAGCGTCCCATCGCATGCCTCGATCAGCGCACCGAGCGCCTTCGACGTCGCCTTGTCGTGAATCACGCCCGCGAGCGTCGCCATCGCGCGCGCGCGCGCGTTCGCCGCGCCGTCGCCCGACGGCATCATCACGAGTTCGTCCCATCCCGCGAGCCCCTCGAGCGAGCGCAGGTCGTTCAGCGTCGCGAGCTCGCGCTTGAGCGCGTCGTACGACGCCTCGCGCGTCGCCATCGCGCGCGCGCGCCGGCGTCTCGGCGCGAGCGACGCGCGGGAGACGGCGAACGCGCGCGCGAGCGTCGTCATATGACGCCTCGCGCGTCGCGCGCGTCCGACGCCCGGCGCGTCGCGCGCGACGTCGGCGGCGGGGCGCGCGCGCGGCGACGGGCGCATCATCGCGCGCATCGTCGCGCGCGCGGGGGCGCGGCGACGCGCGGCGCGCGATGGTGCGCGAGGAGAGACGACGAGGAGCGCGACGCGCGCGTCGGCGGTGACGATGGGGAAAACGCGACGACGCGCGCGCGCGAACGATTCGCGGCGCTGGAAGCGGAACGACGGATGACGACGGAATCGCGGCGAGGCGCGGACGTCGGGCCGGGTCTCGCGCCGTCGGCGGTCGCGGCGAGTCTGGGGGCGTTTCTGTTTGGGTATCACACGGCGGCGTGCAACGCGCCGCTGAGCGCGCTGGCGCGAGATTTAGGATTCGCGGACGATGACTACGTGAAAGGCGCGGTGGTGTCGGCGTTGGTGATCGGAGGCGCGATCGGAGGGCTCACCGTGGGTGGGCTGAGCGATAAATACGGGCGGAAGTGGGCGTTGACGGCGACGAGCGCGCCGCTCGCGCTGGGGACGATGCTGAGCGGGATGGCGCCGAACGCGGTGACGATGATCGCGGGGAGGTTCATATGCGGACTAGGCGTGGGAGCGAGCTCGCAAATTGTGCCGCTGTATCTCAGTGAAATCGCGCCGCCGGCGTTGCGGGGGACGCTGAACGGATTTCGAAGGTTGGCGTACGTCTTCGGTTGTTTGGCGGCGTTTCAACTCGCGGCGCCGCTCAAGGAGACTGGAGGGGAGGGTTGGTGGCGACCGATTTTCTACGATGCGGCGATACCGGCGCTCATGCTAGCCGTGGGCGCGGCGTTCGTGGCGCAAGAGACTCCGGTTTGGCTGCTGACGCAGAGCGATGAAAAGGCGGCGGAGAAATCTCGCCGTTCGCTAGCGATTTTGCAGAACATTCGCGGCCGCGCCGCGGTGACTTGGCAAAATTCTTTAAGAAGCGCGTTTAGCAGCTCGCGTTCGTTAGACGACGACGCTAGTGCGTCGACGTCAATCGACGCGGAAGTTAGCGCGTCCTCAGCGGCGGAGAAACCTGCGAAATCAAAATTGTCTCGCTCGAGACGCAAGGAACAAAAATTATCGACGTGGTCGGAGCTGATTTCAGACGACAAAAATCGTTTACCACTTTCGCTTGGCCTATCGCTGTGCGCGCTGGCTGCATTCTCGGGATCAAACACAGTCATATTCTACGCATCCACTGTGTTCACGAGCGTGGGAATAAATAATCCAGGAATTTTGACTTGGGCAGTGGGCGTGCCGAACGTCGTCGGTGGCTTTGTCGCGCTGGCTCTGTCAGACAAAATGGGTCGTCGACCTCTTCTCCTCACTTCATTCGGAGGCATGAGTGCGTGCTTGGGCATTTTGTCTCTCGCCGCGTATCTCACCCCTGCGAACGAGCTAAGCTCGTTTTGCGCCAACCCAGAGCTTGGCGTGCTCGTGGGAAAACTGAGCCAACCAATCGACGACGGATTGTTCTCGTATCCCACGATGGCGAGCGCTCAGATTTGTGCGGATTTTGCCGCACTGTCGCCCGCGAGTGCGGGACCGGCACAACCCGAAGCAGCAGTCGCGCTCGTCACAATCCCATTGTACGTTTTATTCTTCTCTCTCGGCGCAGGTCCGATTCCGTGGCTCTTGTACAATGAAGTATTCCCCACCCGCATTCGCGCTCGAGCCGTTTCGGCGTGCACCGCTCTGAACTATGTATCAAACTCAATCGTCGGTGCAACCTTTCTGCCGATGGTTGGCGCGTACGGATTGAGTGGATCATACGGTTTCTATACTCTGCTGTGCGCTAGCGGATACGTTTTTGTCGATCGTTTCATCCCCGAGACGAAAGGTTTGCGCTTGGAAGATGTCGAGTCGACGTTGAAGAGACACGCGCGCAAAAGATCGACGTCGCGCTCAAAGTCCATCGATGAATAGCTTGGTCATGAATAGCTTTGATGATTCTTGTAATCTTTATTTGTATTATAACGGGATTAAGTGTTCTTGATTAAGTGCACGTCAGCGGCGTGCGCCGCCGACGCACTTTGATATTCCATAATTTTGGCGAAAGCGTTACACGCTCGTGCCATAGGTGGGAAGCGCGGCAGGCGGCCCCAGCAACGATTCCTCACTCTCATCGTTGAACTTATCTCGCGTTACGTTTACGTCTTTACCACGAGCGTCACCGTCTAGTCGACGATTGAGGTACCCGTGTATTACGAGCGCGGACGCGCATGCACCGACGACAAACGCAGCCAATACGGTTTTGATGTCGAATCCGCGGTGAAATGATGTCGTAGATCGGGACTCGGATGCACCCAATGATGCGTCAGCTTGATCGCGGTGGTACGATGTGGAATTTCGGATTTTCTCGACGTCACCTTCCGCACCGCCAAGATCTGCTGCTGCTGCTGCTTCGGCGAGACTGCAGTGCACGTCGGCGAGAAAATCTGCATCGCCGGCGGCGTTGCCGGCTACATCTCTGATACCACCCACCGTGACTTTGTAGCGTCCTGCCTCTGATCGTGGAAACTCTACAGCCCAGTGACCCTGACTGACAGAATTGAAGCACTTGATGTTGAAACTTGTCAGTTCCTCGGGAGTGACGACGTTCCACCAGTATCGAACGCCAGTGCCGCCGCACAGCGAGTTAACTTTTCTGACTGAGACTGTCATCGCTGAACAGTCAATTGGCTCATAAAACGTGATACCGTAGAATCGTTCGTCAGAGCTAGTGCGCTCTCGCTCCATGGGCTTAACAGTATCCACCGATAATGAAAGAATCTGGTCAGATACGTACTCGTGCACGCTGTCAAGTGCAAGCGACGGACCTCCGAAGCAAAAGTTTTTCACTCGAACTTCATATAAGCCATCCTTGAAGCCACTCAGGAGTTTTTCGTATTGATTGTTCACGAACCACTCGAATCTGCAACCATCTAGTCGAGAACTATCGCACAACATATTTTTCTTTTTGCTTTGCTCAGTGGAATCCTCTGCTTTTGCGGTGATCCATTCACCAGCGCCTTGCGTGCGATACTGCAGTCGTACGAGAGATAGTCGATCGTTTATCAGCTGGCTCTGATCTGGTAGTGCATTAGACGTTGGCCACAAATTTTCTGCGTCGGGATTGAAGACAGTGACCGTGAGCGAGTCGCCTGGCTGCGAAACTGCAGTAAAAGCGTGTCGAGTCATAGTCGTGGCGTCAAAAGCCACAGGTGGGCAATTTGCCTCCCACGACATGACGTCGAGACTTATCTTGGAATTGATCGGATATCTATACATGCCTCCATGTGTCTGCATGTGCGCTTCGCAGAAACTCAAGAGCTCAATCTGCGCGTACTGAATCTTTCGTTCGACACCGGGACTTACAGAAAGATAGAGGGACGTCTCCTTGACCCGTTGCTTTCCGTCCCTGTTATCGCCAAAGACGATCATTTCCAAGGCGTCACCGAGATCGATGAGCTCATGGTTCAAACCGACTCCGAATTCGGCGTTTCGGAACTCAGCACCAACTGGCGGCGCAAGTTGCATTGCCGCAGCCGCAGCAAGAGCAGTGTCAAGTGCACTTCCTCCAGAATTTGCTCTACTTGCCGCCGCAACCGTCACTCGTTGAACCACTGCTGAGGCCCCTGCCCGCCCGTGCATTTGGGCGGTTTGATTAATTATCCTGGATATACTCGTTGCGGTAGCGTTGACGTCGTCAAGCTCGGAGAACATGTTTTTGTGCATCTCTTGTAGCGCTAAATCCAAGCCATCCTTGAGTCGCACTCCGACTCTCACATCATCTCTATAAGGTGACTCGTTGACGATTTTGAGCGCAAATATCGCTTGCTGACCTGGGTTGAGACCGAGCGTGTGACTGAATTCAGTTACGAGACGAATACCCGAATGCCGGTAAACAGTCTCCTCTTCACCCGGGCACGCGCTTCTTCCACCCATGGTCATGAAAACCGGCGTGCCATACCTTACGTCGGTACCGACGGAGACGACGAATTTGTCAGCTACATCAGCATCTGCCAAGTAGTAGTGCGTTGCGACTTTTCCAGTCTTTGTCCACGCCAATACTCGTTCGGTGGAAAATTCTCTACTTTGCGTAGCGGCCAGACTGCCCTTGAGGTAAACGATATTGTGAACCTTGATTTCGCCTCCCAATGAATTTCGAGACTCTCCAGAAAACTCATACGCAATGTGGTAAACGTTGCTGTCGAGGACTTCTTCGGACTCGAACGAGAATTGAAGTGCGTGACCTCCTCCGCTGAACGTAAGTAAAATGGGTTGCTCGCCAGAGTCACCTCCCCTATTTACCATGCCTGTCATCGCTTCAGCCCCTGTAAACGAAGCACTTACTCGAGTTGCGTCTGTCGCGGGGAAATCGTTCCCTTCGCCGACAAAGTCGCTGTTTGGCCCACCTATGAGAGGAGATGTGCTGCGCAACTCGCCTTGGCTCCTACAACGCTTACCCGCACACGATTTTAAGGACTGTCGCGCCCATTCAGCCGCTATAGCGTTGACCCCTGTGCTGTACACCGGGTTCGCGTCGTCAACTTGAGTAAAGATGTCATGGAGATTCGCCCGGTGTGCTTCTTCCTTTGAGTAACCAATCGTTAGCGGCTCAACATCGCCTTCAATAAATCCAGCGAGACGTCCTAAATTGACGTACGGCAACATGAGTGTCGGGAAAGGTAACATGCCGAAGTCCAGTAACGACATGAGCGTAAATTTCGACCATTCGTTCGCCAAGTCTGTTGCAAGCGATAGCTCGGATTCATCAAGATGATCATTGTACACGGTCTCCGCTGCACTGAGTTCTTGTCCAATCAGCGAGTTGTTCGACAACAAAGGAGCTTTTATCGCTTCAACCTGCGAGTAGTCCTTCTCATACTCGTTCGGAGATCCAGCTTTTGGCGTAAGATAGACGCGTGGAGCCGACCATTCTAGCGTGCGTTTCCAGGCGTTGATTCTTGACGACAGCTCATGTGCCCAACCGGCTTGCATCTCCACAGTGGTGCAGTGCTCAGCATCTACACAGTCGTAAACTAGACCCGAGCTATCCTTCGTAATACCACCTGACTGCGTCACAAGGTGCAACATTCTCAAGTTTGGCATGACCACATTCTCGATGGTGTGCACGCTAAACAGATATGACGTCGGCTTACGCGGCAGCCACGTAATTCCGACGTCTACGTAAAGGCATGGTAAATCATGAGTCCCGAGGCCTATATCGCCTCGAAGATCCAAAATATCTGACAACTTATACACAAGCTCGACACCACCACCAAGAATCACGTCACCAGCTCTTCCGGGAAAACTTGGGTCTTCGCTCGAAGTTATGACGCGGTCTGTTGTCGATGTCATTTCCCACGCGTTCAAACGCGTGCCTGTCACTTTGAACTCGGGGCCAGTCTCTTCGTGTGTTGGCATGAGTTCACCTTCGATACCGAGGGCATCAACTTCAAACCCAGCTTCAACGACCCAACCCGCGTGAAATGAACCTTTCAATCCAACTTCAAAGTAGAAACCGAGACCCGCTTCCCAGTCGCCTCCAGCACCCATCGCGCGCGTGTCGGTGATTTCGAACTCAATTTTAATGTCAGTTCCCGTTGCAATTTCAGCGTGTGATGAATCTCCCGGAGGATCGTGCACGACGGAATACACGAGACCATCCAGGGGAACAGTCGCCCAGAATTGATCGTCACTGTCACCCATGCCCCCACGGAGCTTTGAGCCGAGTACAATGAGTTCACGCTGCATGGTCACAGTTGTCGCGAAAAAATTGTCGTCCCGGCGCACTGATGCTGACAACATACGTCGATGGTTTCCTGAGAGTCGTGGTTGACCAGCGACGAGCGACATGTGTCGTTTAAGCTCTGTTGAATCATGTTCCGCAGGCCAGATAAGGTATCCATCTTGGTCTAGTTTAACGTCAAAATCGCACTGTGGGCCGCCATTACCGTAGCGGTGGCAAGGTGACGAAGTTCTGTCGCCAACGTCTTCGCGAATTTGAATGGTTGTCGACCCGCTGCCATCCACTTTTGTAGGCAGATTCAGGAAGCACCGCGTTAGCGTGTCCCCGCTCTTATGTAGCTCGAAAACCTTCATAGCGACACGTTTCGTGTTCCCGATGCTCAAGAGTGGTGACTCTGATGCGCCGATGAAGTGTTTAGACATGATCCCGCCGACGGGCTCGCTAGAATTGTAGCAGACGGCGTTTGCGTCATGAATTCTCGGTACATCGACGATCTGTACGCAAATGAACCCGTGGTATTTGTAACGGAGACTCTGCCAATCTGGATGATCTCGCATCAGTGCAAGGCGCTCAAGTGTATTTCTTCTTCTGAAAAAATGCAACATATCGCCTGGACCCTCGTTGGCACAGCCGTCGACCCAATTTTCATGGTTGATGAGGTCTGTCACGCCATCTATTCTAGAACCTTCATAAAGCATGATAGAGTAGTCCATCGCAGCAAAAGGCCACACACGAGCGTTATCTGGTTCTACGAAATCTTTGGGTAACCCGTGCGTGTTTGTCATCCATCCAGAAATCTGAGCAGAAGACACCAGAATCGGAGCGTGACAGCCGTTAACTGGTGTGATTTTGAAAACTGCGTCGGGGTATCGCGAGTCACATTCGCCCTGATACAAACCCAAATCGATGTTTGACTTTGTCACATCCGTGAAAAAGATGAAGTTACCATCCCCAGCTTGCCTTATGGTGACGGATGCCGGTGCATCATCGCACGATATAACAGTCTGCGCGCCGACAATTGTTGTACCCGTGTAGCAAATCTCATGTTTTGGAAACCTCGCATGGAAGACGTATGATTTGCCGCGCGTTACCGCGAATTCAAACCATCCGGTTTCGTCTGTAAAGTATTCTTCTTCTTCAGATTCTGGAGCGCCAATTTCAGAGACGATGATTTTTGCTTCAAACATTCCGCATCGAGCCGAGCCGCCAACCCACTCTCGTGGGAACACGACGGCTCCCTTGATGATGGCCGTTGTGTCATCTTGAAATCCATTTTCGAGCGAGCGCTTGTGTTGCGCCGCCAATAATTTCGTTTCAATAACAGCCGTATCTGCAAGCTGTTTGTCATGCTTTTCAGCGTTACTATTATGCGAATCCTTGTCGAACTTGTGCACAATGTCTGGGTACCTTCGCGTGGCAAACACCTCCAAGTTGAGGCGATCAGCGTACAATCGCGATTGAAGATCTGTTTCATCGGCTTCCGATTCATATCTTGCCTCCGAAAAAACATCAACTTTGAGGGAATGCTCTCCAGCTACGGCAAGGACGATAGGTATCGCCGTTGAATGATTCTCATCACCTAGGACGTGAATTGGTTGGTGCAACCTCGCACCACAGTGCGACGCGGTACTGCCGAAGAAGTCACCATCCGTCGTGATCTCGTTGTAGAAATCCAGCCAACCTGTCGCATTCGTAGGGACTGCCGAACGTTTCTTCCGAAGTAACAGTGGATTTACGCAATTATCTTCGGAAGTTGTCTTCGTCGTGAAATCGTACATGTACTTCACGTCTCGCGCGGGGTAAACCAAAACCGGCTCAACCTTGACAAGTCCGACGGACATTCGACGCGCGACGAACTCGAACTCTTCTTGACTCAAAACACCATCGCTGTCCCAGTCCATCTCCGACCATATTTGGTTTGTAATGATCGCTTGGCCCTTGACAGGGAAATTGAGAATCCTCTCGATTAAAGTCTGAAACTCCTCGCGAGTGACGTCGCCAGATCCGTCAAGATCGACGTCGTCCATTTCGTGCGTCGGCGGTGGCGGCGGCGGTGACGGTGGCGGTGACGGCGGCGGTGAGGGCGGCGGTGACGGCGGCGGTGAGGGCGGCGGTGAGGGCGGTGGTGACGGTGGCGGTGACGGTGGTGACGGCGGTGGTGGTGATGGTGGCGGTGACGGTGGTGACGGCGGTGGTGACGGCGGGCCCGCTGGTATCGGAGGCGGCGAAGGCGGCGGCGGTGATGGCGGCGGCGGTGCGAAACTAAAGAGTTCTTGCCTCAAGTATGCGTCCACTTGCAACATTTCTTCAAGCGAAAGCGATCGGCTCCAGACCATCATCTCGGCGACAGCCCACTCAGATTTGAAGGTGTTGTGCCACTTCCCACCCCATGGTGCGTGGTTCACACCGAGGCTTTTGTAGCCGGGGCTTCCACGATCTGTCGCAACGTTGGCTCCATCAACGAGCACGGTTGAACCTTGATTACTGCCACACATCACAAGCCAGTCGGTTGCGTCTCCACGATTCTTGAATTCAGTCATCGGTTTATCGTAAAATGCGACACCGCGTTGACCGTTGTTGTGACCGTGGAAGAAATGTCCTGGCCCTCCAACAATCACCCGACCTCGGGTTGAGCCGGTGTAGCGAGAAACGGTGCACAGCGTCCATTCCCTCGGCAGCACGGCTCCGAACATGTACTGAGAACTCACATCGCCATAAATCGCTCGCACTTCCTTGTCAGAGCCGTGTCCGTTGTACGAGCTGACGCCGATATCGCCTTGGAGAATTGAAGCGACCCGACCGCCGATGACATCCTCCCAAGCAGGGTGTGCCAAGGCGCTTGGAAACCAGTGTGCAAGTTCCGCAGGGAAGCCAGAAGGCAGTGTTGGCGTTTTGACCGCACTGATGCCAAGAATTTGCTTCTGCATGTACCTTGAAGCTATTAATATCTCAAGATTTGATAGCTTTCTGTTCCACGTGATGACTTCTGCGACGGCCCAGTCTGAGCTCTGATTCTCGTCAGAGTTTATCGAGACACTTCGACCACCACTTCCTCCTTGCCGATCAGAGATCGCAATATTGACACCATCAACGTACATTTTTTGTCCATAGTTTGTACCACACGCTACAAGCCAGTTGAGTGGGTGACCGCGGTTTTGTTTCGGGGTCACCCATTCGTCATAAAATGCAACACCACGCATCCCGCCAAGGTGACCGTGCGCGAAGTCACCGGTACTGGTGAAGATGCGACGACGCGTGGGACCTGTGTACCTAGATAGCGTACACATGGTCCATTCGTTTGCTAAAATGTCGCCAAATTCATAATGCGTGTCGTTGCCTCCGAACAAGCCCTTGACCGGCCGCATTGCACTGAAACGAGTGGTAGAGATCACTCGAACTGATCCAGAGACGCTTACGCCGACGTAGCGACCAACTCGGCTCCTCCACATGTCGTCACTGATGTCTCCATTGGCAAACCACGCGTACAATCCTTCGGAAAGAGGCAACGTATGCGGACCAACGTCACCGAGGTCTACATCAGAACTCAATTCCTCGGCATCTGCTTGAGGACGCGACGGCGATGGGTTCAACGTCGTTTCTTCGCCCGAGTCATTGGTGTCAGCGACTGTCCTAGTAATCGGGTCCGTTTCATCACCCGTGGGCTCTTCGTTCGTTATATTCGTCGTAAGACCTTCTTCCGTTAGCCAACGCAACTTCCTCAAGGCCACGCGCGTCGCGTTTGAACCCTCATAGATCTCCTCTAATCGATCACTAGACGTTGAATTCAAGGAAGACGTCGCATTCTCGTCATCAGTTTCCTCACCATGTATTTGATTGCGAACGACGAGAAGTACGCGCTGCGGTGTATTCAATTCACTCGTATCCGAAGTATTCAAGAGCTTCTCCCTCGTTTCTGGAAAGATCTCTTCCTTGTACGCACCGACTAAAACGTGCGTCTTCTCAGGTACCGTGCCAGAGAAATCCCTCAACTCCATTTCGAACTGACCGTCTTTGCTCGTGATCGCGCTGTACGTGCATCGTTCAGTCACACCTAACGCATATATTTCAGTTACGTTGACTGGAGAGCTGGCGACAACATTGACGTAGCGACCGTGGAAATATGTAAGCTCTGATCCGGAGCACGCGAAGTGAGCGCAGTGATGCGTCGGTGCGATGATGAGCTCGCCCAAATCTAGCTTACACTCGTGTCCAACACTCTCATCCGAGTCTGAGACATACGCTCTAATTGACCGTTCGGGAGTGGCACGATTACCATACGCTGTCACACAAACTTCGATAGAAGATATTCCAGACCAAGTCGAAAGATCAACGCGAAGATCCTCATCGACATTCAGGAGCGAAACGCCAGAAATTCCAGTAGGATCACCGTCTGTCACGACGTATGTCTTTTGTTGTGCGGTTTTCGCGGTCGACGACGCGAGCGTAACCGACTTAAATAGAGCCACATTCCGGTTTTCGATTTGAGTTGAGGTTTGCCTGATCGTAGTGCCATTGTGATGCGCAAAGTCTACGCACACTCTAACGTCTTCCACGGGGACCGCTGTCTCGCCAGCGGTGACTCCGCCGACGAACATAGCCAACCATGGAGATTTAAAGTGAAAGCTCTGCGAAACAAAGTCTCCTGCGTCGGTTTTGGTGCGTATCGCATAAATCCACTCGAGGTCTGGCTTGACGCCCGATTCGCGATCGATATGTGTAATTGATGCAAATTTTGCGGCACATCCCTTCAACCCACCTTCGATTTTCACGACGGCTTCAAAATCTTCACTTTCTCTGATGTTGCGACGCAAGATTTCGTACCCAGTCTCGTCCCAGGCGGTGTCACGGAACGTAAAGACGACGCCAGCCATATCCAGAGAAGCTAAAACGTCAATAGAAGCGCCATCATAGTACAAGCCCGTTCGACAAGTGTAATCCGCGTACGTCTCTGGATCGCGCGCTACCTGTACTGAAGATATGCACACCACGCGGCGCGAAGAGGGCTGTGCATGCGCTCTATGGGCACATATGGGGCGATGCCCGCATTTGAACGAATCCAAAAACGTCGCGAGTTGAACACGACCTGTATAGACTCGTACATCATCGAATTCTATGTCCAAAGCACTCAGAAGACTCAAAGACGGCATCAGATGCAGTTTGTCGCGTCCTTGCCACGTCTGATCTGTTATGAGCGTCGAAGCCGAGGCGCCGTCTTTGACGTTGCCGACTGGGTTCGCAACTATAGTTGCACCATCGTTTGCGCTCAAACTAAATCCAACAAAGTGCCAAGTGTCACACGCCAACGCGTCTGAAAGTTCGAGGACACTTCTTTGTTGCGTGCCGAGCGATGCATCACTCTTGGCGTATCGCAACCGTAATTTCAAACCTTCGGCGATTGGACGGAGGTGGAAGTCGAGATTGTAGCTGACGTGCGCAGCCGAACCGCCGAAACGGGCGATGGACTGCTTCGCTATATGTCCGCCTGTTCTATCCGCGCCACAGTCGGAATAGACCCAAGCAGAGACCGAGACGTCATCTGCGATTGATTGACCGATATACTTGTATGAGTAATCGAGCGAAGCATCTGCGTTTGCGGCCACTTTACCCACGCACAACTTCCCCTGTGCACCGCTACATACCGCTGTCGATCGAGGGTTCATCGCCCGTAATTGAGGCACATTCGTTTGACCGTCAACAATGGGCGAGTCAGAGGTGAACACGCTGTGCTCACCCGGCAAATTACCGTCAAAGAGGAAATTCGCGACGAGTGACGGCTTGGATTCAAAAAACTCCCCCGTAACGGGACGAATGTCTGTTATCTCTCTCCCAGCATATCCGAAAGAGCCCTCCCCCCCGACTCTCATGTAACCAGCGCCAGGATCTGCGTCGACCACGTCGACCTTATCATACAGAATTCCGTCGATGTAGATGCACACATAGTCGCCGACTTCGGGAGGCACTGCATAAGACCACGTTAGCCGCATCTCGGATGAATTGCTGGCACACTCGCCGGCAGTAGTTTCGCGACCAGGCCTATTTGATGGGTATACCCTATCTTCAAATACGATGACTTCGCCTTGTCCGCATGCCTCAGTCGATAACTCAGCGTGCATGATGGAGTTCAAACTTAACGATAATCCATGAGCGCTTGAGATGTGATTCCATCGCTTTAACATGGTGACGTCGACGCTTTGCTTCTTCGCACCACTTAACATTTCTTGGAATGAAAGTTCGCCATCCATGGGAGCGACGTCGTATCGTCGAAAGAAAGCCTCCTTGGCTTGGTATAAAGCGACAGGATTAGTGCAATCGATCACAACAAACTCGTGTGAGCTGAGCATCAAGAATTTGACAACCTCTCTGTATGAATCGGCGACGTCATCTGTTCCCATCGGCATCGTCGGCGCACAACCAGTCGCCATCTCGAAAGTATGAAGGACGCCGTTCGCCACGGTGTTGGGTGCATCCTGGCCGTTTTCGGTCACAAAGGAGCAGCTGTACCGAATCTCGTACCTACCAGGGACGATGGCCGACGAATTGTCCGTCAAAGGAACTGACCTTGGGAAAAAGTCATCCCATCTTTTACACGGAAGAAAATCTCCAGCTGAATCATACGTGCACGCGCTCCCTTGCTTTTGTATATGCACCTTGCACCGAAGTCCCGCTGCATTGTTGATGGTATCGTCCGCTTTGGTGAGGAAGCAGTCGTTCGGATTGGCGCACGATGGATGTTCCACCTTGATGCGAAAATCATAAGTATACGACGGAACTCGCGCAACGGGATTCAAAATTCTCAAAATGGGTGCCATATACTTTCCAGGCGGTGGCGGCGATGGTGGTGGTGGCGGCGGCGGCCAAGGGGGCTGAGGCGCCACAACCGACTTCACGAACAACGGGGAAAATATTCTCATGTACGAGTTGCTGGCTCCGTCTTCGAGTAGTCTATCGTATCCGACCTGTTCATCCGGACTGTCGTAACGCAAGTCAGAACTCGTCATCTGAACGAATCTTCTGTGATGTACGCAATTCAGCGCCACATTTCCATTGCCGGCGTCGACAAAACGAAACATTTCACTATTCCAATCACCAGGAAGTTCAAAGTAGTTCCGCTCGGGTGAGGGATCGATCCTGCCTTCTCTATACAGACGCATGAATCGGTTGCGCGCCGTGTTATGAAGCGCGACGAGGTCGTTCCACGCGTTGGCTTCGTCAACAGCCACCACGCGAAATCGCTCAAGTTTCCAATCATAACGTAATTCGTTCCAAGCAACTTGCGCTGTGACCCCAAAATCAGTGTTCGAGCTCATTCGCACGAGTTTATTCTGCCAGATTCCGTTAATTGCGATGGTAGCGCCGTTCGGAGGTCTTACAAGAACGATTCGGAAACGCTCGGCGGGCCATGATGTCGCCGTAGGCAAATTATATTCTCCATAACCCGTCGGTGCGCAACCAATGTTTCCGTGAGCGTCCATTTTCATGTAACGGTTATGCGCCACATTATAAAACGCAATTTTCCCATCTCCTCCGTACACGGCGCGCCATTTCGCGCTTGTCCAGCTCGCTGGAAGCTGCCGTTGACCTTTCGATTCCGAGCAGCTCATAGAACACGAATTGGAGGAAACTCGCATTATCAAGAACCTGTTTCTGTACGGACTGTGCAAGGCGATGTCGCCTTTACCGGCGTCAACGATTGTCCACTTTTCGGATGTCCAGGTTGACGGATAATGGTTCCATGCCATCACTGGACTTGCATATAAGTTCGATCCAGCACTCGCGAGGAATCGTTCGGCGAGAGCACTGTGCAGCACTACGCGAGATCCCGGCGCGAGGAAGGGTGCGCCGTTTACTACTCGGAAGCGCTCGTGTAACCAGTCTTCTGGGAGCCTCGTCCTGTACGACATGTGAGTGGAAGACGCCATGGTGGCGTCAGTATTCACGCGGACGAAACGATTGAATTGTGCGTTGTGTAAAGCGATCTCACCATCGCCGGCGTCCACGACCCGAAAACGTTCGTAAGTAAAGCTCGCTGGTAGATCCCACCAATTGCGGTAGCTTCCGCCACGAATTCGGCCGTCGGGATGCATCTGAAGAAAACGATTGCGTCGAGTGCAATGCAGAGCGATTTGACCGTCTCCAGCGTCGACGACACGAAACTTCTCGTCTCTCCAGTCCCATGGCAAATCTTCCCAGCTCCTTGTGTCTGACGTCGTCACCGTGACACTCGTCCCGCCGCTCGACGGCATTCGAACGTATCTGTTCATCCGTCCGTTATGTAGCGCAATTGACACGCCGATCGGTAGCCGCGTCATGACGATACGAAATCGGACAGTGTTGTGCGTGTACCAAATGTCTGTCTCCTTTTTCGATTCAGATACCGTCAAATCGGTGGACGCGCCCATCTTGATGAAACGCTTGTGTTGTTCGTTGTAGATGGCGATCTGACCACCGTCCGCGTCGACGACTCGAAAGCGCGCGTTCGTCCAATGTGGCCACGGAAATGCGTCCACGCCAGCGCTCGAGGTTCTTTCGAGTGTACCTTGAGCAGTCATGCGCAGAAAACCGTTGTGAGCGGCGTTATGAAACGCGACGAAACCTTCGCCGACGTCCACCACCGTGAATCGCGCCGCGCCCCAAGAAGCGTCTCGCGGCGCCGTATTCCAATTCGACGTTGCCGACTTTCGCGCGTTCCCGCCCGTCATCCACACGAACTTGTTCTCCGCGGCGTTGTGAATCATCACCTCCGCGCCGATCCACCACCGTTTCACGCCCGGACCCACGTTCGCCGCCGCGAACGTCACGTCTCGCGGCTCGCGCGCGTACCCCTCGGGATCATTCACCAGCAGTCCGTTGCCCGCGATCGCTCTTCCCGCGCGTCCCAGCGCGACGCACACCAACGCGAGCGCGAGCTCGGCCAACGTTCGCGCGCGTCCTCGCCGACGCGCGTCCTCGCGTCGCGCGCGCATCGCGACGTTCGCGCGCGCGTCGTCGTCGTCGCGTCCGCGCGCGCGTCGTCGCGTCGTCGTCGCGTCGCCGTCGTCGTCGCGCGCGCGCGAATGACGTTGAAGTTGATGGTGTTACGCGCATCGGTTGGATTCTCGTTTACAGCGTACGCTCCGCGCGCCGAGCGAAGGCGCGGTCATCGACCGCGGTGGCGACGTCGTCGACGTCATTCCCACCGCGGCGTCACACGCGCGCGCCCGATCGCTCGGCGCGTCCGATCTCGCGCGCGTCGGCGCGCTCGGGACGCGCGGCGTCGTCGTCGTCGGTCGAAGAAATCGTCGCGAGACGACGCCGCAGTGGCGTCCCTTATCGTCCTCATCCGCCCGCCGTCGGCGCGGCGTGATCGATCGTTCGCACGTTGGCGAACCCGCGCACGCGCGCGCCGCGCGCGGTCGTCGCGGCGACGCGTCCGGGCGTCGGCGCG
>Ga0209666_1000899_pt1 | contig 22818 bp, 22 predicted proteins | sample SaaInlV_125m_DNA_FD_184679 | JGI IMG/M metagenome (GOLD analysis project Ga0209666, IMG submission 184679) | Marine microbial communities from expanding oxygen minimum zones in the Saanich Inlet - Saanich Inlet SI037_S3LV_10m_DNA (SPAdes)... | ecosystem: Environmental > Aquatic > Marine >...
ATGATCATTTTAGAAATATCAATACTTTCTATATAATAATTGAATATATCTATGATAAAGTAGTTATTAATATATAACATTGAAAATATAATCATCATATTAACAAGAGTATTGCGATTCATCATTGATGTAATTATATGCACTATCTTAATAATCAATTTTTTTTACTAATAAAACATATAAAGACAAAACCATGTAATACATATGGAAGGTAAATTACTTCCACAAGCTCTCATAGCTCAGTCGGTAGAGCGCATGGCTTTTAACCATGTGGTCGTGGGTTCGAGCCCCACTGAGAGTGACTTATTTATTTTTATAAAAATAATATTAAATATTTTTGAGATTATGAGAATTATAAAATTATGTGCTCTTAATAGCAAATGTATAAATTATCTCAGAACTTTGAAAAATCATAGTCAATAAGAAACAATTCAATACAAATAGAGATTATATTTTATTTTATTATCAAATTAAAAAATATTTATACAATACTGATAAGAAATTTAAAGACTATACAAGAATAGATTTAGAAGATTATATAAAAGAGAATGATGTAAATATAAAAATAAGTAAAGATTTGCAATTTAATAATTTAAATTATGGAGATAATCTAATTAAAATTAATAATGATACACTTAACGTAAAGGTAGAAGGGACACCTGGAATTAATTTTTATAGCATAATGCTTATAGTTCAAACCTTCTTAGGACTATTAATACTAATACTTGGTGGTTTAACATATATGGAAATGAGTAAGTATAAGAATGCTAATATTATACCATTAGTTATTCTAATGGTATTTGGATTAATGGCTCTCGTAAATGGCATAACTTCAACTTGTACGTTATCTTTAATATTACAAGATTACTTAAATTGATAATTATATATCATTAACTAATCTTTCACACCTGATAAAATCATCTACATCCATTGTAGCATAATTACTGGATACAAGTTTAATCCAAAAACATACCTTATTAAATACAATTTTTCTATAAACCTTTATAAAAAGTTAAAAGATTTTCAAAATTATGTACTCAAAATATACAAACACATAATACACATTACTATACTTCCCAAGTATAAGAGATTGTAACAACAATAACGATACCAAAGAACATAGTCATTAAATGAATATAACAAAAATAATTAAATATTAATTTTTAAAATTTTATCTTATACGTTCTTTAACAGCAACTAAATCTAAATCTCTTACCCGATAACACTCTTTTTTTTTATTTGGCAAATCTCTTTCAATTATAAAAGGTAATCTGCCTTGCTTTAATTCTTCAAGAGCCACTTGTCTCAACTCCATATTACTAGATATATTTTTTTTAACACCATTTATAAAAGGCGTTGCACCAGAAGATAATTGCTGAGTACGCATCCCAATAATCTTATCAAACTCATAAACAGTCATAATTGGTTTTGATATTTTATCTTTACCGAGCGATTCGTTTGTTTTAGAAACATCTTCAATATGATTTGCTTTATAAGACAAAGACATTAGTTAATATAATTCTAATATATTAATATCATTTTTTTTTATATAAAAATAAAATTGACAATATAAAAAAATGAATACAAAAATACAAGAGGGTACAACATATCTAAGTAATGGCACAAAAGTTTCTAAGAGTAATATAATCATTAAATTTTTTGGAGAACTCGATGAGCTAAGTGCGGAGATAGGATATATTAATACATTAGTATATAAATATATTATCAAAGATAATAAATATTTAAATTTAATAACAAAATATTATGAAATACTATATGAATTTCAAAAAGATATTAAAGCAATTGAAAGTAATGTGTTATTTAAAGATAGTTATAAAGAATTAAGTACCAAAAAAATAAAGGATTATCTTGTTGAAATTAATAAAATATTACCAATACAGAATAATTTCGTTTTATCTGGTGGTAATATAACAATAGCTTCTATTTTTAAAGCACGAGCAAAATGTAGAGCAGCCGAAAGAAAACTTGTTTCAATGAATTATTATTATTTTAACTCAGAATTACTTACACGAAGTAATGTAGAATATATACAAAAATGTCTAGAATTTATCAATATACTATCAGACTATTTTTATATGCTTGCAAGATATACTTATAATATATTAGAGATTGATGAAATTATAATTTAAGAAAATAATTATAATGTTTTTCAATATCACCATTGAAATTTTTATAAATTTTCATAGTTATATATAAAATTAAAAATAGCTGTATAAAACTAAATATTATTATACTATAACTATTAAGTAACATTCCCCATATAATCCATAAGAAATATATAATAAATAATAACATAAAAGTAAAAATATCTAAATCATCTGTTTTATTTGTAATAAATATTTTATAAGCTTGTGGTATAAAAGCTATTGTAGATAATATACCTGCTATTGTAGCAATTATTTCAGCATAAATAGTATTTTCCATATTCTACACTAATAATGACATATTAATTATCCTTTAAAACTATCTTCAATATTACTTTTTGTATTTCTATTAAATGGACATCCCAATGGAATAGTACAATTGTAAGGGATTTCTCTTTTAACATTAATTTTTTCTTTGCATATTTTACAAACCTTAGTATCTGATAATATCATTTTATTAGGCTTTAAATCTAAATACGAATCAGTAAATAATTTTTTGTATTTAATATTATAAGATTTATCTGCAATTGACATAAATAAACTATAACAATCAATATTAATAGTACAAATTAAAATAATAGCTAGCTTAATAAACCATGATTTCATTGTAATTTGTTAAAAAAATAATATAAACTAATATCAATTTTTAATTTTGTTTCCAAGTTTCCCCACAAGTTTCACAAACATATAAATATTTCATGTTTTTTGAATCATATTTAATATAAATTACTTGATTGTTATCTGGGGTAGCTGTGCAATCAGTATTGGGGCAAGAAATATGAGGATCCTTAATTCTTCTTAAAGTAGGATCAAAACGTAGATATTTATTTACATTTTGATTGTATAACAAATCATCTTCACTATATATCTTTTGCGATATTCTAATAGCAGAATTTGTAGTTTCTATTTTTTCAAAATTACAATGCTTGCAATATTTAACTAATTGTTTAGTTTCATTTGTTTTTACATATAGCATATTGTCACACACTTCGCAGAATTCCATTTTATATTAGTTATAAGAAAATTATAAATTTTATATAATCATTTTTTATAAAAAAATGATATAATATACTTAATATTTTAATATAAAATGTTTGATTTCAAAGAACTCATCAACGAATTATTTAATAATAATTCATGCTATTCATGTTGCAATAATAAAAATGAAAGAGATACTATAATTATTCCTGCAAAAGATAATAAGGTTTATGATTGTAGTAGATTTAAGCCAACAATTGCAAGAAAAAATAAATATAGCGATAAAGATGTTAAAAAAGAATTGGAATGTCTAATGAATTTTAATCAATCATCTTCATCTTCATCTTCAAGGCGATATCCAATTCCACGCCAACCCTTTACATCATAAGGGGTAGCAAGTATTTTCTCAAAATATGCTTTGAGTTGATTTCTATCAGGGCATTTTTTACCTTTTATTACATTTGATACAGTCCATATTCTGAAATCTTGATATAGTTTATCAATACGGATACGTGGTTCTCTAATTTCAGGATCAATAATAATTCTTTCATTGATAAATTGTCCAATAATATCATTATTTTGTTTATAACTCTCTGTTGCAACTCTAACCTCACTGGGTTCTGTGATAGAAGATGGATTAATAGTTTTATGTCTTTCAATAAGCATACTAATAAACACTTCCTTCCAACGATCAAACTTATCAGTTAATTCTAAATCCATGTGAAATTCATTTTTATCTGGATTGGGATTTTCACAGAAACGACTTGAAAAGTTACATACTTTGATACGACGCCATGTACCACCATCATCACTTGGTACTTCTGGAAGTTCATTACAAGTTAATATCATTTTAAATTGTGGTTTAAATTCATAAGGCTCTTTATAAAGTGCTCTTACTAAAATTCTGTCTTGACCGGATAATTCCTTCATTAGCCCAATATTTAGCTTTTCATTTTCACTAGGTTCTTGCATAACAGCAAATCTCTTACCTTTTGTTCGTTCAATTTCACTTTGTGCAGCATTACTTGCAGCACGTTTTTGTGTTAAAAGTGCAATAGGCAATATACAATAATATTCACCAATAGCTTTTTGGATAAGATCTAATAAACGTGACTTACCATTACTACCTTGACCAGTGAATATGTAAAATCTTTCTTGTGCAATACTACCATCAATAATACAAGCTAATACATCCATAACATAATTTCTCAAATTTTTATTAGTAAATATTTTAGCAAAGAAATCATTTATCTCACTAATTTCAGGGCATTCGGGGTTATAGTTTGTATAATTAATTTTTGTAGATAAATAGATATAATCATCAGGCATACCATCGCGAAATATATGCATTTTAAGATCATAAACACCATTGTCAAATCCGATTAAATGTGAGCGACTATCAAGTAATTCTTCAAATTTATCATCAATAAATAAGGTACGACATTCTTTCATAATTGAGTCTTTAAAGTTGGAATTTTTTAGTTGTGTTGCAATCTTTAAACATTTCTTGCTTTTTTCTTCATTAATAGCACGTTGAATTGGGTCATCGCAATATTCATTGTAATAGTTGCTACGTTCCATAAACTTCTTGCAAATATCAATACTTAAAATCTTTCTTAATTCTAAGCCTTCGCGTCCCTTTACCCATCTATGGCGCTGTTTATCATATTTATACCATACATCCTTAGAAATTGCTTTAAATTCATCTTTGAAAATAGCATGAACTACACAAGCAATATCAAAGTGAGATCCATCGCTATTTAATGCAATATCAATTAGCTTTATAATAGCAGTATTGATTACATTTACATATTTTATAGGATTATCTTGTTTAGCCCACCATCTCAAAGTGCCAAGACCCATATTATCTTTGCGCATTTTGTCCCATAATTGCTGACATTCTCCTTCAATATATACACTGCTAATTTTAGAAAATTCAATCCATGTTTCTAGCAATCTATAATCAATATTGCGTAAAACCCATCCAAGATTAATCCAATCGGTATAATTATCTGCTCTACTAGGTGCAAGACATTCAGCAACCAATCTTTTAATAAATACTAACTCGTCATCAGATACATAGGCTCTGTTAACATTAAGAGATTTACCAAAGATATTATTTTGAACCTTGCTTTTAAGCTTTTGATCAATCGCAGGTAGAATATGCTTGCTATACTGACTAATTTCCATTTTAAAATCTTCTTTTACAATATCAGGGTAATCATTACTACGTTTAATCATTGAGAATAACTTAATATATTCAATTTCATCATTAGCATTAGATTCATATTCAACACGATTAGTTGTGTTATCTTTAAAGTTATAAATACATGAAACACGATATACATCACAATCAGGTTTGCGACTACCATACATTTGCCAACAATTTACATCAATAATAGCTTTGTCTACAATTGATTCATAATCATTGCAAATTGGCAAATCTTTGAAAATATCTGGTGCCATATCTAGTATTTTTCTTCTAATAAAATGTTGCGTATTGTTTTCAACAATAATATGTGGAAATACAATATGTATTCCGTCTTTAAGCTTATTTCTAAATTCAACTGGGTTCGGCTTTTCCATAACATAAGCAATGGCATTGTTATCTTTTACATCCAAAAAACTACTAATTATTTTAAAGTAAGCATCAACTATTTTAAATATATTCTCACAAGTATATACTCTATCATATACTCGCTTATCATTTAAAGATGAGTTGGAATTATGGGAACTATAAATACCTGATTTATCATCAGGTATAGTAAAGCGGAAATCTAGATCAACACGCAATGGACTTGGTTCAGTAGGTTTTTCTGTAAAATGTAATGCCACGCCACTGGTAATGGCGAGACTATATAATTTTATAAATTTTTCATAGGATTCTTCGGGAATATAAAGACTTACTTTTGGAGATCCTATGCTTGTATTGGTGTAGGGTTTTCCCTTTTCAACCTTATGTTTATTAATGAATGAACGTAAATCCTCATTTATACCCATTATTTTAAATTTAAATTTGCTTTATATATATATCAATTTTTATTTTTATACATATTTAATTACATATCTATAATATTATTTATCTTTGTATATGGTAGGTGTATTTGTTAAAATATATATATTATGCTAACAAAAAAAGAAAATTATAATAGCCCAAAAAACGCAAAGATCCCAATGCTATTTAAAAAAGCATCATTAATTAAATTAATTGATGCTTGGAACAGCTGTCGTAATAATAAAATTAAATACAAAAACACATATAGTGCAAAAAAATTATCCGAATTATTAAATGAACGCATAAAATCTATTTGTGATGATAATGAATATTGGTGTTGGCCAGGTGTTATTGGTCGCTTAACAAAAGATCCAAAAATGCAGCAAAATATTAAACTTATTGAAAAAACCGAATTACGTCCAGAAATGCCTGCTCAATGGTATAAAAATCCAATTGAATGGTTATCTAATTATGATATAGATGATGTTATGGTACAATATAATAATGAAAAGAAATATTGCTATTCATTTTTAGGAGTTTTTCCAATAGACTTTTCAGAGGAAGATAAGTTTGGTAGATGTTTATATAGCCACATATGTTCATTAGACTTAAAAAAATATACAAGTAAAGGTATTAAATATTTAGGTTTGATAACAAATTTAGATAAACATGATGAAAGTGGTTCTCACTGGACATCAACATTTATTATAATAGACCCAAAGAATAAATCATATGGTGCTCATTATTATGATAGTAATGCAATATCTATACCGCATTATGTTAAAAAATTTATATTAAATATAAAAAAACAATTAGCGCAAAAATATCCAAAGATACCATTTACAATAACATCAAATACTAAACGTCATCAAATGAAAAATACAGAATGTGGCATGTTTTCAATGGCTTATCAAATTAGATGGATAAATGCACTATTAAAATATAAACAATTAAAGCTGAAATCACCATATGAAGATTCTAATTTTAGATTACATATTGTAAATGATAATAATATAACAGATAGTAAAATGGAAGAAAATAGAAAATATCTTTATCGCCCCAATCTAAAAATGCATCTTAAAAAAAGAAATGTTATATTATAAAAATCATTAATTGTGTTATTTTTATCATCTATTTTCTGTGACTATTTATTAAAGTTGCAATGGGTGTAATAGATGATTTTAAAACAGAACAAAATATTAATTTAATATTTACTGCTGCCAGCAAAATGATAAAAGATAAATATTATGATATAAAAACATCAGATAGTGATTTACTTAATATTATAAATAGTATCAAAATAACAATATGTTCTGATTTTGTTTTAATAAAAAAAATCGTAAAACTAATGGAATTAAATAAAATAGCATTATCAAAAGTCAAAGATCATTTTGATGATATAATAAATAAAAAAAATGAACCTGAAATAATAGAAATAAATGAAGATAAAATAGACAATATTAAATACGATAGTGAACAATTATTACTAAAAGTTTTAGAACTTGAAGAAAAGCGTAATGCAGCAAACTCATTAGCTAATTTACAAAAAGATACACAAGAAAATAAATTTGAACCAATTATTGTATCACAACCTAGTAATATAGATATCAATCTTAAAATTATTGAAAAATTAGAATTATTATCCAAGGAAAAAAAAAAAATAAAAAGTAAAAGTATAGTAATAAATAGCTATAATCGCGATTGGATTAATAAGCCATATAGAAATAAATTATCTTTTAGTATAAATATTGACTTGCAAAAACATAATATTAAAATAGATAAACTTATTTTGCCAAAAAATATAAAAGATAAAACGCCATATATTACGATGTCAATTGGTGACAGCAAATTTACACAAAAGCTTATATTTATATTAAAATCTTCTAATAGTGACAATAAATGGGATACTTGGGAAAATGCTAATACGGATAATGACAATTTATTATTAATTAATACAAAAAATTGGCATATAAAATTTACAGACTTTATCAATAACGAATTAGATATGGGAGCAGATGGTATAAATATAATTGAAATAAAAGAAAAACAAAACAATGAATTTGATTTAACAATTGATAATGGTAATAAAAAGCTATATTCTGATTTTGGTGTATGTAATATATATGATAATTTACTAATTAAAACAAATAATGGTGATAATATCCAATGTAAAATATTAAATATTGATGATAATATTTTAAATGTTTATATAGAAAATATAGAGAAAAAAGAATTAATGAATGCATCATTATTAAATTATAAAGGACAGTATAGTATTATAATGTCTTACTATCAAAAATTATAATATTAATACTAAAAATGCGGAGAATATAAATATTATCATTGAAATAATATCAATTCTATATAATAATTTTAATTTTTCATTTTGTGTTAGATTTATATCAGAATTTTCATTAAGAGATTCATTGAATTTATAAATATTATTATATATATTTGTGAAATCAAATAGGTCTCCAAAGTATTTTAAGAAATCATCAGATTTTACGAGAATATAAACTAAAATAATAAATATTATAAATAATACATTTTGTAATAGCAGATTTGATGAATTAATATGAATATTTAAATAATTGAATAAAATACGTAATTTGTATGAATCATAATTTACTAATATTACAAGTAATAATATTATAAATAAATACATAAATCCATATAACATAATGGTATATTGTAATGTTTTTATAAGATTATATTCAATTAAAAATTCTAATGCAATAATATTAATTGTCCTTATTAAAAACATTAAAAATATATAAATAGATTTATCACGAAAGTTAATTTTTAATACTATTTCAGGATCTAAGTTATTTTGTATAACACGATCGTATACCTTTTCACCTTCTGTTAAATATGATAAATAATTTTTCCATTTATCTTGCTTATTATTTGTTTTATTAACAGCTAAATTATAATCATACCATATATCTTCGTAAATACCTTTGTCATGACTAACTTCTACTGATTTATCTGAACCTTTTATAGCATCATTATTATTTTCTAAATATTCTACATCATTTTCTAACTCAATAATAAAATGATGTAAATTATGTAAATTAGTTTTATTATCAATTATATTATATAATTTTTTATATGATTTTTTTAAATTTTCTGTATCTAATTTTAATTTTAATTTTTGTTTTAAGTTGTTTACTTCATCAGTATTATAACCTCCGTAGATATTCCTCGGAAATTCTCTTAATAAATTTGCTTTTTTTATTGCATTTTTATCTTCAATTGCTTTTTTTGCTTCTTCGCGCATACTTTTAGTTTTTTTTAATTCGACTTCTCTCTCATTTTTTTCATTATTTAGTGTTTTAATAATTGGATGTTTATCCTTATCTTTTTCAAAAAGTTCAATTTTATGATTTTTTAATATATTTATTATATAATCTTCATATTCTGTTGCTTGTGGTAAACCTTTAATATTTTTTATAATCTTATATAGTTTTTCCAATTCTTTAGGTAATTTTAGAATAATTTCATTAAGTAATTTAATTCTGTTTTCAATTAATTGAATTTTTTCATTAAAATCATTAAGTTTATTTTCTCCTGTTTTTTCTATCTCCTTATTATCTTCTTCTACTTTTTGTGCTACTCCTTGTCCTGTTTCTGCTGGTTGTGCTGTTTGTGTTGGTGCTGTTTGTGCTGTTTGTGTTGGTGCTGGTTGTGCTGTTTGTGTTGGTGCTGTTTGTGCTGTTTGTGTTGGTGCTGGTTGTGCTGTTTGTGTTGGTGCTGGTTGTGCTGTTTGTGTTGGTGCTGTTTGTGCTGTTTGTGTTGGTGCTGGTTGTGCTTTTGTTTTATCATTTATTGTATGAAATTCTTCTGCATCTATATTATCTATCAATTTATAATATAGATTAACAATTTCACTATAATTATCATTTAATTTTTTATAATAATATAATGGTGTATTTCCTGATAATTCTTGTTCACCTTCATCTTTTTTTATTTTTTTTAAATCATAAATTGGAGCAGCACCACCTCTTTTTTTATTTTCATTTAGTAAATATAAAAAACTATTCATATTTTTTAGCTTTTTAATATATGTTTCATTATTAGAATTAATAATTTTATTAAAATCTATATCAATTGCAAAAGTATCACCTGCTCCTTCTTCTAACATTTTTTCAACAGCATCTTTATCTTTATTTACCTTATCAACAAAACTTTTTTTTAAATTCTTATATTTATCAATAGCGTTCAAAATAAAATCTACCGATGCTTCTTTTTTTTTTCCAATATATTCTTTTGCATAATTTTCTTCTTGTTCTAGTAATTTATCTCTATTAATACCTGATATTGAATCATGAATATTAATTAAATCTTCAATACTTTTCTTATAAATGCTTTCTTCATTTAGTGATGCTGATAAATCTTTAAGTAAACCAATATTAAGTTCCTTATCAATAACATTTTTTGTTTTATTTTTAAGATTATCTGTTACAATATGTAAAAATTTATCTGCTTCTGAAAACATTTCAGCTTTTTCTTTATTTTTTTCTTGTATCTCTTGTGCTTTCTCAACAACAAATTCAGTTACTTTAACAGGAGCTTCTATTATATTTTTTGTGGCTTTTAAAGTTGCTCTTACACCTTTATATAAACCAACACGGGTTTTTTCTACACCTTTTCCTACACCTTTCAATGTAGCTCTAGGTATATCTTTTAATGCTAATTCAGCAGCAGCGAAAACAGGTAAAGCTGCTTTCCCTACTGATCTAACTACTTTTTTACTTACACTATCTTCTGGCTTTATTTTAGTATTTTTTAAAATTTTACTTGTACCTTCTAGTACATGTGATTTTACAGCTTTACTTATACCACTTTTTATAATATCAAATTTGGGTCCTCCACCTACAACTTCGTCATTATTATTATCACCACCAATAGACAAATTATTATTTTTTCTAATTTTAGGTTTAATATATTTTTCTTTTATTTCTTCTTTATCCTTAATTCTTTCTTTTAAATAATATTCTTTAATATCATACAATGTAAATAATTTATTATATAAATCATCAATAATATCATGTCTTATATCTGGGTCAGTTTTCCTAAGATAATCTTTTATATCTGATAATTTTTTAGTAATTTCGTTATAAAAATCTAATATTACCATATCATCAAATGACTTAAATTGTTTTTTTCTAAAAATTTTATTAAGCTCCTTTTTATCATTTAAAATAGTGGCAATTTCTTTTGAATCTTTATTAAGTTCAATATATGGAATACAATAAACTTGTTTTTCAATACCATCTACATTTTCAGTTTCATTATCTAATTCTACAATTGTATTAAAAGATATTGGTGTATCAGTTACCATATCAATAACAATATAATTATTCAATTCTTCATTTTCTTTTAGAACACTTTTATATTCATCTGTATCTTGTTTTTCACTATTTTCTGGATTTGTTTTAATAAGTTCCTTTTTTTTTTTATTTTCAGTAAATTTATCTTTTAATTTTTTTACTAATTCAGCATTTTTTTCGCTTGTTATACTATCGTAAGCTTTTGATATTTCTGATTGAGTTTTAAAAATCACTTTCCATTTAGTTTTATTAACTTTATATTTTTCACGTAATTCAAGCTCCATTAACTTTTTTAAATCTTTAAGAACATCTTTTCCAATAGTAGTACTATCAGAAAGAGTTACATATTCTTTACCAATTGATGTTAAACTATTTAATGCAACAGCTCTTTTATCTTCTTCTTTCATATATTTATATGCTCTCTAAACTAAATAGATATATCTTTTATTAAAATTTAGTAGCGATGATACTTGTTAATATCCATATATATATTGTGAATAATGATAGTGATTTTATTAGTTTCTTTCTTTCCTCATAATTTAATATGTTACTTGTATTTTCTTCATCTTCTTCAAATTCATCTTTCTTTCTAATGTTCAATATAACTGGTATCATTAAAAGTATAACTATTAAAGCTGAATGTATAAATAATCTTGTTATACCATTTGTTCCCATATAATAATAGTAAAATACTGAACGAATACTATTCATAAAATCATCAAAATTCATATAATTAACTTGTGTTGAATTATCAATATTTACAAATAATACAATAAACCAAAAAATAGTTAAATATATAGCAGCATAATAATAAAACCCTTCTTCAAATGTTTTAATGATATTTATATCTATTGACCATTTAACTAATACTAATGTAATATATCTTATAAAAAAAGTTGAAAATATAAAAACTAATCTATCATCAAATGTTATTTCAAGCTCTTTCAATGGGTTATCAGGATCATTCTCAAAATTTTTAATATCAGATTTGATTTCTGTTGTAATTAAATCACCATCATTAAACTTATCAATTCTTTTACCAATAACAACTAATTTATTTTGAGTTTTATAACGTTTTTCCATATCTTTATTTATTCCTTTTTTATCACCGTCTGAATCATTTGGTACATAAATTGGCTCACTTAAATTATCAATATTTGTAATACCATAATCTTTTTTTAAAACATTTCTAAATTTAGATTCTTTATAATCAGCATCAGGTTCGCCACCACCTTTTTTTTCATCTTTATAATTGGCTTGTCCACCATTTTTTTTTTCTTCTACTTTTTCTTTCATTTTTTCAAAAAGTTGAGTAGCAATTTTAGAAATTTTATTTTGTTCTGGTTTATCTTCACCTAAAAGTTCTTGAAATTCTCTTATACTCAATCCATCATCACCTTCACCATAGTATGAAAGTTTATTGATATGTTTTTTTTCTTTTTCTTTCAAATCTTGAAAGCGGTAATATTTTTTGAGAATATTATATAATAGTTGTGGGCGTTTATTGAAAATAGCAATTAAATCTTTATAATAATTGAAACGTTCAGGAGACATTTTTTTTAAATCGATATCATCGATTAAATAATCAGCAAATGATTCTGATACTGAGATATCATCAACAGGTCTATCATATTGTAATTTGTTAAATAATGTAATAAATTTCATTTTATCATCTTTTTTAAACATGATTAAAAATTAATACTTCCTTATTCGTATTATAGATAAAAATAATTACTAATTTTGTAATGTGTATATCATTTTCCATATAATAGACCCGACCAATAATATTGTTAATATTATAGCGATAACATAGTTAAATAATTCTGCATAATAATATAATGATATATACATAATCATAAATATTACTATTGTCCATAGTATTATTAAATTGATTGTAAGTGGTACATAATTAAAATTATAGAGCGAATGTTTGCTTTCAAAATTAATTAAATATTTTTTTAATTCTTCTTTTATAGTTTTTTTATCATTTATGTTAAAATTATCATTAAATATTTCTTTATAATCAGCTTCTGAATATTTATCATTTTTACTTAATCTATTAAAATTTCTTATATGATTTTTATAATTTAATGGTATATAAGCTGCTGGTAGCAAATCACATGGTAGCATACCAAAAAAATGTAGATATTCAGGGTCTCTTTCATTATAAGGTTTAAATAATAAATTACTTAATAATCTATAACGATATTCTTCGTCTTCATTATATTTATCATTTGATTTTAATCTATATAAATATGGTTTTTGAAACTCTATTAATTTACCATCAATATTATTTTTAGATTCAGACATTATTTAATTTAAGTCTCTTTACTATTTTATAATATTTTTAATTATATAGTATTACCAATATTATACATGATAATAATAATTATAATATTAGTAATATAATTAATAAATAAACTTTCCGATACAACGTTATTAGCCTTATGTAATATAGTATCAACAGAATTAGCTAAGTCACTTTTACCAATATTAATTTTAAATGAGTCATCGCTACTATCATTTGTAAATTTTATATCTTCATTATTAATTTCTTTGTATATTGTTTTAATAACATTTTTCAAATAATTATTTGTAATATTTATTGTATTTGAATTATAATTATTTAACATATTATAATTATATTTAAGCGTTTGATACATTTTATCTATTTGCGGCTTTGTATTATCATCAATAAATTCATATGTCGGTCTAAATGTATCATTAATTTCCATAATATTATCATCATTTTTATATAAAGACTCTTTTAATAATCCAAATAATCTCTTGTTTTCATAGTTATGCAATTTATTTATTTTTTTTTTAAAAGATTCATCATCAGTAATACTACTGTAACTACTTGTTAATTGATCTCGAGTTTTATGAGCATCAATATATCTTTCAATAATTTCATAATTATATTTCATATGAGAATTAATTAATAAGAAATTATCTACAATTTTAGCTATATTAGTTTCTTTGATATCATTACATAAACTATATATTTTTTTATTATTATAATCAAGTGTATCGTATTTTAATTTGTTAAATATGCAAGTATTTTTTTCTATATCATCTCTTATTTTAAAAATATCCTTATATTTTAAAAATTCATTATATTTAGGCTTTGTATTTAAATTCAATAAAAATTTATATGGTAATGCTTCCATTTTATTTTCTGTTAATTCAAAACTAAAAAAGGACATTAATTTGTTTTCATGACCATCATTAATATTATCATTATATGTTGAAATCTCCTTTTTAAAGTTATTAGGATCAAATATATGCTTACAAATATATATTATATCAATTATATCATTTCTATAATCATTAACGATATCAGATATGTAATAATTAATTAAGTCAACTGAGTCAACTGAACCCGTTGTATATTTATTTAATATACTATCTAAATTACCAGTTTTTTCTTCAATATATTTCACTAAATTATATATATAATGAGAATCTGTATTTTTATCATATTTCTCATTATCACCTTCAAAATAATAATACGTATTATCAAATACTTTTCTATAATAACTATCAAATTCAACCTTATTACTTGTATCTACTTCATTATATAATTTATATTGTATTTTTCTATTGGATATATTAGCATAGTCTACAAAATTATCTTTAATTTTGAGCGGGTCATCATTTATTGATAAATTAGGATTATCTTTATATAAAATTAAATTACCATTAATTATCGATATAAATATATTCGTTATGATATAATGGTCCAAATAATCATTTGATAATTTATCGGCATTTTTATCATGTAATTTAATAAATGGTATAATTTTATTATTTAGATGAGTTAAATCTCTTTTATAAGAGCTATTAAAAATACCATTAACAAAATGTAAATTATATTTTGTATTATAATTAATAAATATGTAAATAAATAATACAAATATAAATAGTATAAATAATGGTGATATTACTTCTGCTGTAAAAATATTATATGAATTGAATGTTGTTGTTAAAAATGTTATATTGTAAACAATTAATAGTAATACAAGACTAATAACAATAAACATTATTATGTATGATAGTAATCCTTCCATGTTTTTAATTTGATAATTGCCGACATTGTAATCTAATTGTATATTTTCACCATTAGATATTTTAAAATAATTTTCGTAATATTTATTTTTACTATTATATGATATATCTACTGTATAATTATCATCTATTTCAGTTGAATTTTTAAATATTGAATATTGTTGTGAATATAATAAATTATCATTTTGTTCATCATCTTTATCATTTTGTTCATCATCTTTATTTAATAATTCTATGTAATTTTTTAATTTAGTCTTAAAATCAAATAACATTTTATCGCGGGAAGTTTTTTTATTGCTATATTCTTTCTTCATATGAGAAATTTCATTAAACAAATTTATTTTTTGTTTTTGTTTTAAAAAGTCTTTATATATTTGTTTAAATTTACTTATATCACTTTTGTTAATATTATCTTCATTATATAAATCTGAATTTAACACATTCATAAGGTAATTATAAATAAGTAAATTTGTATAATCATAAACACCTATTATATTTAATTTACTTTTATTTACATCTACAAGTTTAATTATTAAATTTAACATATCATTATACAATTCATTTGTTGCAGAACCTTCTTTTAATTTTTTATTTACATCTTCGAGGTTATATTTTAAATGCAAAAAAATTAATAAAAGATTTGAAGAATAACCTTCTTTTAATTTTTTATTTACATATTCAAGGTTATATATTAAATCATTTATTAATTCTGCATTTTCGAGTTTTTCTTTTTCTTTTTCTATTATAATATCTAATTCTTTAATAATATCACTATACATTTGTTCATCACTCAATACATTTAATTCTTCTACTTCTGATTTTAATATTTCTGGTAAATTTATGTATTCTAAATTAGGCTTATCATTATCGGAAAAAGTCATTGTTATATTAATAATATTTACCATCATGTAAAAACATAATAGTAATATAAATATATATGCCATTGCAAAGTAAAAGTAATTAATTCCTTCTATTCTTGATATGTATGGTATAGATGGTATATCTGAAAAAAATCCACATATTATATATAATATCACAAATATCACAATAATATTTTTAGATTGTTCCAATATTACATTAATATTATAACTATCAACTTCGTCAGGTATAATATCATTATTTGTATTAAAATAAGCTTTATAACCTTTGGTAGATGTTGGAGCATATCTTCTTATTATCATTATTGTAAGAATAAATACTACTAAAAATAATAATATAAATGGAAACGCTTTCAAATAGGTGATAAAATATTCTCCATCAACATTACTTAAATATGGTACAAATCTGTCATTATATTTCCAAAATTTATAAAATAAGTCAATGAATAGTAATATAATTGTAAATAAAATTATATGGTAATATGTTTTTGTATTGAAATTATCATTGGGGAGTAATAAATCAAAGCTATTTTTAGCTAAATTAAACCTACCTGTTTCTGCTTCACAATATATATAATTACAATGTTTTTGTATATTGATATCTGCGACATCTTTTAGATAATTAATTTTCAAAAATGATAATGTTAAATTTTTTAGTTCATTTAGAAATATTATAATCATAATAATAAACATAATAAATATCCATATGCGCATTATAAAAGTTTATAAATTACTTTAACCCTTATAAAGAAAAAAAGATTAATAATTTATAATGTATTTGAATTATTGTAAAATATTATTAATATTATATACTGTAACTAAACACGAAAATATGATAACGAAGCCAAATACAATATATATATAGTTTTCTTTTAATACTTGTGATAGTATTATAATTGGAGCAATTAATAATATAATATAAACATACATAAATTTTGTTACATCATTTATCTCATCAAATATCCTATCTAATGTGTTTTTACTATTATATAAGTAAAATTTATCAATATTTTCTAATGTAATTTTATAGTTATTGCTATTAGCAATATATGTTCCTGTTTCGTCATTTTTAATTTTAATTTCTGTTAGTCTACTTATAATTTCATCAGTTAATACAATATCTGCTATACCTTTAACATTGCTATTATCGGATTTTAAAATTTTGATAATTTCACTATTATCAGGATTTTCTTCTTTTATAATTATATCTAATTCTTTTAATATCATAATATATTCATAGCATTTTGTATCTGCATATATTTCTGTTATTTTTTTTAATATTATAGAAAATAAAATAGTATATATTGCTACATAAATAAATAAAAATATTGTTGAATTAAATATATAAACATATTTGTTATAATCATAACCAGCAAAATACTTTATGTATACTAAATGAATTATAAAATATATCCAAATAAATATAAAAAGCGGCAAACTATAATGTAAATATGTATTATAAACTTTCATAATATTAAATTTACCATCTACGATACTTAAATCCCTATTTAAATTATCTATATCTTTAAATTTATCTTTATATTTATCAAGCTCACCTACTTTTTTAAAATTTTGTTCTATTTGATTAAAGTCAAATAGATAATTTGAAATATTCCACATAAAAGTTCTCTTTAATTCAACACTATAAATATCAAGGAGATTGTCATTATATAAACAATATTTATTCATATTTTGTATTGTATCATTTAAATCTAGATGATATTTCAATTCAACAAGAGTTACTAAACTGATAGTAATTAAAATAATAATAATAATAAATAATACTAATAATTCTATATTATCTGGCATTGTATTGATGAATATATCAAATCTATTATATTAATATTTTTTATTTTAACTTACCAATATCAACAATATTTGGTGTATATATTGGTTTTGAATTAATAGAACCAGCAGGATATATTGGTTCATTAGTAGCTAAAAAACATTGTATAAATAATCTATTATCCGGTATTACTTTACTATTATACTCTTCTGATGGCATTGATGAATGTATTAATTTTCTATTATTCCAAATCACTAAATCATTTTTATCCCATTCGTGATAAAACATATTTTCACGACTTAAAACATAACGTTTCATAATATGTCTGAATAATTCATTACTATCATAAAAATTAAGTTTATCAAATGTTAAAAAACGTGTAGGATTAAGTAATAGAGATTTTCTATATTTAGTATTATCAGAATATATAACCAAAGGATCTTCTGTAAATACGTTATCATCGCTATATATAATCTGTTTATCCTTTCTAACATAACCTGAATAATCATAAGTACTATTTGTTCTACGTTCAAATGAATCACTATGAATTGTATTATAACTATTTAATACTTTTTTTAAAGTCATATCCATCATATCATATGCATCTTCTAAGCTTGAATAATATGTTTTTATTTTTTCATTTTTTGGGGTAACTAATTTATACATACTACTAACAACCGGTGTAATATATTTTTGATGCCCTAATAAATCTTGATGCCATACATAATTATATCTAAAATAATTTAATCTATTTCTTTCATCTCCCACAAATTTATTTTTAACACCATAATAATCTTTAACATACATATTACCTCTAATTGATACTTGTGGAACATTTGGTATTCCGGTATACCAAGGATGTAAAATATCTTCCTTATGTTTTTCATCAAATAATTTAACAAATTCATAATATTCACTTGGATTAATTTTTTGATTTTTAAATACCAATAGTGGTACAATATTAAATAAATGTTTTAACTCTTTTTTATCTTCTGATGTTAATTTGTTAACCCTTATGTTACTTATTACTGCTTTATTTTTTCTTAATATTGGAAAACTTACACTAAATGCATTAGAAATATTTATAATATACAATAATAATAATAATAATTTCATTCTTTTAATAAAAAATACTTTTAAGTTTTATATAATAAAAATAATTCAATCAATGTTATAGTATTCCGATTTAGTATGAATAATATTATTGTGTTTTTTTATATTTTCAACAGTATATTTCATGTGTTCAATATCATTAAGTAGTTTATCAAATTTATTATTGATGTACTTTGTTTCTCTGCTAATGTCTGTAAATAAAGCGTCTTCATCAAATAAATCTTCAATATCTTTATCAATAATATCAACAATTTTTTTTTGTTTTGGAGTATAGCTAACCAGTGTTTTCCATTTTTTTTGACTTTCTGGTATATATCCCACTGGTGGTTCCCATTTTTTTTGTTTGTCATTATGAATAGATGCTCTTAACAATGATACCGCATTATAAATAATTTTTTTAGAAGAGCATATATTTGAGTTTGCTACATTAATTTTATTCAATACATTAGTTGAAGGAATAAAAGCATTTGCATAACAAATGTACAAAAGCATTAGATTAACAATTTTCATCATTTCACAATATATATATTATATTTATACTTTTATATATTTTTAATAGGTAAATTTGTTTTATTTTCGTATGTTGGTGGGGAAACAATTTTTTCACGTTCTTCATATTTATCGTCGCCATAAATAGAAGAATTAAAATTCTTGTATAATCCATTTCCAAAAGTATATGGAGACATTGAACCTCCTGCTGCTAATCTAGCTAAACTAATATAACTTTCTTTATCACGATAACTTGGATATTGGTTACTTATAATTTTATTTAAATTAGAAAAACTCATAACAGGTATACCATTTATATTATTCACACCCAAATCTCCTCGGAACATATTTAATATTAGAATATATTATTTTTTTTGTGCCCGCAATGCTTTATACATTTCGGTATCAATATCATCATATATTTCTCTAATTTCTTGCCATTTCTTTTCATTTTCTGTTTTTTGTACATTTTTAACAGGTATTTTCCATAATTCTGTCAGGGTATCTAATACATTCTTATTATTCCTTAAATATATAATTTCTATTTCTTCTTTACTAATATTATCAGGTGCTTGTTTAAGTAATTCGTTCATATACTGTATTAATTATAAATATAAATATTATATATTTTTATATTTAGTATCTTTATAATAATTATTGGCAATTTCGTATGCATATTTTTCATAAGGATGTTCTAGTGAAAAGTTTTTCATAATTACATCATTAATGCTATTTGGTTTACTATTTCTATAAAGACACACCATTATATTTTTTGTTTTATTATCTAAATATATATCATTGTTTGTATCTGGATTAGATCTTATAAATTTATTATTATAATCTATTTTTTTATATCCATTGGTATATATCAATTTGTCAAAAACATCTTTATTATATCTTTGATAAATATGAATTTTTTCATGTATCATGGTATTAGTTAAATCAGTTTCACTATAATTTAAAACACTTTTAGATATAAATATAATATTTTCTCTTGTATGTGGCAATCCCTCTTCATATTGTAGATTTTGATTTTTATATGTACATGCAAAAACCCATTTAATGTTAACTAAATCTTTATAATTAATATATTTACTATATATATTGCAATTTTCTAAATAATTATCTGCATTTCTACAACATTTCATTAATAAATCTTTTTCTTTATCTGTAATATCACAAACGCACTTAACAATATTATTGATATAGTCTATCTTACTTTTAACTTTTCTTGCATGTAAATCCATATCAGACATGTTATTAATATAGTTATCTTTGTCCTTTCGCAAAAATTCACTAATTTCATATTTCATCATAAAATATACATCATTGTTTAAATTATTTACATATTTTTCAGTATTTGTTAAAAATAAATAATAATAAATTATAACAAATATTATAATTGATATAATAGTTAAAATAATCATACTTATTATTAATCTATTTTATTTTTTTAAAACAATACTTGGTTTTATCTTGTGATGTTACAACATTATCTTCTATATTTTCTATTTGTCTACTAATATGTTTACAAGTTAGACTCTTATCATATTTATATATATCAAATGCTGATTTAGATAGCTCTTTTTTAATTTTTTTAATTTTTTCAAATTTTACATCATTTACATCATTTACATCATTTACATCATTTACATCATCTTTTTGTACTCTATTTATAGAATATGTATATGTATTACCACTCGTATGAGAATTATCTACTAAAAATACATTCTTATAAATTATTATAATTTTATATTTATTAATACATATTGTACTATATCCGTATGAATTTAGTAAAAAGTACTTAATATTGTATTCATCATATTTAATATAATTTTTTATATTAAAAACTTCATTATTTATATCAGGGTCTGCACCACCAGTTCCAGATGTAATTTGTATTACTTTCTTTTTATCTTTTTTTATTTCCATAATACTAAAATAATGTGCATCAGCACAAAGATAAATATAATTAAAATAACTTAATAAATTAAATAAATTATCTCTTTTTCCAAATAATTCATTTTTATCCTTTATTTTATTTTTTTTTATGGCAAATAATGGAATATGTCCCATTACAAAAACTTGTTTATCTGCTTTAATATTCTTTACATTATTGAAATTTTTTATTATAGCTGTAATATATTTTGGATCATTTAATTTATTAGTATTTATTATGATAACAATATATTTATCATTATCAACTATACCAATTTCATCAACATATATATTCATAATATTATCGTGAATATCTAATTTTTGCAATTCACTTAATTCTTCTAATGTAGTATTAAAACTATCCATATCATTATTAACAAATAAAGTGCTACTTAAATCATCATTTGATGATAAAATTTTACTATATTTTGGTGCTGTTTTATCATAATCTTTACTTACACTACTATCAAATACCTTTTCATTTAATTTATCAATATATTTCTTTTGAGTTTTAATCATACATTTAGCTTTTAAAGGTTCGTAATTTCCATCATCGTGTTCATCGTGATTACCAACAGCTATATGGAAAGTTTTATTTAATTGATATAATTTATCATATCCTGTTTTAAGAATACTCAATAGATAATATTGTATAAGATTTGTAGAACTTTCACTTACTTTTGTTACTTTTGTAGAATACCAATTGTCTCCAGCAATGAAAAATGTTGATATATTTTCTTCTTTTTTATTAATATAATTTAATACTAAATCGCGATAAATATACTCTTTTTCACAATTGATATTGTTCCAACATCCATAAAATAAAAACTTAGACATTTCCTAACTATATCCTATAAATATAAATGATACATATTTTTATCATAATCACTATTATTATTATATTTACAATATTTATCATAAAAGTCAATTGTAACAACATATGGTAATGTTATTTTTACTGAATCTGTTGGTACATAACGCATCATATTTACCCATGAAATTATGTTATTAATTGCTCTTTTTAAATTTCTAACACCATCTTCTTTTTGAACATTGCAAATTATATGTTTTAATA